>WPCJ01051072.1_pt1 | contig 43534 bp, 39 predicted proteins | sample 5399831 | NCBI WGS metagenome assembly WPCJ01 (sample SAMN12869470, study PRJNA574797) | sludge metagenome | isolation source: wastewater treatment of pH10 | place: China:Beijing | collected 2019-05-20
CGTGGTGCTGGCGACCGGCGGCGTCGGCGGCCTGTTCCCGGACACCACCAATCCGCTCGGCTCCTGCGGGCAGGGGCTGGCGCTCGCCGCCCGTGCCGGCGCTGTGCTCGCCGATCCCGAGTTCGTGCAGTTCCATCCGACCGCACTGGCCCTTGCCGCCGGCGGATCGCTGCCGCTGGTCAGCGAGGCGGTACGAGGGGAGGGGGCTCTGCTGATCGACGAGAACGGAGATCGCTTCCTGGCTGCAACACCCGGTAGAGAGCTTGCATCGCGCGATGTGGTGGCGCGGGGCGTATGGCGACACCGTGCCGCCGGCCACCGCACCTTTCTCGATGCGAGGCAAAGCCTTGGCGCATCCTTCGCCACGCGTTTCCCCACCATTGACCGGCTGTGCCGCGAAGCCGGCATCGACCCGGCAACCCGGCCGATCCCCGTGCGGCCCGCCGTCCACTACCACATGGGCGGCATCGCCGTGGATGCGGAAGGCCGCAGTTCCGTGTCCGGCCTTTGGGCCTGCGGCGAGGTGGCCCGTACCGGACTGCACGGTGCCAACCGGCTGGCCAGCAATTCGTTGACCGAGGCGGTCGTGTCTGCCGCCTGGGTGGCGGAAAGCGTCGCTGCCGCCGCGCCGGACCCGGCCGTTCGGACGCGGCCGTTCCCTGCCACACTGCCACCGGCGCCGGATGCCTCCCTCGTACGGTCCTGCGCCGCTCAAGCGCTCGGCATCGAGCGCGACGGCGAAACCTTGCACGAGGCCATCGCCACATTGGCACCGCTCGCCACCGGCGGCGGGCCTGCTTCCGACCCCGCCGTCGTCTTGCTGATGATGGCCGTCGCCGCCCTGCGGCGCGAGGAAAGCCGTGGCGCCCATTATCGGGCCGACTTCCCCTTGCAGGCCGAAAAGGCCACCCCGTCGCTGCTCACGCTCGACGATGCGCTCGCAGCAGCCGAAACCCTTTCCGACACCGCCATGCCATTCGCCCGGAGTGCCTGACCATGACATCTTTATCCACCCTGCCAAGCCTTCTCTACGAGCCGCTGGTGCGTGCCGCCTTGCTGGAGGATCTAGGCCGCGCCGGCGATCTGACCACCGATGCAGTCGTACCGGCCGACGCCGTCGCGACCATGGTGCTGGCCGCGCGGCAGGAGGGCGCGATCGCCGGCCTCGACGTTGCCGCCAGCGCATTCACGATCATCGATCCGCGCGTGGAGATACGCAGGGAGCGCCCGGACGGCAGCATTGTTGCGGCAGGCGATGTCATTGCGACCGTTCATGGACCTGCCCGCGCGCTGCTCACCGCGGAACGCACGGCGCTGAATTTCCTGTGCCATCTTAGCGGCATCGCCACCGCCACCTCTGCCGTGGTGCAGGCGGTACGCGGCCACAAGGCACAGATCGTGTGCACGCGCAAGACGACGCCCGGCCTGCGCGCGCTGGAAAAATATGCGGTGCGCGCCGGCGGCGGCGCCAACCACCGCTTCGGCCTCGACGACGCCGTGCTCATCAAGGACAACCACATCGCCATCGCCGGCGATATCCGCACCGCCATCGCAAGGGCGCGCGCCGGCGCCGGCCATATGGTGCGCATCGAGGTCGAGGTGGATTCGCTGGAGCAGCTCGAGGTCGCGCTGGTCGAGGGCGTCGATGCCGTGCTGCTCGACAACATGTCGGTCGGGCAGTTGAAACAGGCGGTGGCGATGGTTGGCGGGCGCGCGCTTACCGAAGCCTCCGGCCGGGTGACGCCCCGGACCGCCCCGGCGATCGCCGCGACCGGCGTGGATCTCATCTCCATCGGCTGGCTGACGCACAGTGCGCCGATCCTCGACATCGGGCTGGATAGCGACGCGCAAGGGCACCAGCAGGCCGCGTGACAGGGGCCGGGGGAGGGGCATGCCGCAACAGGATAGGATTGCGGCATATCCATCAGCGCGGTGAATCGATCAGGGGCAACCGATTCACGGAACTCGTTGGACGCCGATCCGCAGCCGGGCGAGATTGGGCCATGTCCAGCGACACGAACGCTCTCCACCTTCGACGCATCGATACGAACCGGAACATGCGTCGCTTCTATATGCTGACGATCCAGCCGACTCTCTTCGGCGGCGCCTCGCTTGTCCGCAACTGGGGCCGGATCGGTACCAGCGGCCAGGTCATGGTCGAGACCTTCGACGATTCGAGCCAGGTCGATACCGCATTTGCCCGGCTGGAGCGGGCAAAGCGCAAGCGCGGCTATTCCTGACCCGCCGGGAACCGATTCGGTTGCATTTGATTCAAAGGCAGCGGTGGATTTTTGCTCTCTTTTGGCATGCCCGTGAGATGAACGGACAGGCGGGCATTGATGGAGAGCAGTTTGACACGAGATCTATCGGCCGCCCGCCTGCATCTTGAACGCGCCTACCACTATCTCGGCGGCAATGACGACACCTGCCGCAAGGCACGCGAAGCGCTGGACCTCCTGATCGAGGCAGTGGCGGCGGCGGAGCACGCGCGGCCGGCCGCGAAGGTCATCGAGTTCCCGTCGCAGTCGCGCAACGCCAGGTGATCCCGCCCAAGCAACCGGTGATGAGGCCGCATCTGCAAAAAACGGCGCTCGGCACGCCGCTAGCCGGTGCCGGCCGAGTTCTGGGCTTCGATGCGATTGAGGACGGCGCAGGCCGCTTCTATCCGGTATCTCGGCCGATGGTCGAGAACCTGACCGCCCAGGGTGGCAATTGCTTCCGTCACGGTATCCCACGCCGTCCAGCTTCCGTCGGCTTCCTGCACGGGAACGTATCTTCGGTTATTATATATCATCTCGCTGATATAAGGTGGGGCAGGGGACCGGCAAATCAAGCTTGTTCGCCAAAAGTTTCGTATGGCCGCCGTTGGCCCGCCGGTACCCAATACGACTATCGTCTTAGACGAACTCTGCTTTCTCCCGAACCGACAACGGTGTTAGCATCCCCGCGCAAGCAATTACGACATGGCCGCCATGGCGCGGATTCCGTCGGTCGAGCATGTGAGAGGAGGCGACTGCCGCGACCACATCGAGCGTAGGCGACCAGTGTTCATGGCATATGGATCAGCCGCCCCTTCGAGAAGGCGGCCAAATGGGAGGTAACTACGTGAAGCTTCTGTCCCTGATTTCGGCGGCACTGGTGGCTGCCACTGCGATTCCCGCAACGGCGGCCGAACTGTCCGACGGCAAGGTCAAGATCGGCATTCTCAACGATCAGTCGGGCGTCTACGCCGATTTCGGCGGCAAATGGTCGGTCGAGGCCGCGAAGATGGCTGTCGAGGATTTCGGCGGCACGCTGCAGGGCGCCCCGATCGAAATCATCAGCGCCGACCATCAGAACAAGCCTGACATCGCCTCCAACATCGCCCGGCAATGGTACGACACCGAACAGGTCGACACGATCATGGAGCTGACGACCTCCTCCGTGGCGCTGGCCGTGCAGGGCATCTCAGCCGAGAAGAAGAAGATCAATCTGGTCACCGGCGCGGCCACCACCGAGCTGACCGGCAAGGCCTGCTCGCCCTACGGCTTCCACTGGGCCTATGATACCCACGCGCTGGCCGTCGGCACCGGCGGCGCGCTGGTCAAGCAGGGCGGCGACACCTGGTTCTTCCTGACGGCGGACTATGCCTTCGGCTATTCGCTTGAGGAGCAGACCGCGAATTTCGTCAAGTCGCAGGGCGGGCAGGTGCTGGGCGCGGTGCGCCATCCGCTCGCCACGACCGACTATTCCTCCTTCCTGCTGCAGGCGCAGGCGTCCGGCGCCAAGGTCGTCGGCCTCGCCAATGCCGGGCTCGACACCGCCAACGCCATCAAGCAGGCGGCGGAGTTTGGCATCGTGGCCGGCGGCCAGCGCATGGCGGCGCTCCTGTTCACCCTCGCCGAGGTGCACGGTCTCGGGCTTGAAGCCGCGCAGGGGCTGACGCTGACGGAAAGCTTCTACTGGGACCGCGACGATGAATCGCGCGAATTTTCCCAGCGCTATTTCGACAAGACCGGCCGCATGCCCAACATGATCCAGGCCGCGACCTATTCCGGCGTGCTGCAATATCTCAAGGCCATCGACAAGGCCGGCACCGACGAGACGGAAGCGGTGGCCAAGCTGATGCACGAAATGCCGGTGGAGGACGTTTTCGCGCGCGGCGGTAAGGTCACGCCGAACGGGCGGCTGGTCTCCGATGTCTATCTGATGGAGGTCAAGAAGCCGTCCGAAAGCACCAAGGAATGGGATTACTTCAAGGTGCTGGCGACGGTCCCCGGCGACGAGGCCTATATCAAGCCGGCCGAAAGCGGCTGTCCGCTGGTCACCCAGTGACGGTCGCGGCAGGCATGGCGGCTCCCGCTGCCACAGCCGGCCCGGAGCAACCGCGGGTGGTGCTGAGCGCCCGCGGCCTGCGTCGTGATTTTGCCGGTTTCGTTGCCGTCAACAATGTCGACCTCGACATCCATCATGGCAAGATACATGCCCTGATCGGCCCCAACGGGGCCGGCAAGACCACCGTCTTCAACCTGCTGACCAAGTTCCTGCAACCGACCGCCGGCACCATCGAGCTGCTGGGACAGGACATCACCAACGTGCCGGCGGCGAAGGTGGCGCGCATGGGGCTGGTGCGCTCGTTCCAGATTTCGGCCATCTTCCCCTTCCTCAGCGTGCTCGACAATGTACGCGTGGCGCTGCAACGCCCGAACGGCCTTGCCGTGCAGTTCTGGCGGCCTCTTTCGGCGCTCGACCGGCTGACCCCGCGAGCGGAGGAACTGCTGGCCGCGGTCGGGCTGGAAGACGTGCGCCACAAGCTGGCCGGCGATCTTTCCTATGGCCGCAAGCGCGTGCTGGAGATCGCCACCACGCTGGCGCTCGACCCCAAGGTGCTTTTGCTGGACGAGCCGATGGCCGGCATGGGTCACGAGGACGTCGGCATGGTTTCCGGCATCATCCGCTCCGTGGCCGGCGATCGCGCCGTGCTGATGGTCGAGCACAATCTGGCCGTGGTGGCGGACCTGTGCGACTGGATCACCGTGCTGCAACGCGGCGAGATCCTCGCTGCCGGCGACTACGCCAGCGTCAGCCGCGACGAGCGGGTCAGGACCGCCTATATGGGGACGGAACATGAGTGAGGCGCCGCTTCTGTCGGTTCGTGGCCTCAACGCCTGGTACGGCGAAAGCCATGCGCTGCACGGCGTCGATCTCGAGGTCTTCGAGGGCGAGACGGTGACGCTGCTTGGCCGCAACGGCGTCGGCAAGACGACCACCTTGCGCGCCATCATGGGCCTGATCCGCAAGCGCACCGGCGAAATTTCCTTCGCCGGCCAGGACCTGATGCGCATGCCGCTGCACCGGACGGCGCATGCGGGCCTGGGCTATGTGCCGGAAGAGCGCGGCATCTTCGCCACGCTGACCGTGGACGAGAACCTGCTGCTGCCGCCGGTGGTGGCTCCCGGCGGCATGAGCGTGGAGGAAATCTTCGACCTGTTCCCCAACCTCAAGGAACGCCGCAACAGCCAGGGCACCAAGCTCTCCGGCGGCGAGCAGCAGATGCTGGCCATCGCGCGCATGCTGCGCACGGGCGTGAAGATGCTGCTGCTCGACGAACCGACCGAGGGACTGGCGCCGGTCATCGTCCAGCGCATCGGCGATCTTCTCGCCACGCTGAAGAAACGCGGCATGACCATCCTGCTGGTCGAGCAGAATTTCCGTTTCGCCAGCCGCATCGCCGACCGCTTCTACCTGATGGAGCACGGCAAGGTGGTGGGCGGCTTCCCGGTCGGCGAACTGTCCGGCCGGATGGAGCAGCTCCACGAGGTGCTGGGCGTATGAGGGCGACATGACGACCATATTCGGCATTCCCGTTCAGGCGTTCCTTGGCCAGTTGCTGGTCGGCCTCATCAACGGCTCCTTCTATGCGATGCTGAGCCTCGGCCTCGCCATCATCTTCGGCCTGCTGCGCGTCATCAATTTCGCCCACGGCGCGCAATACATGCTGGGCGCCTTCATCGGCTACCTGCTGCTCGTCCATTTCGGCATCGGCTACTGGCCGGCATTGATCATCGCGCCGGCGATCGTCGGCATCATCGGCATCGTCATCGAGCGGCTGGCCCTGTCCCGGCTCTACAACATCGACCCTCTCTACGGACTGCTGTTCACCTTCGGGCTCGCCCTGGTGATCGAGGGCGTGTTCCGCTACCTCTACGGCGTTTCCGGCAACCCCTATTCGGTGCCACCGCTGCTTGCCGGCGGCACCAATCTCGGCTTCATGTTCCTGCCCAACTACCGCGGCTGGGTGGTCATCGCCTCGCTGGCCGTGTGCCTCGGCACATGGTTCGCCATCGAGAAGACGCGGCTCGGCGCCTATCTGCGCGCCGCGACGGAGAACCCGCGGCTGGTGCAGGCCTTTGGCGTCAACGTGCCGCTGCTCCTGACGCTGACCTACGGGCTCGGCTCGGCGCTGGCCGGGCTGGCCGGCATCCTTGCCGCGCCGGTCTACCAGGTCAGCCCGCTGATGGGCTCGAACCTGATCATCGTGGTGTTCGCGGTGGTGGTCGTGGGCGGCATGGGTTCCATCATGGGCGCCATCGTCACCGGCTACATGCTGGGGCTCGCCGAGGGCCTGACCAAGGTCTTCTACCCGGAAGCCTCCAACATCGTGATCTTCGTCATCATGGCCATCGTGCTTCTGGTTCGCCCGGCCGGCCTGTTCGGAAAGGACGCCTGACCATGGCCGAGATGACCCTCAGAGAAGCGCGCGCCAAGACCTCGGGCAAGCTGGAATGGCTGCTGATCGCCGTCGGCATAGCCGGGCTGATCGCGGCCCCCTTCTTCATCTACCCGATCTTCATGATGAAGATGCTGTGCTTCGCGCTGTTCGCCTGCGCCTTCAACCTTTTGCTCGGCTATACCGGGCTGCTGTCCTTCGGCCATGCCGCCTTCTTCGGGGGGGCGGCCTATTTCACCGCCCATGCCGTCAAGGTCTGGGGCCTGCCGCCGGAGGTCGGCATATTGGTCGGTGTCGCCGGTGCGGCCGTGCTCGGCCTCGTCATGGGGTTCTTCGCCATACGGCGGCAGGGCATCTATTTCGCGATGATCACGCTGGCGCTGGCGCAGATGTTCTTCTTCTTCTGCGTGCAGGCGCCGTTCACTGGAGGCGAGGACGGCATCCAGGGCGTGCCGCGCGGCATGCTGTTCGGCCTCGTCAACCTGCATACGCCACTCAACGTCTACTATTTCGTGCTGGCGGTGTTCCTGCTCGGCGTGTTCGCCATCTGGCGCATCGTCAACTCGCCCTTCGGCATGATCCTGCGCTCGATCCGCGAAAACGAGAACCGCGCCACCTCGCTGGGCTACACCGTGGCCAACTACAAGCTGGCGGCCTTCGTCATGTCGGCGGCGCTGTCGGGACTGGCCGGCGCGCTGAAGGCCATCGTCTTCCAGTTCGCGACGCTGACCGACGTGGCCTGGCAGATGTCGGGCGAGGTGATCCTGATGACGCTGCTCGGCGGCATCGGCACCATGGTCGGCCCCATCATCGGCGCCGGTCTGGTCGTCGGCCTGCAAAATTCGCTGGCGACCTCGGATTTCCCCGTCACCATCGCCACCGGCCTGATCTTCATGGTCTGTGTGCTGATCTTCCGCCGCGGCATCGTCGGCGAGGTCTATGCCCGGCTTCTGGCCCCCGGCAGGCGAGGGGGCGAGAGCTGAACCGCGAAGGCCGGCCGAAGCATCGGCGGCCCTCAGGTGCCGGGGGCTTCGCGGCGCCAGTAGGAGACGACCAGATGCTCGTCCTTGCCGAGGCCGCGCTCCTTGCGCAGATAGGCACGGATCGAGCGGAAGGCCTCGAACTCACATCCAGCCCAGACATAGGGCGAGGCCCCATCTTGCGGGAAGGGCACGGCTCGCACCGCATCGGCAAGCAGCGTCGTGGTGCCGGCGGCCGCCCCGTCGCGCAGCAACCACTCCACCTCGATTTGCGGCGGGTGCCGTAGCGCCTGCTTTTCCGCTTCGTCCGCAACCTCGATCAGGGCCTTGCCCCGCGCATCCTGCGGCAGATGTTCGAGCATGCGCCCGATAGCCGGCAGCGCCGTTTCGTCACCGGCAAGGAGATACCACCCGGCCGGCCGCAGGCCGCCGCCGCCGGGGCCGATCACCCCCACCCGTTCGCCGGGCTGCACCCGTTCCGCCAGTGCGGAACCCGGCCCGGCATCGGCATGCAGCACGAAATCGATGTCGAGCGTACCCGCAACCTTGTCGATCGACCTGACCGTATATTTGCGGAACTGGGGGCGGCTGGCCTCGTCCTCCCACCGGATCAGCCCGTCGGGACCCACCGTCGGCCATTGCGGTTCGCTGCGGCCGGCATGCTGGCACAGCACATTGAGATGCAGATCGCCAAGCGTATCGAAGCGGGCGATATCCGAGCCGGTAAAGGTGATGCGGCGCATATGCGGCGTCACATCGCGCACCGCCAAAACCTCCAATATGCGGAAATTGGGAGGACGCACCAGATCCTGGCCATCCCCCTGCCAGACGATGGGAGGGATGCCCGGCCCCGCAAACTCGACGATATGCGACGCCACCGTAAGGCGCAGGAAATAGAGATCCTCGAGACTGGCCGCATCCGCGTCGACCTGCGTCGAACCGCCGGAGCGGGAGAAGCGCGCGCGGGTGCCGCGAAAGTTCAGGATGCGCCCGCCGGTATCCGCCTCCACCTGTGCCCCGTGCTCGACCATGTGCTCGCACAAGGCATCGAGCACGGCTTCGGCGTCTTCAAGCTCCACAAGCGCGCTGGCGACGAACCTCTTCATCGGCCCGGCTCCTTTCCTTGCAACTGTCCATCGGCACCGTCTTCCAGCCCGACCCAGAATGTGCCTTCGAGCGGCACGGCCATGAAGTTCCGGTTGATCTGCGCCAGCGTGTCGGCCGGATCGAGGTCGGCGAACAGGTCCGGATGCAGCCATTTCGCCAGGCACTCCAGCATCAGCACGCTGATCGCCGAGATGGAAAGCTGATGCGAAATACCGTAGGCGCGCCCTTCGCGCACCGCCGTGAGGCTGTCGAGATGATTGCGCCCCACTGCACCGCTCAGCGACTCGCGCGCGGCCTCGTCACTGATACCCCCGCCGACGACAAGGCCGCCCTGGCGCGCGAGATGCGGCCCGCCCGTGGCGACATAGACGCGGGGATCGGTCTCGAGCACATATTCGAGACTGAGTTGCCCGTCATAGCCCGGGACGAGTCCGGCGCCGATGCTGTGGCCGCCGGCCAGCTCGACGAGCTGGGTCAGGCGGTTGTCCGCGCCCGGCGTGGCGCAACAGCTTACCCCTGCATGGGCATCGACCAGCACGTCCGGCCGGTCCGTAACCTGGCCGAGCCGCTCGACGACATGGGCGTAGCGGGAAAGAACGAACTCCGCGAAGCCGGACGCTTCCGCCTCACGGCCGATGGCCTGTCCCAGCAGGCGCATGGAAAAGGCGGTGGCTTCGCCGGGCCCGCGCGAGGCATTGGCCGGACCGTCCAGGAAAAGCGTCGGCACCCCGGCCGCCGCCAGCCGCTCGACCGTGCTGTCCCATCCCTGATCCCAGATGCTGACGACGAACAGGTCGGGCCCGGCGCCCAGGACCGCCTCCGCCGACGCGTTGGCCGGCGTAACGGAGCCGACTATGGGCACATCGTCGATCTGCGGGAATTTCCGCCGGAAGCTCTCATACATGCCGGCATCGAAACGGCGCGGCGCGGCCCACCCCGCCAGCCTCGCCACCGGATCGGGATCGATCAGGCCCAGCGACAGGAGCAGCAGGCTTTCGTTGGTGACGATGCGGCGGGCGGGCGCAGTGAGGCGCACCTCGCGCCCGGCGGCGTCGGTCATGACGATATCGGCGCGTGCGGTGCCCATGCCACCCGCCACGGCGGCGGCAAGGCACAGCAGGAACAGGCCGGCCCACCACAGGCGACCGGCCTTTCCAGCCATCCGGATGAAAGACGTCACCATGTGTATTTCAGATTGGCCGTGATCGCGCGTCCCGCACCGTAGTTGCAGCTTCCGCCGGTATTATTGAGGCAATGCGTGACATATTTCTTGTCGAACAGATTGGTGACATTGACCCTGAGCTTGGTGCCCTCGAATTCCTTGTCCAGCGCCCCGAAATCATATTCGGCGCCAATGTCCACCAGCGTGCGGGCGGGAATGCGCAACTCGTCCAGATAGGTGCTGTCGGTCTGGTAGGACGACATGGCGCGCACGCCGGCTCCCACGGAAAGCCCCGGCACGAAATCCGGCCTGTAGGTGACCCACAGCATACCCTGATGCTCCGGCAGGCGAAGCATTTCGCGGCCGAGCGACACCGGGTTGTTGGTCGTCAGCACCTCCGAGTCGGAATAGGCATAGGCGGCGAGGATGTCGAGCTGCGGCGTCAGTTCGTAGCGGCCCTCGATCTCCACACCGCGCACACGCTGCTTGCCGCCCTGCACATAGTTGGTGGGACGGGTGGGTCGTGGATCATCCGGGTCGGGTATCAGGGCGTTTTCCAGCGTAAGCTGGTAGAGCGACAGGGCAATCATGCCACGCGCGTCCACCGGCTCGTATTTGACACCCACCTCGAACTGCTCCGCCGTCTGCGCCTTGAACGGGTTGCCGTCCTTGTCCGTGCCGAGATTGGGCAGGAAGGCGGTCGAGTAGCTGGCATAGGGCGTGAGACCGTTGTCGAACAGATAGGCGAGGCCGACGCGCCCGGTCAGTTCCTCGTCCTTCGTCGCGACCGTCGGGTTGCCGGGCTTCATGCGATTCGTGCTGTCGATGGACGACAGATCGTAGCGCAGGCCGAACGTTCCCACCCAGCGGTCGTAACGAACCTGATCCTGCACATAGAGGCCGGTCTGGTCGAGCTTCTGCAGGCCGGAATTCTGGTAGGCGGGCATCGGCACCGGATAACCGTAGACGGGATCGCGGAAGTCGAGCGGCGGCGGCACCGGGTCACCGAAGGCCGAATTGCCGAAATTGGTGTCGGACACGCCGTGCATATAGTCCAGGCCGAAAAGAACCGTGTGGTCCAGGGCACCGGTGCGGAAGCGGGCCTCGGCCTGATTGTCGACCGAAAAGCTCGTCAGCCGGTCGTCCGATACGGCAGCGACACGGCTGAGTTCGCCGGACGGCGCACCGTCAAAGGCGAACGCAGGATTGACCAGCGCCAGATGCATATACTGGTCGGAACGGCCGTAGCGCAGGTTCTGCCGCACGGTCCAGGTGTCGTCGAAGGCGTGCTCGAACTCGTAGCCGAGATGATAGTAATCCCGTTTGAAGCTGCCGGAATCCGGCTCGCCCAGGAAAAGGTCCCGCGGGATCTCGCCGGCGGGATTGGGCAGCAGCGTGCCGGCGGCGGGATAGAAGCGCGGGCTGAAGATCGGGCGATCGTGCTGATAGTAGCCGTAGAGCGTCAGCGACGTATCGGTATCGGGGCTCCAGGTGAGGCTTGGCGCCAACATCACCTGCCGGTCGCGCTCGTGATCGATCTGGCCGTGCATGTTCTTGGCAAGGCCGATGAAGCGATAGCTCCAGTCGCCGTCCTCGGTCAGCGGTCCGGTCATGTCGACCGCGCCCTGAATACCCCCGAAGCCGCTCGTCTGGATGCTGGCCTCGCGATGCGCCGTGGTCTGCGGGCGCTTGCCCACCATGTTGACGAGACCGCCGGGAACGGTGCGGCCATAGAGGACCGAAGCCGGCCCCTTGATGACCTCGACCCGTTCCAGCGCATAGGAGTTGATGCTCGGCGTGGCGTAGTTGCTCGGATCGCCGAACATGCCAAGGCCGTCCAGCCACATCATCGAGTAGCTGTTGAAACCCCGGATATAGAGCCAGTCATAACGCAGGTCATACCCGTTCGGGTCGGGGTGAACGCCGGGCGTATAGCGCAGCGCTTCGGCCACCGTATTGGCGCCCTGCACATCCATCTGGTCGCGGGTGACGACGCTGACCGCCTGCGGCGTCTCGCGCAACGACGTATCCGTCTTGGAGGCGGCGCGGCTGCGCTTGGCCACGATGCCCTGATCCGGGCCGACCGGGCTCTCGCCCTCCACCGTGACGGTATCCAGGACGACGGGGCTGTCGGCCGAAGCCTCCTGCGCAAGCGCCGGCACCCCGGCAACACCGCAGATAAAAGTCGAAGCAAGAAGGACCGCCACGCCGCGGCGCCATGAGGCGACACGGCCGCCGCTTGCCCAATCGGCGCGTTCCATGCCCGAAACCCGCGAAACCCCTGTGTCGCGCATAGTTGACCCTGCTCCGGTATCTGCGATGATTGCTATAAACTTGACTTCATATATCAAGTTAAAATAGTCATTATGGCAGCATGCCATAAGTGGCAACGTGCGGACCTTTGCAGGACAACCAGAAACCTTTGCGCAACGACAAAACTGATCGGCGGCCGGTCAATCCGGCATCTGCACCCCGCCCGCTGGCGCGGCGCATCCGCGTCGCCGACTTCCTGCACAAGGACGGCGTCGGCGTGGACAGCTCCGACGACAGGCTTACGCAGGAGGATACGCTGATCAACGGCGAATTCCTGCACCAGGAGCTGCGGCAGGGGCTATTCCTGCACGTCAGCGACGCCGTGGAAGAGCGTCCCTTCACCGTTACCTCCAGCCTGAGCGAAGGCCTTTCCTGCATCTTTTTTCTGGAAGGCGCGGTCGATATCGAGCTTGGCGGAAGGCGCTTCGAATTTCATGGCGGCCTGAAAGGTGCCCTGAGCGGAGCGGCGATCATGACCACGACCAGCGAAAGCTTCCGCCGGGCATCACGCGGCCGGCAGCATGTGCGCCACCTCGTGGTTTCGGCCACGCCCGAATGGCTCGACGTGCAGGGGCTCGAGGAGATCAGCGAACGCAGCCTCGCGGCCGGCCTGCTGCGCAACAATCTGGCCGATCACCGCTGGACCCTGACCCCGCACGCGGCCGACCTAGTGCGCCAGATCGCCGTTCCCTCGGCCTTCACGCCGGAACTGCGCCGCCTTCATCTCGAAGGTCGCGCGGTCGAGATCGTCGCCGAAACGATTGCGGCCGTCATGCGGGCCGAGCGAAATCGGGGAGAAAGCAGCGGGCTGGGGCGCATCGACCTGATGCGCCTGCAACGTGCCAGGGACCTGATACGCGCCGACCCCGCCGCACCGTTGAGCGTGGAAGCGATCGCACGCGAGGCGGGCATCAGTGCCAGCGGGCTGCAACGGCTGTTCCGCCTCGGCGAAGGCCTTGGGGTCTTCGAATATGTAAGGCGGCTGCGGCTGGAAAGGGCATTCGAAGCCCTGCAAAGGGGCGAGGCGAGCGTGCAGCAGGCCAGCATCATTGCCGGTTACGCCAGCCCGGCCAATTTCGCCACGGCATTCCGCCGGCAGTTCGGCCTCTCGCCGCGTGAGGTGTCGCGGCCGGCCTCATAGGCCGAAGCGGATCAGCCTTGCTTGTGATCCTCGTCCTCGGGATCGAGCAGAATGCGCTGGGCGGCGCCGTCGAGGTCCTCGTACTGGCCGCTGCGCAGCGCCCAGAGGAAGCCCAGCAGGCTCAAGCCGCCCAGGAACAGCGCCACCGGGATGAGATAGATGAGGATGCTCATGCCGTCACGGGCTCCGTCACCGGCCGGGCCGATGACGGAGCCCGTGCCGCGCGCATCAGGCGCAGCGCATTGGTGATGACAAGGATCGACGAACCCGACATGGCCACGGCGGCGATCAGCGGCGTGACATAGCCCACAATGGCGATCGGCACGGCGATGACATTGTAGACGATGGCGATGCCGATGTTCTGGCGAATGAGCTGGCCTGCCCGTCGCGCCACCTCCATGGCGGTGGTGACGGCCGACAGGCTCTCGCGCAGGAACACGAAGTCGGCGGCGTTGCGGCCGATATCGGCGGCGGTGGCCGGCGCCATCGAGACATGGGCGGCGCCGAGCGCCGGGGCATCGTTCAGCCCGTCGCCGACCATCAACACCTTGCGGCCCTGCCGCGACAGTTCCTCGATTCGGGCGACCTTGTCGGCAGGCAGCAGCGCAGCGCGCCAATCGTCGATGCCAAGCTCGTCGGCCACGCGTCGGCAGGCCGCTTCGGTATCGCCCGACAGCATTTCCACCGGACCGACATGCGCCTTGAGGGCGGCAATGGTCGCACGCGCGCCGGCGCGGGTCTCGTCCTCGAAGGCGAAGCGGGCGACGATCCCGCCATTTCGGGAAAGCACGGTGCCGCTCTCTTGCGAACCGTCCGCCGCCCAGTTGGCGCGGCCGAGCCGCCAGGTCGTGTCGCCTGCGCTTGCCTCCATGCCGAAGCCCGGAAGCTCACGCACCTCGTCGAACGAAGGGGCGGGCGCGCCGCCGCCCTGCGCGGCGATCGCCCGCGAAAGCGGATGACGCGAATGGGCGGCCAGGGACGCGGCCACGCCCAGCAGGCGCGGAGCGATCTCATGCACATTGGTCAGGCGCGGGTGGCCGAGGGTAAGCGTGCCGGTCTTGTCGAAGACGGCGGCGTCGGCCTGCGCGAGGCGCTCCATGGCGGCGCCGTCCTTGACCATGATGCCGTTCTCGAACAGACGACGCGCCGCCACCACCTGCACGATGGGCACGGCAAGCCCGAGCGCGCAGGGGCAGGTGATGATCAGCACGGCAATGGCGATGGTGATCGCCTGATGCCAGTCGGCGCCGGCCAGCATCCAGCCGATGAAGGTGACGAGCGCCGTCAGATGCACCACCGGCGCATACATGGCCGACACGCGGTCGGCGATGCGGCGATAGCGGGCGCGTCCGCCTTCGGCCGCCTCCATCAGCCGCATCATTTCGGCAAGGAAGGAGGAAGAGGCCGGCTTGGTCGCTTCCAGTGTCAGCGGACCGGTGAGGTTGAGCGTGCCGGCCTGGATCTCGGCTCCGACGGCGACGGGTTGCGGCGCGCTCTCGCCGTTGACCAGCGAGCAGTCGAGGTCGGATGCGCCCTGCACGATCTTCGCATCGACCGGGATGCGCTCGCCTGCCGCCACCAGCACCCGCATGCCGGGTTTCACCTCGCCAACCGGGCGATAGTCGCGCGTGCCGTCGTGGAACAGCACCAGCGCGCCGCGGGGGCTGAGCCGCGCAAGGCCCGCCACGGCGGCGCGCGCCTTGTTGCGCATCACGTGATCGAGGGTGCGGCCGATGAGCAGGAAGAACAGCAGCGTCACCGAGGCGTCGAAATAGGCGTGGCTGCCGGAATGCCAGGTGTCGTAGATGCTCAGCGCATAGGCCATGGTGATGCCGATGGCGATCGGCACGTCCATGTTCATGCGCCCGTGGCGCAGCGCGCTCCAGGCCGAGCGGTAGTAGATGCCGCCGGCCACCGCCAGCGCGGGTAGCGCGATCAGCGCCGAAACCCAGTGGAACAGGTCGCGCGTGGCGCCTTCCGCGCCCGACCACACCGAAACCGACAGCAGCATGATGTTGCCGGCGGCGAAGCCGGAAACGGCGACGGCGCGCAGCAGCTCGGAAAGCACCGGGTCCTTGCCGTCCTGCGCATCGTCGAACAGATTGGGCGCATAGCCGAGGTCGGCGAGCGTCTGGACGATGGGCGGCAGCTCGTCGCCGCGCCAGCGCACGCTGACGCGCTTGGTGGACAGGTTCACACGCGCCCGCTCGACCGTATCGAGCCTGGCGAGCGCGGTCTCGACGCCGTGGATGCAGGCGGCGCAATGCACGGCCGGAACCGAAAGCTCCACCTGTCGCGTGCCGTCGCCCATATCGCGGGCGGCGAAGGTGACTTCCTCGTCGGAGGGCAGGGCGCGCAAGGTGGCGGCCAGTTCCTCGCTTCCGGGCGCGCAGCAGCTCATCTGATCGTTCCGTCCTTGACGCTAAAGCGGTGGATTTCGTGCCAGGGCGCGTCGCGGCCGGCATCGGCCTCAATCTCGACGATCCAGGCGCCGTCGCGCAACGTCAAAGGCGCATCGAGCGCGCCACCGGATGCCGGCGCCATGGTCACGGTGGCATCCTCGGCATCGCTCACCGGGCGGCGGAAACTGGCGGTTCCGGCCTTCAGCGCGACGGGATTGCCCTCGGCATCGACGAGAGTGAAGCGGAACGTGCCGCCAGCACCGGACAGTGCCGATTTCCAGCCCAGCGCCGCCTGTGCGCGATGCTCGCGCGACTTCCTGTTGAACTCGAGCCCGGCGACATGGGAGTTGCGCACCACGAAGCCGGTCCAGCTCGTATTGGCGTAGACGGCCATGGTGACGTTCACGGAGATGATGACGCCAAAGAAAGCCACCATGATCAGGAGGAAATGGCGGCCGGTGAATTGCGGGCTGGTCTGGCTCTTCATGGGGGGCTTCACTCCGGCGTTTCAAAGCTGGTCACATAGTCGGCGGCGTCAAGGCTCGACTTGTCCTCGACATGAAAGAGGAGCCGCTGCGCCGTGCCGGGGTTATTCGCCTCTTCGCGCGGCTGGCGCACATAGACCTTGAGCGAGCGGGCACGGTCCGGCTCCAGCGCCACGGTCACCGAACCGCCTTCCTCGTGGTCGATGCCAAGCACGCTCATCGTGGCGCCCGGCAGCTCGCTGAGGCTGACGGTGACGGTGCGCTGTTCGGGGATCTTGTTGAGCAGCTTGATCGTATAGCCGTTACGGATGGAGCCGTCCGAAAGCACCACATATTGCGGGTTGCGGTCGTGCAGCACATTGAGTTCCAGCCGGTCGCGGGTCATCAGCCCGTAGACCAGGAGCAGGCCGATCAGCGTCCACCCGCCGAAATAGATGAAGGTGCGGGGCCTGAAGAGCTTCTTCAGGTGGAAGTGGGCCACCTTGTCGGAACTCCGCCCTTTGTCGTCGCGCACCAGCGAGGGGCGGATCCCGTGGGCGCCGTTGTCGGTGGCCAGCGCCATGTTGACATTGTAGTCTGCCAGCGTCGCATAGGAGATCAGTCCACGCTCGCGGCCGAGCTTGTCCATGACGCTGTCGCAGGCGTCGATGCACAGCGCGCAGGTGATGCATTCGAGCTGCTGGCCGTCGCGAATGTCGATGCCCATCGGGCAGACGACCACGCAGGCATTGCAATCCACGCAGTCGCCAGCCTCCAGGCCCAGCGCCGCCGCCTTCTTGGTGCCGCGCGTGCGGGGTTCGCCACGCCAGTCGTTGTAGGTGACGGTCAGCGAATGCTCGTCCAGCATCGCCGCCTGGATGCGCGGCCACGGGCACATGTAGGTGCACACCTGCTCGCGCATCAGCCCGCCGAACACATAGGTGGTGGCCGTCAGCACGGCCACGGTGATGTAGGCGACGGGCGCCGCCCGCCCGCTGACGAAGTCCATCAGAAGGGTAGGGGCGTCGGCGAAATAGAAGATCCAGGCACCGCCGGTGGCCACCGCGATGGCGATCCAGATCGCGTGCTTGGCGATGCGCAGCGCCACCTTGCGCGCCGTCCATGGGCCCTGGTCGAGCTTGATGCGGGCGTTGCGGTCGCCTTCGATGGCCCGCTCGACGACGAGGAAGAGGTCCACCCATACCGTCTGCGGGCAGGTGTAGCCGCACCAGGCGCGCCCGACCGTGGAAGTGATGAGGAACAGCCCGAGTCCTGCCATCACCAGAAGGCCGGCAACGAGGAAGAATTCCTGCGGCCATATCTCGATGAAAAAGAAATAGAAGCGGCGGTTGGCGATATCGACCAGCACCGCCTGGTCCGGCGCATAGGGGCCACGGTCCCAGCGGATCCACGGCGTCAGGTAATAGATGCCGAGGGTGACGGCCATCACCAGCCACTTGAAATTGCGGAACGAGCCGCTGGCACGCTTGGGGAATATCTTCTTGCGCGCGGCATAGAGCGGCTGGCGCAGCTTGGCAGAGTTCACCGCCTCGGCATCGTGGCGCTCGAACTCGACTGTGCCGGACATGCTCTTCTCCTGACCGTGATACCGCTGCCGAGCAAATGCCCCGGGCCAGGACGGAGCGGCTTGATTTAGGTCAAGCCCGGGGTGCGGCACAGTGACATCTGCGGGCGGCAGAGGGCCCGGCATCGCTGCCGGACCCTCCGGCCCCCCGGCTATCCGCCCGGCCCCTCGTCAGGGTTGAGACCGAAAGGTTGGGATCAACGGCCCCCACCGAGCGAATGGACATAAACCGTCAGTTCCTTGACCGTCGTTTCACCGAGGCGCGGCTCCCAGGCCGGCATGACGCCATGGCGCGGCTGGCGCACCTGGGCGGCGATGTCGGCGGGAGTGGAACCGTAGAGCCAGATGGCGTCGGTCAGGTCCGGCGCGCCGAACTCCAGCCCGCCCTTGCCGTCCTCGCCATGGCAGGAGGCGCAATTGTTGGCGTAGACCTCGGCCCCCGGACCGCTCAGGTCGCCGCCGCTCGACAGGGCAACCACGTGCGAGACCACATCGTTGAGCTCCTCGCGGCTCAATATGTCGTTGAAGGCCGGCATTTCGGAAACCCGCGTGTCGTCGTCGCCGGCGAAGCGGATGCCGTGGGCGATGGTGATGCGGATGTCCTCCGGCGCACCGCCCCACAGCCATTCGTCGTCATTGAGGTTCGGATAGCCGGGCGAGCCGGCCGCGCCCGACCCATGGCACTGGACGCAGTTGACCTTGAAGGCGGCGGCCCCCGCCGAGATGGCGAACTGGCGCAGCGTGTCGTCGGCCAGGATTTCCTCCACCGAGGCATTCTGGATGGCGGCGACAAAATCGCCCTTGGCGACTTCGGCCGAGGCCAGTTCGGTGCGCAGGTCGGCGCGGCTAGACCAGCCCAGCATGCCGGAGGTGGCCGAACTGACTAGCGGCCATGCCGGATAGGCTATGGTGTAGACCAGCGCCCAGAAGATGGTGGCGTAGAAGGTCCACAGCCACCAGCGCGGCATGGGGTTGTCGAGCTCCTTGATGCCGTCCCATTCATGGCCGGTCGTGGCGACGCCACTGATTTCGTCGATTTCCTTGTGGCTCATGTCAGTCGTCCTTGAGCGGGATATGGGCGGCTTCGTCGGCCTGCTCGCGGCTGCCTGGCCGGAAGGCGAAGACCACCACGCCGATGAAGAACAGCGTCATGGCGAGCAGCCCCCAGGAATCGGCGAAGTGGCGCAGGAAGGTGTAGGTTTCCATCGCGTTGCGCCTCCTATCGGGAGCCTTCCGGCTCGTCATAGGTCGAGAAGTCGACCAGCGTTCCAAGCATCTGGAGATAGGCGACCAGCGCGTCCATTTCGGTCAGGCGGTTGGGATTGCCGTCGAAATCGCCGAGCTTGGCCTTCGGATAGCGTTCCTCGACGCCGGAGGTATCGGCGTTCGGGTCGGCCTGCGCGGTAAGGTCGGCCACCGCGTTCTCGACCATCTCGTCAGTGTAGGGCACGCCGACGCGCCGGTTGGCGACCAGATGCGTTTCGAAGTTGCGGATGTCGAGCGTCTTGTCCTTCAGGAAGGCATAGCTTGGCATCACCGATTCCGGCACCAGCGAGCGCGGCTCGACCAGGTGCTGCACATGCCATTCGTTGGAGTAGCGGTCGCCGACACGGGCAAGGTCCGGCCCGGTGCGCTTCGACCCCCATTGGAAGGGGTGGTCGTACATCGACTCGGCCGCCAGGCTGTAATGGCCATAGCGCTCCACCTCGTCGCGGAACGGCCGGATCATCTGGGAGTGGCAGGTGTAGCAGCCTTCCCGGATGTAGATGTTGCGCCCGGCCAGTTCGAGCGGCGAATAGGGTCGCATGCCGTCGACCTTCTCGATGGTGTTCTCGAGATAGAATAGCGGCGCGATCTCGACGATGCCGCCGATCGAGACCACGAAAAGCGACCCGACCAGCAGAAGCGTGGCGTTCTTTTCGATGATCCTGTGCTTGTCCAGAAGAGCCATTCGGGGAAACTCCTATTCGGCCGGCACGATGGCGGGACGGGACGAGGCGGATTTGCCGCCGATCGGCTCCTCCTCGCGCTCATAGCCGAGGATGGTCATGGTGATGTTGTAGGCCATGATGACCGCACCGCTGAGGAACAGCAGGCCGCCCAGCGCACGCATGAGGTAGTAGGGGAACATCGGCGCCACGGTTTCCGCGAAGGAATAGACCAGGAAGCCCTGCTCGTCGTATTCGCGCCACATCAGGCCCTGCATGATGCCCGACACCCACATCACGGCCGCGTAGACGACGATGCCGATCATGGCCAGCCAGAAGTGCCACACCACCAGGCGCTCGGAGTAGAGCCGCGCGCGGCCCCACAGCCTCGGCACCATGAAATAGATGGCGGCAAAGGTGATCAGGCCGTTCCAGCCCAGCGCGCCGGAGTGGACGTGGCCGATGGTCCAGTCGGTGTAGTGCGACAGCGAGTTGACCGCCTTGATCGACATCATCGGGCCTTCGAAGGTGGCCATGCCGTAGAAGGCGATGGCAGCGACCATCATGCGGATGACGGGATCGGTGCGGATTTTGTCCCAGGCGCCCGACAGCGTCATCAGGCCGTTGATCATGCCGCCCCAGGAGGGCATCCACAGCATCACCGAGAACACCATGCCGAGCGTCTGCGCCCAGTCGGGCAGGGCGGTGTAGTGCAGGTGGTGAGGACCGGCCCAGATGTAGAGGAAGATCAGCGCCCAGAAGTGAATGATCGACAGGCGATAGGAATAGACCGGACGCCCGGCCTGCTTCGGCACGAAGTAGTACATCATGCCGAGGAAGCCGGCAGTGAGGAAGAAGCCCACCGCGTTATGGCCGTACCACCATTGGGTCAGCGCATCCTGCACGCCCGAGAACAACGAGTAGGAGTGCGAGCCGACGAAGGACGTCGGCACCGCCAGGTTGTTGACGATGTGCAGCATGGCGATGGTGACGATGAAGGCCAGGTAGAACCAGTTGGCGACGTAGATATGCGGTTCCTTGCGCTTCAGGATGGTGCCGAGGAACACTGCCAGATACGCCACCCACACGATGGTCAGCCAGATGTCGACATACCATTCCGGTTCCGCATATTCGCGGCTCTGGGTGATGCCCAGCAGATAGCCGGTGGCGGCCATCACGATGAAAAGCTGGTAGCCCCAGAACACGAACCAGGCGAGATCGCCGCCGAACAGGCGCGCGCGCGAGGTGCGCTGCACGACATAGAACGAGGTGGCGATCAGCGCGTTGCCGCCGAAGGCGAAGATCACCGCCGAGGTGTGCAGCGGCCGCATGCGGCCGAAATTGAACCAGGGCTCGATGTTGAGGTCGGGAAAGGCCAGCTGCAGCGCCACGACGACGCCGACCGTGAAGCCGATCACGCCCCAGAACATGGTGGCGATGGCGCCATAGCGGACGGGCCCGTCCATGTAGGCGGACGGATCGACCGCCGGCGCGGGCGCGAAGCGGGCGCGACGGATGAGCACGAAGGTCGCGCTGACAAGTATGAAGAACAGCACCCACATGTGCTGGGCGAAGGGCTGGTCCGCCGCGAAGCCGGCGCCCATCAGGGCGATGAACGCGAACAGGCTCAGGCCGACGATATATGGTCCGTTGGTCATCCAGAGTCCCCGATCCTTGTCCGGCCGGGCTGGGAGCGCCCGCCGGCAGGGCACTCATCGTGGGTTCGCAGGCATTGCGCATTGATCCATGTCAACGCCGTGGCGCGTCGTCGCAGCCATTGTGCGAGGCTCCAGCGGTTGATCGAGCATCGGATTGTTCCGAACCGGACAGGGTTTCGTCCGATGCTCCGGAACGGGTACGTCGCCATGAATTCGATCTCCACGAGAGCCTTGCAGGGAAGCCACCCACCTCGACCGCAATGCCACGACGGCATCGTTGCGATGGTGGAACTGGCCCATGTCGAGATGCTGCGGCTGTGCGGACTGCTGGAGGAAGTGGCCGACTCGCTTCCCGCCAGTATCGACCGCCGCAAATGCCTGATGATCGCCTGCGAGCTGGAGCCGCTGGTGCGCGGCATCCACCGCTTCGAGGAGGAAACCCTGTTTCCAGCCTATCGGCGCGTGCTGGAGGAGCAGGGCAAGGGAAGAGATTCGGTCGAGCGGCTGCTCTCGGAACATGTCCAGGACGAGTGCTTCGCCGGCGAGCTGACCGAAGCGCTGCTGCTTCTGGGGCATGACGGCATGGTCGAGAACCCCGAGGCGCTGGGCTTCATGCTGCGCGGCTTCTTCGAGGCCAAGCGCAGGCATGTCGCCTTCGAGCGCGAACACGTATTGCCGGAAATCCGCTGCCCGGGGCCGTGACGCCTGGCATCTGGCGAACCAGCCGCCTGCCGCTGTCCGTTCTCAGTTGCCGGCGCGGGCTTCCAGCCGGCCGAGATCCGGGACGATGACCTGGCGGTTGTTCTCGATGCTGATGACCTTGTCGGCCCGCAGCTTCGTCAGCTGCCGGCTCACCGTCTCGATGGTCAGGCCGAGAAAATCGGCGATGTCGGCGCGCGTCAACGGCAGGTCGAAGCGCGCGGAACTGCTGTCAGGCTCGGCGTTCGGGTCGATGTTGCGGGCGATCATCAGCAGGAAGGAGGCGATCTTCTCGCTCGCCGTCTTGCGGCCCAGCGTCACCATCCAGTCGCGCGCCTCGTCCAACTCCTTGAGGGTTTGCCGGTAGAGCCGGCGCTCCAGTTCCGGCGAATCCTGCATCATCCGCTCGATCGATGCGCGGGGAAAGGCGCACAGCGATACCTCGGTGGCGGCCTCGGCGTTGAGCTCGCTCTCGGCCTTGAACGGCCGGCCGAGGAAATCGGGCGCGAACTGGAGGCCGACGATCTGCTGGCGCCCGTCCGACAGGGTCTTGGTCAGCTTCACCACGCCCGACAGCACATTGGCGTAACTGTCCACCTGCTCGGCATCGCCCACAAGCTCGGTGCCGCTTCCGGCATTGTATTTGTGCGAGGTCCTGGCCAGCGCCACGAGCTGCTCTGGGTCGAGCGCGCCGCAAACGCCCCTGTGGCGCGCCTCGCAGGACGCGCACAGCACGGGGATACCGTCGGTATGAACGTCCTTGCGCACGATCTCGCCACCTTTCAACCTATGGATACATAGATAGCATTCCGTGCGACCGCCCGCCCCGCGTCAGTTTGTCTTGCCCTCAGGAAGTTTGATCAAAGTCAACGAAACCGCTCTTCCGTAGCGGCAGAGAGGGGCCATCCTACAAGGAGGCCCCATGTCCGCGTCGCCCGCTTTCCAGTTTGCCGACACCGCTCCGCGCTATACGAGCTATCCGACCGCCCCGCATTTCCACAACGGGGTGGGCGATGCGCAGGTGCGCCGCTGGATGGCGGCGGTGGGAGAAGACGAGGCGGTGTCGCTCTACATCCATATTCCCTTCTGCGACCGGCTGTGCTGGTTCTGCGCCTGCCATACCCACCACACGCTGCGCTACGAGCCCGTCGCTTCCTATCTGGAGACGCTTTACCGCGAGATCGTGCTGGCCTCGGCGTCGCTGCCGCAGACGGTCCGGGTCAGCGCACTGCATCTGGGCGGCGGCTCTCCCACCTTGCTGACGCCGCAGGACATGCACAAGCTGATGGATGCGTTGCGCGAAGCCTTCCGCTTCAACAGGGACGCCTCGATCAGCATCGAGATCGACCCCACCGACATGGATGAAGGGCGCCTCGACGCCATCGCCGCCTTCGGCACCACGCGCGCCAGCCTCGGCGTGCAGGACTTCCGCCCCGAGGTGCAGAAGGCGATCAACCGCGAGCAGAGCTTCGAGGATACGCGCGCCGTGGTCGAAGGGCTGCGGGCGCGCGGCGTCGCGGCGGTCAATCTCGACCTCGTCTACGGCCTGCCGCACCAGAGCGTGGACTCCATCGCCGAGACGGTGGCGATGTCCTTGTCGCTGAAGCCGGATCGGGTGGCGCTGTTCGGCTATGCGCATGTGCCCTGGTTCAAGAAGCACCAGAGGCTGATCGACGAGGCTGTCCTGCCCGACCGCGAGGCGCGCATGGCACAGTCGGTGAGGGCCGCCGGACTGATCCGCGCCGCCGGCTACGAGGCGATCGGCCTCGACCATTTCGCCCTGCCGGGCGACAGCCTGGCGCGGGCCGCCCGCAAGGGAAAGCTGCGGCGCAACTTCCAGGGCTACACCGACGATCCGGCCGAGACGCTGATCGGGCTCGGGCCTTCGTCCGTCAGCGGCTTCCGAGAGGGCTATGCCCAGAACGCCACCGCCATGGGCGTCTACCGGCGCTTCATCGAGAAAGGCATGATGCCGGTGATGCGCGGCATCGAGCTGTCCGGGGAAGACCAGGTGCGCGCCTGGGTGATCCAGCGTCTGATGTGCGATTTCGCCTTTTCGGTCGATGAAGCATCGGTCCGCTTCGGCGAGACGGCCGAACCGGTTCTGGAAGAAGCGCAGGAAATGTGCTCGCGCTTCCCGGACGTGCTCGTCCGCCATGGCGGCAGCTTCATCGTCCAGCCGGAGGCACGCATCCATGTGCGCTCGGTCGCGGCCGGGTTCGACAGCTATCTGGGCCGCGGCACCGCCCGCCATTCCGCGGCCGTGTAAGGGTCAGGCCAAGGATCAGGTCAGGGCCGCCCGTCTATGGAGCGGCGGCTTCGGCCAGTGCCGCTTCCTTGGAAGTGGCGCGGGCGCTGGCCAGCAATGCCTGCGTGTAGGGCTGCTGCGGCGCATGGAACACGTCCTGCGTCGTTCCCTGCTCGACGATCTTGCCGTTGCGCATCACCAGGATGCGGTCGCAGATGTGGTTCACCACGGTGAGATCATGCGAGATGAACACATAGGTGAGGTTCATCTCAGCGCGCAACTCGCTCAGGAACTCCAGTATCTGCGCCTGCACCGAAACGTCGAGCGCCGAGGTCGGCTCGTCCAGCACCAATATGCGCGGCTTGAGCGCCACCGCCCTTGCGATGCAAACGCGCTGCTTCTGGCCGCCCGACAGCTCGTGCGGGTAGCGGTAGGCGAAATTGCGCGGCAATTGCACCACGTCGAGCAGCCGCTCCACCTCCGCGCGCAACGCCCGGCCCGACAGCCCTTCCTGGATGCGCAGCGGCTCACCGATGGCATCGGCGATGTTGTGGCGACCGTTGAGCGCCGAATGCGGGTTCTGGAACACGAACTGCATGTGACGGCGCATCCGCCGCAATTCCTGCGGCGACAGTGCCTGGAGCGACTTGCCTTCCAGATGAACCGAACCGGAAGTGGGTTCGATCAGCCGCAGCAGCAGCCGCGCGAGCGTCGACTTGCCCGATCCGCTTTCACCCACGACGCCGAGCACCTCGCCCTCGGCTACCGAGAAGCTGACGTCATCGACCGCACGGATATCGCGGCCGGCAGAGTGATAGATCTTGCCGATGTTGCGGATTTCGAGCAGCGGGGCGGACTGCGGCTTCGCCGCCACGGCGGCCTGATCGCCGAATTCGGGCACCGAGGCCAGCAGCCGCTTGGTGTATTCATGCTGCGGGGCGGTGAGGATATCGCGCGTCCTGCCCTGCTCGACGATCTCGCCGCGATACATCACCGCGCAGCGCGAGGCGACCGCCGCTATGGCGCCGATGTCGTGGCTGATCATGATGACGGTCAGATTCAGCTTCGCCACCAGCTCGTTGATCAGGGCCAGCACCTGCGCCTGGACGGTGACATCCAGCGCCGTGGTCGGCTCGTCGGCGATCAGCACGTCCGGCTTTCCGGCGAGCGCCATGGAAATCAGCACGCGCTGGCGCATGCCGCCCGAGAGCTGGTGGGGATACTGGGCGTAGACGCGCGCCGGATCGTTGATGCCGACCTGTCCCAGAAGCTGCTCCGCCCTTGCCTGGCAGGCGGCCCGACCCGGCACCTTTTCGCCTACGGCGCGATGATGGGCGCGGATGACGTCGACGATCTGCTGGCCCACCGTGAACAGCGGGTTCAGATAGGTCATCGGGTCCTGGAAGATCATCGAGATCCGCACGCCGCGGATCTTGCGCCAGCCCTTGTCGTCCAGCCCGGTGAGGTCGATGCCGTCGAAGGTTATGCCGCCGCCGGTGCGGCGCGACTGCCTGGGCCCGATGCCCATCACCGTACGCACCAGCATGGTCTTGCCGGAGCCGCTCTCGCCCACGATGCCCAGCGTGTCGCCCTTGTTGATCTCGAGGCTGACATTGCGCAGCAGCGGCAGCGTGCCGTCGAACGTGTCTATATCCAGCGAGAAGTCGCTGATCTTCAAAAGCGCGCTCACCGTTCCCGGCTCCTTGGATCAAGCATGTCGCGCAGGCCGTCGCCGAGCAGGTTGAAGCCGAGCACGGTGAGGAAGATGGCCGCGCCGGGGAAGAAGGAATACCACCACCAGTCGGGCATGTAGCTGCGCGCGGTGGAGATCATGGCGCCCCATTCCGGCGCGGGCGGACGCGCGCCGAGGCCTACGAAACCGAGCGCGGCCGCCGCCAGGATGGCCATGCCCATGTCCATGCTCATCTTGACGATGATCGGCGACAGGCAGTTGGGCAGGATGTGATGGCGCAATATCCAGGGCGTGGTGGCGCCTATGGATCGTGCCGATTCCACGAACAGCTCTTCCTTGACCGCCAGCGTCTTGGCTTCGACCAGGCGCACATAGCCCGGCCACCACACCAGCGCGAGCGCCAGCATGCAGTTGAAGATGCCGGGGCCGAGCGCCGCCACGATGGCCAGCGCCAGCGCAAGGTCCGGCACGGCCAGGAACAGGTCCGTCACCCGCATGATGACGGCACGCGCCCAGCCGCCCTTGTAGCCGGCGATGATGCCGAGCGGCACGCCGATCAGCGCCGCCAGTCCGGTGATGACGAGGCCGATCCACAAGGAGGTGCGCGCGCCGACCACCACGCGCGAGAAGATGTCGGCGCCCATCTCGTCGGTGCCGAACCAGTGCTCGGCGCTCGGCGGCAGCAGCCGGCTGCCCATGTGCACGGCGCCCATCGTGTCTTCCGGATAGGGCACGATCCATGGCCCGACCGCGACCAGCACAAGGAAGATCACCACCAGCGTGAAGCCGAGCATGGTGGAAAAGCTGGAGCGGAAGGTATGCATGTGCAGGCGCCATTGCCGGATCTGGCTGGCGTGGCGCTCGCGGAAGGTTGGCGGCTGCGAGGGAACGGTCGGAGAGGTCAAATCACGCTTTCCTCAGGCGGGGATCGATCCAGGCATAGGCAAGGTCGACCAGAAGATTGGTCACGATGAACAGGAAACCGATGAACAGGGTGACGCCCATGACCGGCTTGAAGTCCGAGGAAAGCGCGGAGGAAACGGCGTAAAGGCCAAGCCCCGGCCAGTCGAACACGGTCTCGACCACCACGGTGGTGCCCAGCATCCAGCCGAAGCGCAGCCCGATCATGGCCAGCGTCGGCAGCATGGCGTTCTTGAGCGCATAGACGCCGACCACGCGCAGCGCCGAGATGCCGTGCGCGCGCGCCGCGACGATGTGGTCCGATTGCAGCACCTCGATCATCTCGGCGCGGTTGACGCGCAGGATCGAGGCGACGCAGGGCATGGACAGCACGAAGGCGGGCAGGATGATGTATTTCAGCGCGGTCCAGAACAGGTCGAACTGGCCGCTGATCAGGCTGTCGAGAAGGAACATGCCCGTGATGGTCGGCGGCGGCGGCGCCACAAGCGGCAGGCGGCCCGAAACGGGCAGCCAGCCGAGATCGACCGCGAACCACAATTGCAGCAATATGCCGAGCCAGAAGGCGGGCAAGGCCACGCCCGACATGGAAAAGATGCGCGTCACATGGTCGATCGGGCCGTTGCGGTAGACCGCTGACAGCACCCCCAGGGGCACGCCAAGCAGGATGCCGATGACCATCGCCACCAGCACCAGCTCGATGGTGGCGGGAGCGTAGCGGAGCAACTCGTCCAGCACCGGGCGGGTCGAGACCATAGACCGGCCGAGATCGCCATGGGCGAGGTCGCTCATATAGATGGTGAACTGCTCGAGCAGCCCCTTGTCCAGCCCGTATTCGGTACGGATGGTCTCCACCATGTCGGGAGTGGCATTGGGACCGGCGATGAGCCGGGCAGGGTCGCCGGGCGCGATATTGGTGATGATGAAGGTCAGCACCGCCACGCCGAACAGCGTGGCGACAAGAGCAATCAACTTCCTGGCGACGAATGAGAGCATTGCGTTTCCCGGCTGCGGGCGCCCGCTCGGGCGGGCGCCTCATCGTGCTTTAGCGACGCGCGATTGTCAGGCGTCGATATAGAGCTGGTAAAGGTCGATCTCGCTGGCGAGCCGCACCGGTGAGAACCGGAAGCCCTTCACATAGTCGCGCAGCGCCCAGCGGCGGTTCTCCAGCATGCCGAACACCTCCGGCTGGTCCGCCACGATCTGGGTCTGGATCTTGGCGTAGAGGGCCGCGCGCTTGTCCCAGTCCATCTCGGCCCGGGCCTCGTCGATCATCTGCGCGACTTCCTTGTTGTCGTAGTAGTGCATGGCATAGTACTGCCCCCAGCTCTTGGGGTGGTATTGATAGGCCACCGCATCCGGGTCGTTGGTGATCGGCGTGGTGTAGACCGAGGTCATGTTCGGCGCGGTCTCGACCCGCGAGCCGAGCGCCACCATGTTCGGCCAGGTCTCGGCGACCAGTTCGAGCGTGATGTTCAGCTCCTTGAGGTTGTCGAGCAGCACCAGGCCGATGCGCCGCGCTTCCTCCAGCCCGTTCATGTAGATGTATTTCAAGGTGATGTTGCCGTCCGGATAGGCCGACTTGGCAAGATACTCCTTGGCCTTGGCTACGTCGCGGCGCGGCATGTCGGGAACGTCGATATGGCCGCGCAGCGCGCCCGGGAAGGGGCTGGTCTCGAGAGTGGCCGCGCCGTTGTAGACGGCGATCAGCGCATCGTAGTCCATGGCATAGGCGATGGCCTTGCGCAGGTTGATGTCGGCGGTCGGGCCGACCTGCGTGTTGAACTTGATGCCGAAGGTGGTCGAGCCGGGATGGCTCTCGACGACGATGCCGGGCGCCCTCGACAGAAGCATGTAGTCGTCGCTGGTCAGCGTCTCGACGATGTCGACCTCGCCGCGCTGCAAGGCGGCCTTCTTGGCCGCCGGCTCGGCGATGAGGCGATAGATGATGCCGGCCGGGCGGCGTTCCGCGTTCGGCCAGCCCTTCCAGTAGTCGGCGACCGACTTCAGCTCGTAGAGCACGTTCGGCTCCCAGCGGCCGAGGATGAAGGGGCCGGAACCGGCGGCATGATCCGTCAGCCAGGCCTGGCCGTAGTCGCCGTCCTTCTCGTTGGCCTGCACTTCCTTGGGGTTGACGATGTACCACCAGGGCAGGACCGACATGAATGGCGCATAGGGCGCCTTCAGCTCGAAGCGCACGGTGCGTGCGTCGACCACGGTAATGTTCTCCGGCGCCAGGAATTCCTTCAGCATCCAGGCGACGCCCTTGTTGAGCTTCAGCCCGCGCTCGAACGAATAGCGCACCGCCTCCGCATCCAGCGGATCGCCATTGTGGAACTTCACCCCGTCCACCAGCTTGAAGGTCCACACCTTGCCGTCGGGGCTGGATTCCCAGCTCTCGGCCAGCCACGGCTTGATCTCGGCCGGATCGTCCTCATACTTGAACAGCGCGTCATAGACCGCCTGCTGCACCATGCGCGTCGACCAGTCGTAGCGGACATGGGGATCGAGGACGGGAATGGCCTGATTGCCGCCGAACACGATCACGTTTCCGTTTTCCGTGCGCTCGAAGGCCAGCGCCGGGCCCGAAGCCAGCAGGGGAGAGGCCATCAGTCCGGCAAGCACCTGCCGGCGGTTGAGACTTTCAAACATCGAGAACACCTCTGGTCGTTTGCTTGTTTATCGGTTTTGCCCGTGGCGCGTTCAGATCAGCTGTCGCGCCACTCCCGCGACGACGCGGCGCGACAGCAGCACCGGCTTGCCCGCCTTCGCCTTGACCCTTTCATGCATGGCGCTGTCGTAGCCCATGCAATGCATGACGATGAGGTCGCAATCGGCCAGTTGCGAGGCCGCGGCCTCGAAATCGCCCTGCGAATAAGGCGAGGCCGAAACGACCACCGTTTCGCCGTCGAATGCATGATGGGCGGAAAAATCCCCGACCTGGCCGGCCAGCGGCACGATGACGCCGAGGCGCCTGCACGAGGCGGCCAACGCCTCGACGGTCTTGTCGACGACGCTCTGCGCCTCGATCACCAGGGTGCGGGCCAGCGGCTCCGTCCGGGTTCCGGTGCACAGCATCACGATCAGGTCGACCTTGCCGTCCAGCGCGTGCAGCAATTCGTTGAGGCGGGCCTCGGTGCGCCCGACCGAAATGGCGATTTCGGTGCCGTCACGCAGCCGTGTCGCGAAAATTTCCTCGCCTTCGCCGGCGCGCATGGCGTCGAGGGCCGCGCCTTCCAGTCCATCGAGCACGCCATATTCGCTGACGACGAGCCGGTCGCGATCGAACCCGAGTTCGATCTCGGACAACATTTCCGGCACGATATCCGACCGGGGCGTCTGCCCGATCGTCACGAAAGCGACATGCAATTGCTGCTTCATGAAGGTCTCCGCCCGACTAGCCGTGAAGAGTAGCTGCCGTACGGGCACCAGCACCATAGGGGATTCCACCTAATAGCACCCCGAATCCGCCTAAAAAACCGGGCCGGAGCGGTGAAATCAGCGGTAGCCGGCCTCGACGACCATGCGGATCAGCGCGCCGGAAGACGACACTTCCATCTTGCGCATCATGTTCGACCTGTGGATCTCGACCGTCTTGGGGCTTATCCCCAACTGGCGGGCGATGGCCTTGTTCGACAGGCCCTCGGCTGCCAGCGAAAGCACCTGGCGCTCGCGCGCCGTAAGATTGCTCAGCCGCTCCGCGAACTCCGCCGGGATAGAGGGTGAGGGCAGGACGGGCGTGGGACGGTTCAGCAGCAGCCGGATGGCGCTGGCCATGATACGCCGCGCCAAAACGATCGGCTTGCCGCTCGCCTTGGCCATCATCAGCCGGTCGGCCTCGGTAAAGCCGACCGAATTCAGCACGATGATGCTGCATGCCGACAAGTCGAGGATCGCCGTGGCGAGCGAGGCGCGGTCGCCCTCCTCGGCATGAGTCACATGAAGCTGGTAGGAATCGAAGGCAGGGCTTTCGATCTCGCGGGTCTGCCGGCTCAGCGGCTGGACCAGCCCGACGACATCGCCGGCCGCCGCCAGCGACAGCACCGCGGATTCGATGGCGCGCTGGGTGTTGACAGTGGGGCAGGTGCTTTCGAATTCACCGAACAGCCCCGTCGACAGGATGACGACCAGATCGTAGGCGCCCGGCGGGAAGGCGCCGACGATCTCGCTCATTCTTTCCGTCATCTTGGCCTTGGACAGCACGATCCTGCGCGTATCGTCCAGCCTGGAAACGATGCTGTTCTCGTGCGGCGTCGCCTTGAGCTTTTCGATCTCGTGATGGGGCAATCCATCCAGCGCCCCGACCTCGAACACCTCGATCGGGATGTCCAGGTTCTCGACGATCTCGCCGATCAGGTCCTTGCGCGGCGAGCGCCCGACGCTGACGAACATGACCCTCGGCGGCCGTTCAGCAACCACGCTTTTCGGCGAGAGGGAAGACGGAAGCTGCATGTTGATTTTGGAACCTGCGGATGGTGTTGGCGTCGCTTACGGGTTGTCCCTTATTTCAGGACCGGCGGCCGCTGGCTACTCTACCATAGAAACCGGAGGTTACCATGATCCGTGACTTTGAAGCGGACGAGATCGATCCGCTAGCCGTAGGCGCCTGGATTCTGGGCACCGGGGGCGGCGGCAGTCCGTACCTGTCCCAGCTCAATCTCAAGAAACTCTACGGGGAAGGCAAGCGCTGCCGGCTGATCGACCCTATGGCACTCGACGACAACGACATGGTGGCGGTGGTGTCCAAGATGGGTGCACCGCTGGTCGGGCAGGAGCGATTGCTCAATCCCGTGCATCTCGCCCGCGCCATGCAGGTGGCCGAGGATTATACCGGCAAGAAGTTCCGCGCCGTGATGGCGGTGGAGATCGGCGGCGGCAACGCGCTTTCGCCTTTCCTGGCCGGCGCCATACTCGACGTCCCCGTGGTCGATGCGGACGCGATGGGGCGCGCCTATCCGGAAGCGCAGATGACCTCCTTCGCCATTGGCGACCTGCAGATGTATCCGCTGACGCTGGTCGATTGCCGCGGCAGCGAGGCGATCGTCACCAAGGCGCCGACCTGGAAATGGATGGAGCGCGTGTCGCGCGCCATCTGCACCGAGGTCGGCTCGACCGCCTCGACCTGCAAGGCGCCGCGCACCGGGCGCGAGGTCAAGGACTGGGGCGTGCTGAACACAGTGACCAAGGCCATCGGGCTTGGCCGCGCCGTGATGGCCGCGCAGGCGGCGCACAGCGATCCGGTTCAGGCGGTGCTGGACTATGAGGGCGGCAAGCGGCTCTTCCGCGGCAAGGTGACCGACGTCGACCGCACCACCACGGGCGGCTTCCTGCGCGGCACGGCCACGATCGAAGGATTGGACGGCGACCGCGGCTCCACGCTCACCCTCGCGTTCCAGAACGAATGGGCGGTTGCCTTCCGCGACGGCGAGCCGATCGCCATGACGCCGGACCTGGTCTGCCTGCTCGACAGCGTCTCGGGCGAGGCGATCGGCACCGAGACGGTGCGCTACGGCCAGCGGGTGACGGCGGTGGCCCTGCCTGCCCCCGCCATCTTGCAGACGCCCAAGGGCCTGCAGCATGTCGGTCCCCGCGCCTTCGGTTATGACATTGATTTCAGATCGGTATTCTCGGCATGAAACGCATCGGCATAGACGTCGGCGGCACCAATACGGATGCCGTCCTGATTGACGGAAACCGGGTGATCAGCTCGATCAAGATTCCCACCAGCGACGATGTCATGACCGGCGTCGTCAAGGCCATCAACAGCGTGATGGCGGCACAGGGACCGCAAGACAGCCCCATCGACGCGGTGATGATCGGCACCACCCATTTCACCAATGCGGTGGTCGAGCGCGCCCGGCTGGAGCGCGCCGGCGCCATCCGCATCGCCATGCCGACCGGCGAGTCGCTGCCGCCGATGATCGACTGGCCGGCCGACCTGCGCGAGGCGGTCAATCCGATGAGCTTCATGGTCGAGGGCGGCCATGAATATGACGGCCGGCCGCTGATGCCGCTCGACCGTGCCGCCATCCGCGACGCGGCGATGCGGCTGCGCGACGCCGGCATCACCTCGGTCGGCATCACTGCCCTGTTCTCGCCGCTGACGGCAGAATGCGAGGTCGAGGCGGCCTCCATCGTGCAGGAGATCATGCCCGACGCCCGCATCACCCAGTCCAGCACGCTGGGGCGCATCGGACTGCTCGAGCGCGAAAACGTCACCATGCTGAACGCAGCCTTGCAGCAGCTTGGCCGCAAGACGGTCGCCGCCTTCGGCGAGGCGCTGCGGCAGGCCGGCATCTCGGCACCCTTCTATCTCACTCAGAACGACGGCACCGTGGTGCTGGCCGAGATCGCGGCCGCCAATCCCGTCTACAGCTTCGCTTCGGGCCCTACCAATTCGATGCGCGGCGCTGCCTTCCTGACCGGCCTCGAGGATGCGATGGTGGTCGATGTCGGCGGCACCACCTCCGATATCGGCTATCTTCAGCGCGGCTTCCCGCGCGAGGCCAACAATGTGGTCGAGGTCGGCGGCGTGCGGACCCTGTTCAGGATGCCGGACCTCCTGCCGATGGCGCTCGGCGGCGGCACCATCGTCGATCCCGACAAGCTCACCGTGGGTCCGCGCAGCGTCGGCTACCGCATCACCGAGAAGGCGCTGGTGTTCGGCGGCGACACGCTGACGACCACCGACATCGCGGTGGCCGCCGGCCGCGCCGACATCGGCGACCGCGACCGCGTCAGGCATCTCGACCCGGCTCTGGTGCAGACGGTGCTGAAACGGATCGAGACGATGCTGGAAGACGGCATCGACCGGATGAAGACCTCGGCCGAGGACGTGAAGCTGATCGCCGTCGGCGGCGGCGCCTTCCTGGTGCCGGAAAAACTGAAGGGCGCCAGCGAGGTGCTGCGCGTGGAACATGCCGGCGTCGCCAATGCGCTGGGCGCGGCCATGGCGCAGGTTTCGGGCGAAGTGGACCAGGTGTTCTCCGGCCTCGGCCGCGCGGAAGCCATTGCCGAGGCCGACCGGATCGCCCGTGAGCGCGCGATGGCCGCCGGCGCGGTCGATTCCACCATCGTCACGCTGGAGACCGAGGATATCCCGCTCGCCTATCTGCCCGGCAATGCCCGCCGCGTGCGGGTGCGGGTGATCGGCGACATCGCCTTCGCCACGGCGTGAGCCAGGGCCGCCCGCCCCCGGCGAGCGGCACCGCCACGGAAATCCACCCATCATCCAGGACCCGATCCGGCCGGATCGGGTTCTTTTTCGTTACGGGCAGAGGGAAACCCGCCACTACGGCGAACGCGGCCCTTCAGCAGCCGTCGCCACCGAGCGTGTCGGGATCGCGGAGCAACGGCCAGTAGCCGGCCAGCCAGATCAGGAAGGCAGCGGCCCACAGAACCGATGCCACCGCATAGGGCGGACCCGGAAGCACCGGCATCAGGCCGAGGTCGGGCAGGACGCGCAAAAGCACGGCGGCAGCCCCGCACAAGAAGGCCAGTTTCGCGGCACGCGGCAGCACCAACTTCTGGCCGGTGTGCAGCAGGCCGGCGATAGCGAACACCGCCAGCACGCCGAGGCCGAGCCCGCCCATCAGGGCCATATGCAGGCCCGGCACCTCGCCGAAAGGGGCGCCGAGCCGGGCAGCGCCGACCAGCAGCAGGCCGATGCCCGCAAAGGCGCTGGAACCGGCCAGGGCGAGAATTTCCGCCCGCAGGGCCGCGCGGCCGATGAAGGCCTCGCCGATGCGATCCATGAAGGCGGCACCCGCCGCGATCATCAGGAAGCCGCGGACCGCCGGCGACAGCCCGAGCAGCTCGCCGGCCACGGCCACCACGATCAATCCCGGTGCGAGATGCCGGCGGCCGGGATGCGGGCGGAAGGGCGATGTCTCCTCGCTCGGATCGAGGACCAGATTGCTGACCGGCACGGTGATGCGCGCCAGCGCCAGCCCCAGGAGCCCGAGGAAGACGAGCCCGGCGCAATGCAGCAGCAACTGCGCCAGCTCGGCGTCGCCAGTCAGGAAGGCATAGCGCACGGCCAGTTGCGCGCATAAGAGGGCCGATATCCAGAACAGGAAGGCCAGCAGCCGGTCGGTGCGCTTGCGAACCGACACCCGGGCCACATAGACGGCCAGAGCCGCAAGCCAGGCGGTGTCGGCCACGGCGCCGATGGCGGAGGCGGCGTCCGCGCCGAAGAAACCGACAAGACGGCCAGCGCCCCACAGGCCGGCAAGGGTGAAGAGGCGGCGGCCCTGCATCTTCGGCGTATCCGTCCACTCGGGAACCGCCGTGGTGATGAAGCCGATCAATGCCGCTCCGAAGGCGCCGAAGATCATCTCATGCGCGTGCCACAGGCCCGGCGGCGTCGAGCGCGCCAGCGGCAGGTCGAGGCCGAATACCAGAACCCATTGCAGCGGCCACAGCGCCGCATAGATCGCACCCAGCGGGAAGAAAAGACGAAAGCCCTCGTCGCCGAGGATGCGGCTCAGCGGCGGTGGCGGCAGGCGTTCGGCAGGGGCCAGCATGATCACGCCACCCGCCGCTCGTCGACATCGTGGATGTGGCGAAACAGCGAATCCTGCTTCAGGAACGCCTGCACGGCGGCGAAGACGTCGCCGTCCTCGCGGGTGCCGGGCTGGCCGGGCAGGGAGCGCTGGCCGGCAATGCCCCGGCCGGCCAGATCGAGGACGACGATGCGATGGGCGACACGCACCGCCTCCATGAGGTCGTGGGTCACGAACAGGCCGGCGAAATGCGCGCTGCGCGCCTCCTCGATCACGAGGTCCTGCATGCGCCGCTTGAGGGCGGCATCGAGGGCGGTGAACGGCTCGTCGAAGAAGATGAAATCGGGATCGACGGCAAGGGCGCGCGCGATCGCCACGCGCTGGCGCATGCCGCCGGAAAGCTCGGCCGGATATTTGTCGAGGTCGACGGCATCGAAGGCCACCCGGCTTGCCGCCGCCTCGGCCCGCGCCTTGCGCTCGCGGGCGCGGATGCCCGCCAGCCGCAACGGATAGGCGATATTGTCGCAGGCCGTGGCCCAGGGCAGCAGGCGCGGTTCCTGGAACACCATGGCATGGCGGCGATAACCGGCGGCAACGGTGCCGCGCAGCGGCTCCACGATGCCGGCGGCGATGTGGACCAGCGTGCTCTTGCCACAGCCGGAGGGGCCGACCAGCGCCACCACCTCGCCGGGCGCCACGGCAAGGTCGATATGGTCGAGCACGGTGCGGCCGAAATAGGCATGGCCGATGCGCGAAAGGGAAAGCGCGTTCATCTTTTGACCCCCCATGGCCGCGCGGCCGCCCGCCAGCGCTCGAACTCCGAGCGCACGGGATGCACGACCCCGTATTCCACGACGATCAGGGCCGCGACCGCGATCGTCACCCAGGCGAGCGCCCCGGCCACGTCGAGATTGGCGCGGCTACGCGCCAGTTCGCCGCCGATGCCGCCGACATTGGCCAGAAGCTCGGCCATCACAGCCACCTTGAAACCCATGCCGAGCGCCACCGCCAGGGCGGGGAAAAGATGTGCCGCGACATGGCGCAGGCCGAGCGTGGTGAGCCGCTGCACCGGTCCGGCGCCGAAGGCGCGCGCCATGTCGTCCAGCCCACGGTCGCGCGTCATCACCCCCTCGGCCACCCCGACGAAGACCAGTGGCGCCGCCGCCACCACGATGGTCACGATGACGGTGCCGTCGGTGGAACCGAACCAGATCATCGCCAGCACGATCCAGGCGATCGGCGGCACGCCGAGCAGCACGGTGACGAGCGGCCGGGCCAGCCGCATGGTGGCGGGGGAGTAACCGGCCGCCAGGCCGAAGGCGGCACCCGCCAGCGCCGAAACCACGAAGCCTTCCACCGCGCGCGAGCCGGTAATCAGCGCCACTTCCCATGCGTGCCGGTCGGAGAGAATGGCTGCGCCCGCCGCCAGCGTATCGAGCGGGGCGGGCAGGATGAAATCGCCATAGGCCTCATGGCCGGCCTGCCACAGCGCAGCCAGTAGGGCCAGCCCGGCAAGACCGGACCAGGCCGACCACAGGAAGCTTCCCGTGCGTCCGAGCCGTGACAGCGCCGCGCCGAACATCGCCTTAGAGGTAGAAGCCATCATCGGGCAGCTTGCCGCCGATCAGGGCGGGATCGGCATCCGACAGCGTGGTCAGCATGGCCTCGATCTCGGTCCGCATCGTCACGGCGCGCGCCGCCACCAGCTTGGAGGTGGCGATGGACGCGGCGATCACCGGGGCCGGCATCTCCAGCGCCGGGGCCGCGTCGGCCGCCGCCTTTTCCGGCTCGGCATTGACCTCGGCGGACATTTTTTCCAGCACGGCCTGCAAATCGTCGGCGACGCCCGGGTTGGCCTGTGTGAACGCATCGGTGAGGGCAAGGCCCGCCTGCGGCAGCACCGGCTGGCCGCCGCTCACCTCGCCCCATACCTCCTGGATATCGATGACGCGCGCCACGGTCTTGCCGGCCGCGCCGGCAAGCATGATGGCGGCCGAGATGGCAGGCTCCGGCGCCAGCACCGCATCTACCCGGCCGGCCAGCAGCATCTGGATCGCCTCGACCGGCGAACCGACCGTCTCGATGGCAAGATCGGCTCCGGCGACGAGGTTATAATGCGGCAGCAGCCGCGCCAGCACCAGGTCCGGCGTGTCGTTACGGAACGGGACGGCGAGCTTCTTGCCCTTCAGGTCGGCCAGGCCGGTCACGCCGGTGTCGGTGGAAATGACGTAGAGCAGCCCTTTGGTCATCACGTTGAGCAGCTTCAGCTTGAAGCCGCGGTTGTAGAGGCTGGCGGCGGCCTGCACCGGCAGCACGACGGCCTGCATCGTCCCGGACGTCAGGCCGGCGCGCATTTCGTCAGGGTTGCGCCAGGTCTTGAAACTTGCCTTGTCGTCGATCTGCGACAGCGCACCGGAAGCTGCCGCATGGGCAAGGATGATCGAGGGGCCGGCGGGGGGACCGTAGAGCGCAAGTTCGGCCAGCGGGGCGGCAAAGGCGCGGCCGGCCGCGCCGGTCACGAAAGGCAGTGCCAGCGCACCACCCATGGCGGCCAGCAAGGAGCGGCGGGCGGCGCGGAAGGAGAGAGGTGTGGAACTGGACATAGGGATGCTCCCGGCTGGTGGTGCTTTGCGCCCGGATAGGGGCATTCGAGCCCAACCATATAACTGGACTATCATATTCCAGTTTGTGCCAGATCAAACAAAAGCAGGTATTGCAATCTATGCGCGCCGGGCCGAACCGATCCAGGCGGTCACGCTCCCTGGACTCCGGCAGTTCCGCGATCTATTTTGATCTTCCGGCGGCCTGGAAATCGCATCAGGTCTCGCCCTTCGCTTCGCCTGTCGCAACGGATGCGGTTCCGGCCTGCGCTTCAGCCTTCAATCCAGCATGTTCACACCGCGCAAGCGGAAGGAGTTTCTATGGCCGATGCCCAATGCGCCTGTGGCGCTCTTAGACTGACGTTTGGCGAACCCCCGCAATTGACCGCGCTATGCCACTGTTTCGCTTGCCAGCGAAGAACCGGCGCGCCGTTCAGCGCCAATGCCTTCTACGCGATCGACTGTGTCGAAATATCTGGAGCGTCGACGGAATTCGTCCGCACCGCCGATAGCGGCCGCAAGGTCCACATGCATTTTTGCCCGACTTGCGGTTCCACCGTCTATTGGCGGGCGGAGGCCTCCCCGTCGTGGATCGGGGTAGGGGTAGGTTCGTTTGCCGACCCGGCCTTTGCGCCGCCCGCCATGTCCGTGTTCGAACAGTCGAAACACAAATGGGTGCAGCTTGACGAAACGGTAGAGCGGTTCCAGGGACTTCCAATCGATCGCTCCTAGCCGCGCTTCCTTGCGAGGGATGGCATCTCCCGCCGCCTCGGCAGGACGGTCGGCGCCTTGATGACCGGTCCGTCCATCAGCGGATCCGGCACCGCAATCGCGGCCAGCCGTGCCCGGTCGGTTATCGTCACGCGCATGCCCTGAACCACCACACCATGGCCTTGCAGGGCCTTCATCGACCGCGACAGGTTTTCGGGCGTCATGCCCAGATGGGAGGCGAGATGCCGCTTCTCCACCGGCAACACGATAGTGGCGGCATCGCCGGACCGGCATGACTGGTGCAGGATGTAGGCGGCGAGCCGCTCCAGCGAATTGCGCAGCTTCAGGTTCTTGGCCTGGCGCACGAAAGCGCGGTAACCGCCGGCCAGTTCGCGCATCGCGGCCATGGCGAAATCGCTGTCGCGCCGCAACGCCACCCGCACATCCGCGACGGGGATCAGGACGATCTGCGACCGCTCCAGCGTCCGTGCCGACATCAGATAGGGCTCGTCATACACGCAGGCCGCCAGGATGAAGGTCGAGACCGGGTGCACGATCCCCATCACGGTGTCGCGCCCGTTCCAGCTGGCGTGCAGTTCGACGGACCCTTCGATGATGACATGCAGGAAATCCGCATATTCGCCCTGCCTGATCAGTTCGAGCTGCGCCGGAAAGCTCTGCGAGTAGGCGATCTGCATCAGACTGTCGAAGGTCGGCGTCATCATTTCGCGGAACAGCGGCAGGCGCCGGAGATTCGGCTTCTCGTCATCGCGCATGATGAGCACCTCCTGTGGCCTTATTGATATTTATCAAGCGAGTAACCGTAAAACTTCAATTCCGATATCCACATCCATCAATGGAACTTCATATGATTATCAAAGCTTAGCTGACCTGCTTCGAAGAAGATCAATTACCTCGGCGTCAGCAATTGTAGTTGATCTGCATCAAAGACCATCGGCATCGACCATGTTTGTTGAGATGTGAGCTAACACATCCAGCCACCGGAGCCAGACCCGGAGTCGAGCCCATGACCGGCCAACAGATGCCTAGCCGTGCAGACCAGCAACGCGCCTTGTGGCTGAGCACAATATCCTTCACCCTGTGCTTTGCCGTCTGGACGATCTTTTCCATCATCGGCCTGTCCATCAAGGATGAGCTCGGACTTTCCGAATTCGAATACGGTCTGCTGATCGCCACGCCGGTGCTGACCGGCTCGCTGACCCGGCTCATCCTCGGCGTATGGACCGAGCGCTATGGCGGGCGGTTGGTGTTCTCGGCCCAGATGATCCTGACCGGTGCGGCCACCTTCGCCCTGACCTGGGCCGACAGCTACGCTACATTCCTGCTGGCGGCACTGGGCGTCGGCCTTGCCGGCGGCTCCTTCATCATCGGCGTCGCCTATGTCTCGAAATGGTATCCGCAGGCCCGGCAGGGCACCGCGCTCGGCGTGTTCGGCATGGGCAATGTCGGCGCGGCGGTCACCAAGTTCCTCGCCCCGTTCGTGCTGATCGCCTGGGGCTGGCAGGGAGTGGCGGAAATATGGGCGGCGGGCATCGCCATCATGGGCGTCATCTTCTACCTCGTGGCCAGGGACGATCCGGATTTCGCCGCACGGCGGGCCAAGGGCGTTGCCGCACCCAGCCTTGCCGAGCAGTTCGCGCCCCTGAAGAACCTCCAGGTCTGGCGCTTCTCGCTCTACTATTTCTTCGTTTTCGGCGGCTTCGTGGCGCTGGCGCTGTGGCTGCCGCACTATCTGGTGCAGGTCTATAACGTGGACGTGCGCACCGCCGGCATGGCGGCGGCCGCCTTCAGCCTCTCGGCCAGCGTCTTCCGTGCCTATGGCGGCGTGCTGTCCGACCGTTTCGGCGCCCGCTCTGTCATGTACTGGACCTTCGGCTTCTCGCTGCTGTTCCTGTTCATGCTGTCCTATCCGCCGACCGACTACGTGATCCGCGGCAAGGACGGGCCCATCGCCTTCTCCACCGAGATGGACCTGTGGCCCTTCGTCGCCACCACCTTCGCACTCGGCTTCTTCATGAGCCTCGGCAAGGCGGCCGTGTTCCGGCACATCCCGATCTACTACCCGAACCATGTCGGATCGGTCGGCGGCCTGGTCGGCATGATCGGCGGCCTTGGCGGCTTCATCCTGCCCATCGTGTTCGGCGTGCTGCTCGACCTGACCGGCATCTGGACGTCGGCCTTCCTGCTCCTGTTCCTCATCGTGCTCGTCTCGATGGCATGGATGCATCTGTCGATCCGGGCCATGGAGCGGCAGGCGCAGGGCGTGGCCCTCGACCGGCTGCCCAATTTCCCCGAGCTGGCGGAAGTTCACGACCCCGAACGCACCGTCATGCCGCATCTGATCGAGGACTGGCGGCCCGAGGACCCGAAATTCTGGGCCCAGACGGGGCAACGCATCGCAAAGCGCAACCTGTGGATCTCGATCCCCGCCCTGCTGCTGGCTTTCGCGGTGTGGATGGTGTGGTCGGTGGTCGTCGCCCAGCTTCCGTCGATCGGCTTCGCCTTCACCCAGGACCAGCTCTTCTGGCTGGCGGCGCTGCCGGCGCTGTCGGGAGCCACGCTGCGCATCTTCTACAGCTTCATGGTGCCGATCTTCGGCGGCCGGCTGTGGACCACGCTATCGACCGCCTCGCTGCTGGCGCCGGCCCTCGGCATCGGCTATGCGGTGCAGAACCCTGACACGCCCTATCTGATCTTCGCGGTGCTGGCGCTGTTGTGCGGCTTCGGCGGCGGCAACTTCGCCTCCTCCATGGCCAATATCAGCTTCTTCTTCCCGCGTGCCGAGAAGGGCAACGCCATGGCGCTGAACGCCGGGCTCGGCAATCTGGGCGTTTCGGTCATGCAGTTCCTGGTACCGCTGGCCATCACCGCCGGTGTCTTCGGCGCGCTCGGCGGGCCGGCGCAGGAACTGTCCGACGGCGGCCGCATCTGGATGCAGAATGCCGGCTTCATCTGGGTGCCCTTCATTCTCGCGTCGACGGCGGCCGCCTGGCTCGGCATGAACGACATCGCCGACGCCCGGGCGAGCTTCCGCGAGCAGGCGGTGATCTTCACCCGCACCCACAACTGGGTGATGTGCCTGCTTTACGTCGGCACCTTCGGCTCCTTCATCGGCTATTCGGCCGGCTTCCCGCTGCTGTCCAAGCTTGCTTTCCCCGAGGTCGACGCGCTGAAATACGTGTTCCTCGGCCCGTTGGTCGGCGCGCTGAGCCGTGCCGGCACCGGCTGGCTGTCCGACAAGGTCGGCGGCGCGCGCGTCACCTTCTGGGTCTTCGCCGGTATGATCGCATCCGTGCTGGGCGTGATCTGGGCGTTGCAGATCGGCTCCTTCGCCGGCTTCTTCGCCTTCTTCATAGCGCTCTTCTTCTTCACCGGCGTCGGCAATGCCTCGACCTTCCAGATGATCCCCGTGATCATGCGCAAGGAGGTCGCCCGGCTGGCTCCCGACCGGGACGCGAGCGAGCAGCGCCGCCAGTCGGAGCGCGAGGCCGCCGCCATCATCGCCTTCACCAGCGCCATCGGCGGCTATGGCGGCTTCTTCATCCCCAAGGCCTACGGCACCTCGATCGGCATGACCGGATCGCCGCTGGCGGCACTTTGGGCTTTCCTTGCCTTCTATGTCGTGTGCCTCGCCGTCACCTGGGTGGTCTACACCCGCCGTGGCGGACTCCTGCACGACGTCGAGCGTGGCCGGGCACCGGCCGCCGCCATTCCTGCCGAATAATTGAGGAGACAGCCATGAGCCATCTTCTGGATCGCCTGAATTTCCTGACATCGCTGCGCAAGGACACCTTTGCCAACGGCCATGGCCAGACGACGATCGAGAGCCGCGACTGGGAGGACGCCTATCGCCGGCGCTGGCAGCACGACAAGATCGTGCGCTCCACCCACGGCGTGAACTGCACCGGTTCCTGCTCTTGGAAGATCTACGTCAAGTCGGGAATCGTGACTTGGGAAACGCAGCAGACCGACTATCCGCGTACGCGGCCAGACCTGCCGAACCACGAGCCGCGCGGTTGCGCGCGCGGCGCTTCCTATAGCTGGTATCTCTACAGCGCCAACCGGGTGAAGACACCGCTGATCCGGGGCCGGCTGATGCGCCTGTGGCGCGAAAAGCGCAGGACCATGAGCCCGGTCGAGGCATGGACGGCGATCCAGAACGACCCGGCGGCGCGCGAAAGCTACACCCGCATCCGCGGCAAGGGCGGCTTCGTGCGGGCGAGCTGGGACGAGGCGACCGAGATCGTCGCCGCCGCCAATGCCTACACGACGCGCAAATACGGTCCCGACCGGGTGTTCGGCTTCTCTCCGATCCCGGCCATGTCGATGGTTTCCTATGCGGCCGGCACCCGCTATCTGTCGCTGCTCGGCGGCACCTGCATGTCGTTCTACGACTGGTATTGCGACCTGCCGCCGGCCAGCCCCCAGACATGGGGCGAGCAGACCGACGTGCCCGAATCCGCCGACTGGTACAATGCGGGATATCTGCTTCTGTGGGGTTCGAACGTGCCGCAGACGCGCACGCCCGACGCCCATTTCTACACCGAGGTGCGCTACAAGGGCACCAAGAGCGCCGTCATCTGCCCGGACTATTCCGAGGCCGCCAAGTTCGCCGACATCTGGCTGAACGCCAAGCAGGGCACCGATGCGGCGCTGGGCATGGCCTTCGGCCACGTCATCCTGCGCGAGTT
>WPCJ01371155.1_pt1 | contig 43313 bp, 43 predicted proteins | sample 5399831 | NCBI WGS metagenome assembly WPCJ01 (sample SAMN12869470, study PRJNA574797) | sludge metagenome | isolation source: wastewater treatment of pH10 | place: China:Beijing | collected 2019-05-20
CTGTCTTCGAAGCGCGCGGCATCGAGAAGTCGTTCCCCGGCGTCAAGGCGCTGCGCGGCGTCTCGCTCTCGCTGCTGCCCGGCTCCATCCATGCGCTGCTCGGTGAGAACGGCGCGGGCAAGTCGACGCTGATCAAGATCATAACCGGCGTCCACCAGCCGGATGCGGGCCAACTCCTGCTTGACGGACAGGAGGTGCATTTCGCCAACACCCGCGAGGCCATTGCGCACCATGTCGGGGTGGTCCATCAGGAGCGCAACCTGATTCCGCGCTTCTCGGTCGCCGAGAATATTCACCTGGAGCAGCTGGGCGCGCGTTTCCTCAAGCCGATCGACTATGCCGAACTGAACAGGCAGGCGCGACGCTGGCTGGAGACGCTGAACCTCGACGTGGATCCGGCAACGCCCGTGTCGCAGCTTTCGGTCGCCAAGATGCAACTCGTCGAGATCGCCAAGGCGCTCTCCCTGCAGAGCAAGGTGCTGCTGCTCGACGAGCCGACCGCCTCCCTCACGTCGGGCGAGACCGAGACGCTGTTCGAAATCCTTCGACAACTGCGCGACAGCGGCACCAGCCTGGTCTTCGTCAGCCACAAGCTGGAGGAGGTGCAGGAGATCTGTGATCGGGTTACGGTGTTGCGCGACGGCGTCAATGCCTGTGAAAGTCGGCCCTTGGAAGGTCTGGGCCGGCCCGACCTCGTGCGCCTGATGATCGGACGCAGCGAAGGCGGCGGCGTATGGCGCAAGCGCGACACCTCCGCCAATCCGGCGGTGCTGGAACTCAAGGGCGTGTCCACCGCGCTGGGGCACCGCGATATCGACCTGACGGTGCGCAAGGGCGAGATCGTCGGGCTCTACGGGCTGGTCGGGGCCGGCCGTACCGAGCTCGCCAAGTCGATCATGGGGCAGTTTGCGGTGACGGCCGGAACGGTCCTCATCGATTCCAAGCCCGTCCGTATCGGCTCGGTCGCCGAGGCGATCCATCGGCACAGGCTGGGCTATGTGAGCGAGGACCGCAAGGGCGAGGGGCTGATCCTGCAGCACTCCGTGCTCGGCAATGCCGGCGTGCCGATCTGGCGGCGGCTGGCGCGGTTCGGCAGCCTGTCCGACGAATCGATACGCCGCGCAGTGTTGCCCTTCATCCAGAAGCTCGAGGTCAAGACGCCGAGCCTCGGCCAGACCGTCGGCAATCTTTCCGGCGGCAACCAGCAGAAGATCAGCGTCGCCAAATGGCTGGCGGCCGGGGTGAAGCTGCTGATCGTCGATGAGCCTTCCGTGGGTATCGACATCAAGACCAAGGCCTATCTGCATGACCTGCTGCGCGAACTGGCCGACGCCGGCACGGCGGTTCTGGTCATCACCAGCGACATGCCCGAGATGGTCGCGCTCGCCGATCGCATCATGGTCATGGACGCCTATCGCCTGCAGGGCGAGGTGGCGAATACCGGGGTTTATGCCGATGTCAGCCAGGGCATCATGAACCTGATCCACCGCGCGGAAGAACACCGGGAAGAAGAACCGGCCTAGGAAGCCGCCAACCCGCATTGTGCGAGCGGGAGGGTCATCCGCAAATCGCCCGAGGAAGAGACATGGCGACGATCGAGAAAATTGAACTCAGGATGGTCGACCTCATGCCGAAGGTCGTGCGCACCGACGCGATCCAGAGCTTCGTCAGCCAGGAAACGCCAATCGTGACGATCACCGATTCCGACGGCGCCACTGGCACCGGCTATTCCTACACGATCGGCACCGGCGGCTCCTCGGTGATGCGTCTCCTGTCGGATCATCTCGCACCGCGCATCATCGGTGACGACGCCGACATGATCGAGGCGATCTGGCACAAGCTCGAGTTCGCCACCCATGCCACCACCATCGGCGCCATCACGGCGATAGCGCTCTGCGCGATCGATACCGCGCTCTGGGACCTGCGGGCGAAGAAACAGGGGCTGCCGCTGTGGAAGCTGGCGGGCGGCGCGCGCGCGAAGGCCCCGCTCTACACGACCGAAGGCGGCTGGCTGCACATTGAGGCCAAAGCGCTGGTGGACGACGCGCTTCAGGCGAAGGAAAAGGGATTTCGCGGCTCGAAGGTGAAGATCGGCAAGCCGACCGGGGCGGAGGATTTCGCGCGCCTCGCCGCGGTGCGCAGGGCAGTCGGCGACGGCTACGAGATCATGACGGACTGTAATCAGGGGTTTGCCGTCGACGAAGCGATCCGCAGGGCGGGCCGACTCCGGGAGATCGACCTCGCCTGGATCGAGGAACCCTTGCCGGCCGACGACATAGACGGCCATGTCCGCCTTTCGCGCTCTACCCCGACGCCGATCGCCGTCGGCGAATCCCTTTATTCGATCCGGCATTTCCGAGAATACATGCAAAGGGGCGGATGCAACATCGTCCAGGTCGATGTCGGCCGCATCGGCGGGATCACGCCATGGCTGAAGGTGGCGCATGCGGCGGAGGCCTTCGACATGCCGGTCTGCCCGCATTTCCTGATGGAGCTGCATGTCAGCCTCGTCTGCGCGGTGCAGAACGGAAAATATGTGGAGTACATCCCGCAACTGGACGACCTGACGGGCAAGCGCATGCGGATCGCCGACGGTTACGGCTACGCGCCGATCGAGCCCGGCATCGGCATCGACTGGGACTGGGAGAAGGTGGAAAAGGCATCCATCGCCGAATTCACCCACACAATTACCGCGTCCGCGTAGGAACCTGCCGGCGGCGATATCAGGAAGGAAAACGCATGCAGCGCATGGGCTTCATCCTCGGCATCAAGCCGGAGGCAATCGCAGAGTACAAGCGCATCCATGCGGCGGTCTGGCCCGAAGTCCTGGACATGATCGAGAAGTGCAATATCCGTAACTACACGATCTTCCTGAAAGAGCCGGAGAACCTGCTCTTCGCCTATTTCGAGTACCACGGCGCCGATTTCGCCGCAGACCAGGCGAAGATGGCCGCCGATGCGAGGACGCAGGAATGGTGGGCGGTGTGCAGCCCGATGCAAGTCCCGCTCGCAACCCGCAGCGAGGGCGAGTGGTGGGCGGAAATGGAAGACGTCTTCCACACCGATTGACCGGTCCGGCCGGGACGAATGCGGACCGAGCCTTGGTCCCAACCCGTGGGCTATTCATGGCGTCCGACCCGAGGCGGAATGCCATCTCATTGCGGCGCTTCTTCAGCTATAAGCCTCTAGTCAGAAATTGACTGTTGCGGCGCAGCATATGCCTGGGAGGAAGATGCAGGCGCAGCGGTCGTGGCGGGTTGCGATGGGCCGCCAGTCCTTCAACTTGCGAACGGATTTTCGCCCTTCTGGCGCTGACGATATCGACCCTTGTCGTAATCGTACGGGACTTTGCGGCTTAAGCCGACAGGATACGAGTTTAGAGCCATTCAGCTTTAGGAAGAATGGCCCCTAATACCCCTGCCGGGACCTTCTCCCCGTTGCTGGCGGAGAAGGAGGCTGCTCGTAACCCCGACGCGCCCCTCTCCCGCTTGCGGGGAAAGGGTAAGGGCTGTTTCCGTCAAAAACTGAACTGGTCTAGGTGCCTCACGGGTCGTGGTGCCTACCCCGACGCGATCTGGCGCGTTGGCGGAGTTTCATCGGGCGGTCTCGATTCATGATGCGGCCGCTCCCTTCAATACTGCCGCTCTGAAGTCACATGCCGTCGCGACGGACATTGACTCACCTCGCTGACGCCCCTACTGATATGCTTATCAGACCACCGTACCTGTTGTCCTTGTGGAGAGAGAATGGATTTACGCGCGATCCTGACCGACGACGGCACGACGCTGAACGGCGTGCCGAAGCGATCCATGAAGGACTTCGTCGTCCAGAAGATCGCCACCCTGATCGCGACCGGCATTCTCGATATAGGCGATCCGCTGCCGAGCGAGCGGGAACTGGCGGCAGCTTTGTCGGTCAGCCGCGAAACTGTGCGCGGCGCCATTCTCATTCTTTCGACGCGGGGCATTCTTTCGGTCACCCAGGGCACGCGAACGGTCGTCGCCGCCACCGACGTCGGCGACCTTGCGGTCCAGTCGGCGCGCTATCGCGACATCTCCGGATACAGTCTCGACGACGTGCATGAGGCGCGGCTGCTGATCGAAGACCAGGTGGCTCGTGCCGCGGCCGTCAGGATCGAAGCCGCCACGCTGGCGGCCCTGCGCAAATCGATCGAGGCACAGGAAGCGGCCAGCGACGATCCCGTCCGCTTTCTCATCTGCGATCGCGAGTTTCACACGACCATCTATCGGGCGGGCGGCAATGCCGCGCTGGCGGACATCGCCGCCGATCTCTATTCCTATCTTCTCGACCATCGCAGGCGGGCGGTCGCCCGGCCTTCCAGCATAACGACGAGCATAGCCGATCACCGCGCCATCCTTGCCGGTCTGGAGGCACGCGATCCTGACGCGGCCGCCAAGGCATTCGCCGTCCATGAAACGCGCATCTATACCACCACCAGGCAGCTTTTCGTGCAGCCCGTCCAGAAGCAGTAGGGACGCGCTGCCGGGAAAACATACAGCACAACAGGAGGAGTTCCATGCTGACAAGACGTCTATTCGCTACCGCAGCCATCGCCAGCGCCGTCGCACTGACCGGCCTCGCCGGAACCGCGACCACCGCTTTCGCGCAATCCAAGGAGCTGGTTTATCTCACGCCGGGCCTTGATCTCGCCTTCTGGCGATATCTCTCAAAGGGCATCGAGAACGTCGCCACCGAAGGCGGCTACACCTATCAGGCGCTGGATTCGGGCAACAACGCCCAGACCCAGCTCAAGAACGCCAAGGACGCGATCGCTCGCGGCGTCGCCGGCATCATCATCTCGCCGACCGACAGCTCGACGGCGCCCGCCGTGCTCGACCTCGCCAAGCAGGCGAACATCCCCGTGGTGATCGCGGACATCGGCACCGACAGCGGCGACTACGTCTCCTTCATCATTTCCGACAACTACCAGGGCGCCAACGGCGTCGGCAAGGCATTGGCCGAAGCGATGAAGGCTGCCGGCAAGCAGGATGGCAGCGTCGGCATAGTGGGCATCAGCCAGGCCCGTCTGAACGGCCAGGCCCGCACCAAGGGCTTCAAGGACGCGATGACCGAAGCCGGCATCACCAAGGAGGCGGGCCTGCAGCAGATGCAGACCTATACCGCCGACGAGACCTTCAAGTTCACGCAGGACATGACCACCGCCAACCCCGACATGAAGGGCATGTTCATCCAGACCGACGGTCCAACGCTCGGCGCCCTCCAGGCGATCAAGTCGGCGCGTCTCACCGGCGAAGTGCTGGTAGCGGGCTTCGACGGCGTGCCTGAATTCGTGCCGCTGCTGCAATCTGGCGAACTGGTCGTTTCCGGCATGCAGCAGCCCTACCTGATGGGCCAGGAATCGGCGCGCGCAATGCTTGCCCATCTCGGCGGCAAGATGCCTGAAAAGGAAGTCCTCGTCCCGATCAAGATCGTGACCAGCACGAACATCGAGCAGGAGCTTCCGGTCATCAAGGAAACGGTTTTCGCCAACGAAATGTAGTCTCTGCGTTCATGATCGACCTTGTCCGGGGACAGCGTTCCCCGGACGCATTTTCTGGAATTCCCCGCAGATGTCTGACGAAACCCAGGAGCCTCTGCTCGACGCCCGCGGCGTCACGCGCCTGTTCGGCAACGCCTACGCGCTCAAGGATGCGTCGATCACGTTGCGCCGGCACGAGATATGCGGGCTGCTCGGGGCGAACGGCGCCGGCAAGTCGACGCTGTCTCGGATCATCTGCGGACACCTGCCGCCCTCGTCCGGCGAGATAGTCTTCAAGGGCGCGCCGTTGGTCGTGGGGTCCGCGCGCGAAGCGCTGCGTTCCGGCATCGCCCTTGTGGCGCAGGAAACCAGCCTGGCGCCCGACATGAGCGTGTTGGAGAACATCTTCCTGCCCAGCTATGCGTTGCCCGGCCGGCTGTCCTTCGGCCAGTTGCGGCAAGAGGCGCAATCCATCCTGTCGGAGCTGGGCCACGACCACGTGTTGCCGCTCGACATTGAGGTGCGCCGGCTTTCTGCCGCGCAACGGCAACTGGTAGAAATTGCAAAGGCGCTGGCCCTCAACGCCGACCTCGTGATCTTCGACGAACCAACGGCTTCATTGTCACCGACCGAGGTCGACCGGCTGTTCGACATCATGACGCGTCTCAAAGAAAGCGGAAAGGCGCTCGCCTTCGTCTCCCACCGGCTCGAGGAAGTGTTTGCCATCACCGACCGCGTCACGATCCTGCGCGAGGGGAAAACCGTGGCGGAAGGGGTGCCGACGAGGGGGCTCACGCAGGCCGACATCATCCGCCACATGGTCGGGCGAGACATCGGCAACGTCTATCGCAAGGCCCCGTCAACCTCGGCAACCATGGAGCGGCCGGTAGCCCTCGAAGTGTCCGGGCTAAATGCCCTGCCGATCGTGCGCGACGTCTCGTTCACCGTGCGCAAGGGCGAAATTCTCGGCCTCGGCGGCCTCGTCGGAGCCGGACGCTCCGAGAGCGCCGAAGCGATCTTCGGCCTGCGCCATCGCAGCGGCGGGCGCGTGCTGGTCGGCGGCAGGGAAATCGCGCCCAACCGCCCCATCGCGGCGGTCCGCGCCGGTCTCGGCATGGTCGCCGAGGATCGGCGGGCCCAGAACATCGTCCCGGACATGACGGTCGGCGAAAACCTCTTCCTGGCGCAGATGGGCAAGCACAGGGGTTTCGGTCGCGGCCATTCGGCACGTCGCAAGCAGGCCCGCGACCTGATTTCCAGGCTCGGCCTCCCGTCCGACAGAATGGATGCGAACCTCCTGCATTTCTCTGGCGGCATGCAGCAGAAAGTCATTATCGCTCGCTGGTTGCTGATCGAGCCGGAAGTGCTCATCCTCGACGAGCCGACGAAGGGCGTCGACATCGGAACGCGCCAGGCGATCTACGAGCTGCTGCGCGAGGTCGCCGAAAGGGGAATAGCCATCGTGGTGATCTCCTCGGATTTCGAGGAGCTCCTGGGGGTCTGCGAACGGGTTGTCGTGGTGAGCGACGGCTACACGATCGCCGACCTGCCGGCCTCTCGACTGAGCGAGGAAAGCCTGACGCTGCTCGCCGCGCCGCGAAGCTCGGCCGAGCGCAATGCCGCGTTCCTTCGCGACCTCGTTGCCAGCCATGGCGGCACGGCGTTCTGGGGCCTGATCGACGAGGACCGTTTCGTGTGCCTGACCGTCGCCGAAGGGAAGGGTGAGGCTCCTATGGGGCTGGCGGCGGGAAATGTCTATCTGGCGCATGAGACCGCGATTCCCCTCGCCCTCGGACGGCATCAGCCCGGCCTGGCGACCGAGAAAGACGGCCGCTCAACCCTGCTGACTCACCTCTCCAACCGCCGGGGCCACGACCTCGGCTGGATCGGCCTCAGCCTGCCGGCAGGTTCCAGCCTGCCTGATGCCGAAACTCTGTCCGCCCGCACGGCCAGCCTTTTCGAAACACCTAAAGACAACGAGATCGACGCATGAGCGCGCCCAACCGGTCCTTCGCGATGCCCAAATTCGTCAGCACGCTCGAGTTCCGGATGCTCGGCCTTGCGGTGGTGCTCGCGGTTATTCTGTCCTTCATATCGCCGCACTTCTTCACCGAGCGGAACATGTTCAACATCCTCGACCAGTCGGTGGTGCTGGGCATCGTGGCGGTCGGCATGACCCTTGTGATCCTGACCGGGGGCATCGATCTCTCCGTCGGATCGGTCGCCGGCCTGACCGGCATCATCCTCGCTCTGCTCCTGAAGGAGCTCCCGATCCCCATGGCGATCCTGCTCGCGGTCGGCTGCGGAGCGCTGATCGGACTTTTCTCCGGCGTCCTCATCGCGGTGTTCGGCCTGGCGCCTTTCGTGGTGACGCTGGGCGTCATGGCGATGGGGCGCAGCCTCGCTTACATCGTCTCCGGGCAACGCTCGATCTCCGGGCTGCCGCTGGGCCTGCAGGACATCGTCTACACAACGGTGTTCGGCATACCCACCAACGTCATCTTCCTGATCTCGCTCTACATCGCCACATGGGCCTGGCTGACCTATTCGAAGGGCGGGCGCACGATCTACGCTGTCGGCTCGAACATCGAGGCCGCCCGGGCCGCCGGTCTCAACACGCTCTTCTACTCGATCTTCCCCTATGTCGCGTGCGGCGCCCTCGCGGCGACCGCGATGACCTTCTCGCTGGCGCAGATCATGTCGGCCGATCCGATCGGCGGAAACCAGCTCGAACTCGACGCCATCGCTGCCGTGGTGATCGGCGGGGCCAGCCTCTACGGCGGACGAGGCTCGATCTTCGGCACGCTGATGGGCGTGCTGATCATGGTGATGATCCGCAACGGCCTCAATCTGCTCGGCGTCTCGCCGTTCTGGCAGGGCACCGCCATCGGCGCGATCATCATCCTGGCCCTGCTGGCAGAACGCCTCATCACGTGGAAATCGCGCCGCGCCTGAGGCGGGATCGCAACCCTTCCAGAAGACCAGCCTTTCCAGAAGAACGGAACATCCATGCATATTCTCATCATTGGCGCAGCTGGCATGATCGGTCGCAAGCTCGCGGCGGAGCTTGCCCGGACAGGCTCGCTGGGCGGGCGCAGAATCGACCGGCTGACGCTCTCGGACATAGCGAAGCCGCCGGTGCCGGCCGGCGGGATAGATGCCATCGAATCCATCGCCGCGGACATCTCCGGTGCCGGCGCGGCGCAGGACCTCGCCGGGCGTCGCGCCGATGTGATCTTCCATCTCGCGGCGATCGTATCCGGTGAGGCGGAGCGCGATTTCGAGAAGGGCTATCGGATCAATCTGGACGGCACGCGCATGCTGTTCGAGGCGATCCGGCTTGAAGGAGCCCGGCAGGACTATGCCCCGCGGCTTGTCTTCACATCTTCGGTCGCCGTCTACGGCGCACCGCTGCCGGATCCCATTCCCGACGACTACATCCTGTCGCCGCTCACCAGCTACTGCACCCAGAAGGCCATATCCGAACTGCTGCTCGCTGATTATTCGCGCCGCGGTTTCCTTGACGGCATCGGCATTCGCCTGCCGACCATCGTCGTCCGGCCCGGCGCTCCCAACGCGGCCGCCTCGGGTTTCTTCTCCGGCATACTGCGCGAGCCGCTGGCCGGGCAGCGCAGCGTGCTGCCGGTGAAGGAGACGGTCAAGCACTGGCTCGCAAGCCCGCGCTCGGCGGTGGCCTTCCTCATTCATGCCGCGACATTGGATACATCCGCGCTGGGCGCGCGACGCACACTGAACATGCCGGGCGTCGCAGCCACGGTGGCCGACGAGATCGCCGCGCTTCGCCGCGTGGCAGGCTCGGAAGCTGAGGCGCTGATAGACCGCCAGCCCGACGAGGCGATCGAGGCCATCATCGCCGGATGGCCGAAATCGTTCTCGCCCGAACTCGCCCGCAGCCTGGGCTTCGTCGCGGAAACCACAGTGGACGAACTGATCGAGGTCTATCTGACCGACGACGCGCCCGCGAAAGTTTCTCCTTGATCGCCGGACGCGATCTTCGAACCAATGCGCTGAAGTTAGGAAATCCTGATGCTACTCGGCTGTATCGGCGATGATTTTACCGGCTCCTCCGACCTGGCTAACACACTGGCCAAGGGGGGCATGCGCACGGTCCAGTATAACGGCGTTCCCGAAACCCGCGCCGATCCGTCGGTAGATGCGGGCGTCGTTGCCCTGAAGACCAGGACCATACCTCCCCAGGAGGCCGTGAAGCAGTCGCTGGCGGCGCTGGAATGGCTGCGCGGCCAAGGTTGCCGCCAGTATCTGTTCAAATACTGCTCGACATTCGACTCGACGCCGCAGGGCAATATCGGTCCGGTCCTGGACGCTCTCGGCGATGCGCTGGGAGCTGCGCGCGCGATCGTCTGCCCGGCCTTCCCGGCGACCGGCCGCTCAATCTACCAGGGGCATCTCTTCGTCAACGACCGCCTGCTGAGCGAATCCGGCATGGAGAAGCATCCGCTGACGCCGATGACCGATCCCGACCTGCGACGCTGGCTCACGCAACAGACCCGGCACGCTGTCGGTCTTGTACCCTATGGCATTGTGGCGGAAGGAAGCGCTGCAATCAGGGCCGAGCTTGAGATCGCCTCCGCCGGAGGCTCCCGATACATCGTGGTCGACGCCATCCTGGACAGGGACCTCGTCGCCATCGGCGAAGCGGCCGAGGCGGATATCCTGCTTAGCGGCGGTTCGGGGATCGCGCTCGGGCTTCCGGCCAATTTCCGGCGTGCCGGGCTGATTGGCACGGTGGCTACGCATTGGACGGGAATGCAGGGACCGGCGGCAGCGCTTTGTGGCTCGTGCTCGACCATGAGCCGGCGTCAGATCGAAGACCACCGGAAAAGTCACCCGGCGCGCATGGTGGAGGCGGATGCGGCCGTGGACGGCACGGCCGATCCGGTTGAATATGCGGATTGGGTGATTGCCCAGCAGCAGCACGGCTTGCCGCTGGTTTTTTCGTCAGCCGAACCGGAAGCCGTTGCCGCCGCGCAGCGGCGCCACGGGAAGGAGCGAGTGGCGACAGCCGTAGAGGGCTTCTTCGGCGAGTTGGCGCGGCAGCTTTCTTCGCGCGGCGTGCGCCGGCTGGTCACGGCGGGCGGCGAGACATCGGGAGCCGTGGTGTCGGCTCTCGGCATTCCGTCCTTCGAGATCGGGCCAGAAATAGACCCGGGCGTTCCAGCGTTGAAGGCTGGCGGACTCGACATGGTGCTTGCCTTGAAATCGGGCAATTTCGGCTCGGCCGGATTCTTCCGGAAGGCGGCGGCCGTTCTTGAAGGAGACGTTGCACGATGAGCGAGGAAGCAAGACTGAGGGAGCAGATCTGCAGCATCGCCGCTTCCATGTTCGCGCGTGGCCTCACCGCAGGGAGCTCCGGCAATATCTCGGCCCGTCTCGGCGACGGTCGGTTGCTTGTCACGCCGACCGGATCGTCCTTCGGTACGCTCGACCCTGCCCGCCTGTCGCTGTTCGACGTCGAGGGGCGACTCACAGGCGGCGACAAGCCGACGAAGGAAATGCCGCTCCATTCCGCATTCTACGAAACGCGCGGCGCGCAGACCGGCGCGGTCGTCCATCTCCATTCGACGCATTCGGTGGCGGTTTCGCTGCTGCCCGACATCGACCCGGAAAATGTCTTCGAGCCCCTGACGGCCTATTCGATCATGCGACTGGGCAAGGTCAAGTTGCTGCCCTACATCCGGCCGGGCGATCCGGCGATGGGAGACGCTGTGCGCGGGCTTGCCGGCAAGCGATCCGCGGTACTGCTTGCCCATCACGGCCCGGTTGTCGCCGGCAAGGACCTCGAAGCGGCGGCCTATACAATGGAGGAGCTCGAGGAAACCGCGAAGCTTACCTTGCTCACGCAGGGCCTGCGGCCCAAAATCCTAGCGCCCGACCAGATCCGGCAACTGGTCGAACACTTCAATATCGAATGGGACGACTGATGCAATTCTCGGCCAATCTCGGATTCCTCTTCCGTGACCTCGCGCTGCCGGATGCGATCCGCGCGGCGAAGCGGCACGGCTTCGCCGGCATTGAACTGCACTGGCCCTACGACACGGACGCATCGGTCGCCGCCGAAGCCCTCGCCGAGACTGGATTGCCTCTACTTGGCATCAACACGTCACGCGGCAATCTCGAAGCAGGCGACTTCGGCCTTTCGGCCCTGCCCGGCCGCGAGGCGGAGGCCCGAGCGGCGATCGACCAGGCGATCGAATGGGCGGTGGCCACGGGTTGCCGCAACATCCACGTCATGTCGGGAAAGACCGCGGGCGACGAGGCCTTCGCGACCTTCGCCGGCAATCTGCGATATGCTTCGAAGATGGCCGCGCCCCACGGGATCGGCCTGTTGATCGAACCGCTCAATCCGCGCGATGCGCCGGGGTACTTCCTGTCCGACCTTTCCACGGCCATCCGCGTGATAGACGCGACGGAGGGCGCTGCGAAGGTGATGTTCGACTGCTATCACATGCAGATCATCCAGGGCGATCTGCTCGACGCGGCAACGCGGTTTGCCGAAAGGATAGGCCATATCCAGTTCGCCGCCGTCCCCGACCGCAGCGAGCCCGACCACGGCGAAGTGGATTATCGCTGGCTTCTGCGCGCGATTGCCGATGCCGGCTACGAGGGCATGTTCGGTGCCGAATACCGTCCCGCGACTCATTCCTTCGCCTGGATGCGATCTCTTTCGGGCGCTGAATGAAGTGTGCGAACAAAGATAGTTCGGCCTGATAACCGCTCCTGGTGAGACGGTCCCTGCTTTGCGATCGGCATGATCCATGCCGGCACGATCAGCTTGTCGCTTCCTTGATTCCTGCCAGCACCTCGGGCAGCCGGATGACGACATGCCTGTATGCGCTCGACACGATGCCGTCCTTCTCCCAGGCACTCAGCGTGCGGCTGACGGTATGAAGCGTCGTGCCGGCAAGTTCGGCGATGTCCTGGCGCGAGAGGGGAAAGCAGATTTCGACCCCCTGTGCCGTTCGGCGTCCTGCCTGATGCATGAGCCTCAGAAGCGCGTGAGCTATTCTGCGCTCCACCGTCTCGCTGGAAAGCTCGCGCAATCGGATCTGCGTTTCCTGATATCGAGTACCCAGCACCGCAACGGCGTTCATCGCGATCTGTGGATACCTGACCATAAGTTCCTGCATGACGCTTGCCGGCCAGACGAACAGATGTGTGTCCTCGACTGCGGCCACTGTCCCGGGGTAGTCGGGAATTCCCGCCAGGGCTGCGTAGCCTGCCAGTTCGCCCGGCCCGAGGTAGCGAAGCGCTATCTGGTTGCCTTCCTGGGTCGTCTGCGTCGCGCGCAAACGCCCGACTATCACCACGTAGAAATTTCGGGCGGCGTCGCCCTGATGGTATAATATCTCTTTCGCCGTGACGCGCCTGCGAGAGGCCGCCAGGCGTACGTCATCGAGGCTCGCGCTCGACAGGGAGCGGAAAATCTCCGTACCAGCAAGAATGTCGAGGTCCGTCTGACTGTTCGTCACTGGCTGCGTTTCCGATCCCCATCTGCCACCTGGGCGACTATATGCTTATAATGCGGAAGTTATTTCAGGATACCACGTCGACTATGCTGAACATCGACAAGGCCGACCTAGCGCGTCATCACCCGCCCAGGACGATGTCCGATCGGATTGCGTATCGCGCCGTCAAGATGATGCGCTTCACCGCCGATGGCCTGTTCGGTCGCCGCTATCGCCATCGCACGATCGTGCTTGAGACCATCGCGGCGGTTCCGGGCATGGTGGCGGCAACGCTGCTTCATCTCAAATGCCTGCGACTCATGATCGACGATCGCGGCTGGATACGCACGCTGCTCAACGAGGCGGAAACGCAGCGTGCCCATCTGATGGTCTTCGTCGCCATCGACCGTCCGAGCCTGTTCGAACGTCTTTCCGTCCTGCTCGCGCAAGGGTTTTTCTATAACGTTCACTTTCTGATCTATCTCTTTTCTCCGCGCACGGCCCATCGGATCGCGGGCTATTTCGCCGAAGACGCCGTGCGTGGCTATGGTCAGTATCTCGAGGAAATCCGGAATGGGCGGCAGGAGAATCCGCCGGCTCCGCCACAGGCGATCGCATATTGGAATCTTCCACTCGACGCGCGCCTCACGGACGTCATCCGTGCCATGCAGGAAGACGAGGCCATTCACCGGGATATCAATCACAGCTTCGCGGACGCCCTGGAAGGCGGTCGCGTTCTGCCGGGGCCGCCCCAGATCGTGCCTTGAACGCTCGACCAATACCGCGTGCGGCAGGACGTCGCACCGGGAAGGAAAAGCCGACTTTTGCTCTGCAACAAAGATTCCGGAGGGAACGAGAATAATCTGCGTCTGACAACAGGAAGCCACGAAGGAGATGGAGATGTTGACGAGACGCGAAGCCCTTTTCGGAACGATAACCGGAGCGGCCACGGCGGCCCTCCTGACATCGGCGGTGGCACCGACACCTGCACAGGCGAAGGCGGTGAATGTGGGCAATCTGCCACGCCAGCGCGTCGATCTCGTTGCTCCCCCCTTCGTGCATGCGCATGAACAGGTCGCCAGCGGCGGTCCCAAGATCGTCGAGTTCCTCCTGACCGTGAAGGAACAGCCAATAGTCATCGACAATGATGGAACGACCATGCAGGCGATGACCTACAATGGATCGATCCCCGCGCCCATGATGGTGGTGCATGAGGACGACTATGTGGAACTGACGCTGGTCAATCCCGACACCAACGAAATGCCGCACAATGTCGATTTCCACGCCGCCACCGGCGCATTGGGAGGCGCGGCACTGACCACGGTCAATCCTGGCGAACAGGCGACCCTGCGCTTCAAGGCAACGCGCGCCGGCACCTTCGTCTATCACTGCGCGCCGGCCGGCATGATCCCCTGGCACGTGGTATCGGGCATGAGCGGCACCATCATGGTGTTGCCACGCGAGGGCCTGAAGGACGAAAACGGCCAGCCTCTGCACTATGATCGCATATTCTACATCGGCGAGAACGACTTCTACATACCGCGCGACGAGAACGGCAAGTTCAAGAACTTCGCATCGCTTGGCGATAGCTATGACGAAACGCTGAACGTTATGCGCGGACTGATACCGACCCATGTCGTGTTCAACGGCAAGGTTGGCGCGCTCACCGGCGACAACGCCCTCAAGGCGAATGTCGGCGAGACCGTCCTGTTCGTCCATGCGCAGGCCAACCGCGACACGCGCCCCCACCTGATCGGCGGACACGGCGACCATGTGTGGGAGATGGGCAAGTTCCACAATCCGCCCGCCAAGGACCTGGAGACCTGGTTTGTACGCGGGGGATCGGCCGGGGCAGCGCTCTACACGTTCCGGCAGCCCGGTATCTACGCCTATGTCAACCACAACCTCATCGAGGCGGCTGAACTCGGCGCCACCGCGCACATCATGGTGGACGGCGAGTGGGACAACGATCTGATGGTGCAGGTGAGCGCGCCGTCCCCGATTGCCACTTACTGACGGGTCTAAGCTCGAAAGCGAATGGCGGCCCGTCGATTTCGGCGGGCCTTTTTTCTGGAGTACGAAACCATGCGGTTGATGATCCCGGCAACAGCGGCGGCGGCAACGGTTGCAACGGCATTGGTGATCGGTGCCATGCCCGACGCCGCGAAAGACGAAACCCTGGCGCCGGTCGCGATGGTTTCGGTGAAGCCGGGTTCTTTCGATTTTCGCCTTCCCGGTGAATATCTGAAGGCCAACTGGCCGACAGATGCGCCGAAGGGAACGGTAACGTTCAGGCACAGCTTCGACATGATGAAATATCAGGTCAGCACGGCCGAATATGCCGCCTGCGTGGCAGACGGCGCATGCGAGGCACCCGATGGCAAGCGGCCGTCTTCGGGCGAGATGCCCGTCACCGGCGTCAGCTATCGCGACGCTACGGCCTATGCTGAATGGCGGACGTCGAAAACCGGCGAGATCTGGCGTCTGCCTACCGATGAGGAATGGGCCTTCGCGGCGGCGGAACGCATGAACGACGATGCACTCGGCATTGAACCGGACGGCAGCAATCCAGCCGCTCGTTGGTTGGCGCGCTATCGTGCAGAAAGCAGCGGCGCAGGCGAACGTGACGCCGAACCCAGGCCGCTCGGGTATTTCGGAACGAACAGCAAGGGCATCGCCGACATTGCCGGGAATGTCTGGGACTGGACCACGACATGCTACGTGCGCGCGACGGTGAGCGTCGACGGACGGATCGAACGCAGCACAGAAAATTGCGGCGTGCGGGTGCTCGGCGGCCGGCATCGCAGCTACATGTCCAATTTCATTCGCGAAGGGAAAAGCGGCGGCTGCGCGGCTGGCCTCGCGCCGGAGAATCTCGGTTTCCGGCTCGTTCGCGAAGCACCCTCCTTCGTCAGCTATGTGCGCGGCATGTGGGCGAGGGTGACGGCCTAGCAAGGCAGTGCGACCAACTCGCTCGACGGCTTCGTCGTCGATCGGACGCGATTGACGATCGGATGGCCGGCTATTTAGCCGCCAGGGGAGCGATCGCGCAGGCCGCGGCGCCGATCAGGCCGGAATCCGGTCCCAACCGCGCGAGAGGCGTCGGCGGAATATCCGCTCCGTCATACCATATCGAGTTGCGGAATGCGTTCCGGCAGGCTTCCATGAATTGCGGGCTGGCGGAAGCGATCCCGCCGCCGATGACAACCGTTTCCGGATCGAGCGCGTTGGCGAGCATGCCGAGCATGCGGCCGAGCACCGCTCCCCCCTCCACAACGATCGCCCGGCTCGCTGCGTCGCCGGCGGCGGCACGGTCGAGCAACGCGGCGACGTGGTCCACCGTGATGCCTGCCCGGCCAGCCCGTGAAAGCATGCCGGCCCCGCCCGCGATCTCCTCCACGCAGGGCGCATCGTCGGCCATGAAGGTGGAACGGCTCATGCCGGCGGCGACTGCCCTGCCGTGCTTTCCCGGATATGGCCTTTCGCCTCTCATCAGGACGATGGCGATGCCGGTTCCGGCATTCGCATAAATCCAGTGCGTGAGGCCCCTGCCCGCTCCGAACCGCGCCTCGGCGACCGCCGCGGCGCGAATGTCCGCTTCGATCACGACCCGGCCGGCGAAGGCGAAGGCCCGGCGTATGTCGGCGCTCGTCCAGCTTACGCGGTGCGCGCTGACGATCTCCCCGGTCGCCTCCACGATCTCGCAGATGCCGATGCCGACGGCCGTCACCTGCGTCCCCGCCCGCGCCAGCAGCGCGCGCGCGGCATCGGCCACCTCGGCGATGAAGGGAGCACCCGTCTGCGCGAGCGGCGGCGTCCTCACCTGCGTGCGATGAAGCACGGCGCCGTTCGCCGTGTCGATCAGCCCTATCGACGCCTTGCTGCCGCCGACATCGACCCCAAGGGCGAGCATGCCGCCGGCCTGCTTATGCGGGCCGGTAATCGGGCGCGACCCCGAAGACGAAGACGGCCGGTTCGCCGCCCATATTGGCGTACTGGTGGCGCGAGCCGGCCGGCACGAAGAAGCCGTCCCCCGGATGCAGTTCGAACCAGACCTGCCCCTCGCGATCCGGCGTCAGGACGTTGAGGCAGCCGGACAGCACGTAGAGGCATTCGTCGCCGTCATGGGTAGCGAAAGAAGACTTGCGGCCGGGCAGAACCGTCGTCTTGCCCGACGTCAGGTGCTCGGTCGACGCGAAGAGCCCGGTCATGACGCCCTGATCGGCGGGGTCGAGTTCCCAGAGCATGTCGGCGTCGCGGATCAAGTGCATAGTTGCCGCCTGCCTTTCCTCAGCCGCGGCCATCGGCCAGCGTCCGACGAAACCATCCTGCCGGTAGACCGGCTCAGCCACATAGGGCCGCGTGCGGGCATAGGCTCCCGACGTACCGGTCGACGGCGGCGGCGCGAAATATTCGAGAACCCGCACAGGCTCCTCCGACAGGCTGAAGCCGTGATGCCACGTATCCTTGCGGAAGAACAGCGCCTCGCCGGCTTTCACGACACGCACCTCGCCAGTCTCCGGATTGGCCGAACCATAAGTGCCCGACAGCACGTAAAGCACCTCGTCGGCACCGAACACCGTGCGGAAATCCTCGGAATGCTTGAACGAGCCGCCGCCCGGCAGGCCGAAGACGAGCTGATGGATCTTGTCGGTCGAGGCATAAATCCAGTCGTCGACGAATCCGGTGGTCGCGTCGCCCCAGAGATGCCGCGTCACCTCAGCATAGCGGATATGCGTGGGCCTGTCGAAGACCGGCCGTGGCGAGGACTTGTAAGCCATATCAAAAATCTCCCCGGCGACAGCCGCTTGATTTTATACTGACCAGACGGTACAATAATGCATGGTCAAGGGCAAGGGCACCGACAAGCGCTTACACCGGACGCGCACGCGGCTTCTCGACGCGGCCGAGGAGATCGTCGCGCGGGACGGGGTGCTGGCGCTGACGTTCGACCGCGTGGCCGAGCAGGCCGGGGTGGCGAAGGGCACGGCGCTCTATCATTTCGACTGCAAGGAAGCGCTGACCTCGGCGATGATCGAGCGCTTCGTCGAGCGCTTCGATACGGCCTGGGCCGACCAGATCAGCGCCGATGCGGAGCCGCGCGACCGCGCCGTCCGTGCCTATATCAACGCCACGCATCGCGGCGAGCCGTTCACCGGACGCCACTTCGATCATGTGAACGGCGCGATCACCGCGGCGCTCGCCAATTCGCCCGAACGGCTCCGGCCCGTGCAGGACCAGGGGGAGCGCCACCAGAAGGCGATCGAGCAAGACGCAGCCGACCCCGTGCTGGCCACTATCATCCGCATGGCGGTGGACGGCCTCTGGTTCGCCGAGAGCTTCAACCTGATGCGCTACGATCCGGCGCTGAAGGCCGCGGTGATCGATCGGCTTACGGGCTGGACCCACGGGAACGACGCGCCCGCAGAACCTGCGAGATCCGCAACGAAGACAACAAGCAATGGGAGAATGAAATGACAGACAGCGACCTGCCGTCCATCGAAATCAATCGCCGCGCGCTGCTTGCCGCCGCCGGCGCGCTCGGCATCTCCAGCATGGCCCGCCTCGGCGTCGCGCACGCCGCAACGCAGCTCACCTGGATGGGCTGGCAGGGCTACGACAGCCCGCTGAAGCAGGGCAGCTTCCTTGCAGACAACGGCATCGAGCTTGCCACCACCTTCATCTCCAACAATGAGGAGATCATCACCAAGCTGCAGGCCGGAGGCGGTATCGACCTTGCCACCATCTATTTCGGCCATGTGCCGATCATGACCGCCGGCGACCTGATCGAGCCTATCGACGAGAGCAAGGTGGCGGATATCGGCAAGGTGTTCCCGAACTTCATCGAGGTCGATTCGATCCGCAAGGACGGACAGCTCTATGCCGTCCCATTCACCTGGGGCACGCTGCCGATGGTTTATGATCCGGCCGCGATCGCATCACCGCCAACCTCTTGGAACGACTGCCTGAAGGAAGAATACAAGGGCAAGGTCGCCATCACCGACGACATTTCCGGCCTCATCTCCACATGGGCGCCGATCGTAACCGGTACCAAGACGCCCACCAGACTGACGCCCGCCGAGCTCAAGGAGACGATCGATTTCCTGATCAAAATCAAGAAGGAGCACGCCCGCACCTTCTCGCCGAACTATGGCGAGGCGACCGACCTGTTCGCGCGCGGCGAGGTGGTGATCTCGGCGATCGGCTGGGACGCGCAGGTCGGCTTCGCCGCCGCCAAGGGCAAGAAGCTTGCCTATGTACTACCCGAGGAAGGCGCCATGGCCTATATGGACACCCTCGTCATCCCCAGGACCTCCGCCAACAAGGATCTTGCCTACAAGGCCCTGGCGCATGCCATCTCGCCCGAAGCGCAGGCTGTGCTGGCGGCTGAACTGACGCAGGCCGTGGTGAACAGCGACGCCGTTAAGCTGGTCGACGACAACAATCGCGCCATCTACCAGTACGACAATCTCGACAAGCTTCTGGAGCGGGCCAGGTTCAACCCGTTCTGGCCGCTGGAAAGCGACGGCACCCACGCCACCTTCCAGGAGGTGCAGGACGAGTATCAGCGTTTCCTGCAAGCATGAGCCTGGCAACGCGAGCAGGAGAGGTCGAGCCTCTCCTGCGGCTTTCAGCCGTCTCAAAACGATACGGCGCCGCGACCGCGCTTCATCCGATAGACCTTGCCGTGCCGAAGGGCTCGTTCACGGCTATCCTCGGGCCGTCCGGCTGCGGTAAGTCGACCCTGCTGCGCCTGATCGCCGGCTTCGCCGAGCCGAGCGCTGGCAGCATCGAGATTGCCGACCGCGACGTCACCCGGATCGGCCCGGAGAAACGGCCGACCAACATGGTGTTCCAGGGCTACGGACTTTTTCCGCACATGACGGTTGCGGAAAATGTTGGCTTCGGGCTGGCCATCGCCAAGCGCCCGCGCGCCGAGATCAGCGAGCGCGTCGCAGAGGCGCTAGGGCTGGTCCGGCTGGAGGAGTTCGCAGGACGTCCCATCCATGCCCTTTCCGGTGGCCAGCAGCAGCGCGTGGCGCTCGCCCGCGCGCTGATCATGCGCCCGCTTATCCTGCTGCTCGACGAGCCGCTGGCCGCGCTGGACCTAAAGCTGCGGCAGGCCATGCAGACGGAACTGCGGCGCATCCACAAGGAGACGAACGGCACGTTCATCTTCGTCACGCACGACCAGGGAGAGGCTTTCTCGCTCGCCGACAATCTGGTCGTCATGAACGAAGGCCGCATCGAGCAGATCGGCCGGCCGCAGGACGTCTACATCCGGCCACGCACCTTGTTCGTGTCGCAATTCGTAGGCGACACCAACATATTGGAGGGGGTACGCCGCAACGGCACGGTGGAACTTGCGATCGGCCCGCGTTTCGCCTCCTCGGGACCCGACGGCAAGGTGACCTTCGTGCTGCGACCGGAGGCCGTTCGCATTCAGCCTTCACGGGACTTGTCAACAGACACTGCCGCCGCAGCCGCAGTTCCCGGGACCATCGAGGAGTTGCATCTGCTTGGCGGCGAAGCCCGGATCGCGGTGACGGCTCCCAACGGGCATCAACTCATCGCGCGACTGCCCGACCCACGCTTCGGCGACGGGCTTACCCCCGGAATGCGCGTTGCAGTCGACTGGGCCGAGCATTCTCTCAGCGAGATCGGCACGGCATCATGAGCACACGACCCTTCCGGCAGTTCACCCGACCGTTCCTCGCGGGAGGACGTCAATGAGGGTGAAGCCATGACAACTCCCACAGTCAGACGCATCGCGGCGCTGGTTCCGGCTTACGGTATTCTTGCCAGCCTGTTCTTCGTGCCGATCGCGCTGCTTTTTGCGGTGAGCTTCTGGTCAGTCCGCTCTTTCAAGCTGGAGCCCGGCTTCTCCTTCGACGCCTATGTCCGGACCTTCACGGTCTACGGACCGCTTTTCCTTTCGACGCTCTTGTTGGCGGCGGCCGTGGCGCTGCTGTGCGTCGTCATCGGGTTCGTCTTCGCCTATGGAGCTCGTTTCCGCGTGGGCGCCTATGGCGATCTTTTCATCCTGGCGACAATGATCACGCTGTTCGGCGGCTATCTCGTCAAGATCTATTCCTGGAAGGCGATCCTGTCCGCCAACGGCATCCTGAACTCGCTCCTGCTCGAGCTCGGCCTGGTGGACCAGCCGATCGGCTGGTTCATCTTCAACCGCGGCGCCGTGATCGTGGCGCTCGCCCATTTCCTGCTGCCCTTCGCGATCCTGCCGATCTATTCGGCGCTAAGGAACGTGCCGGACATCACGCTCGACGCCGCACGGGACCTCGGCGCCTCTCCATGGACGACGCTCGTCAGGGTCGTGCTGCCGCAATGCCGCACGGGTCTCGTCGCGGCCTTCGCCATCTGCTTCCTGAGCGCGGCCGGCGACTATGTCACGCCTATGTTCCTTGGCGGCGGCAGCGCGGTCATGCTCGGCCAGTTCATCGTCAGCGAATTCTCGACCCGCTTCAACTGGCCATCGGGCGCCGCCATGTCGTTCTCGCTGATGGGCGCTTCCGCGCTGGTGATCGGCGCCGTCTGGCTGGCCTTCGTCGGGAGGCGCTCATGACACGGCGATTCGTCTGGCCGCTCGTCATGGCACTTCTGTCGGCCTTCCTGCTCGGCCCCCTGCTCCTGGTGGCCGTCTTCTCGTTCAATTCCAACGAGCTGATCAGCTTCCCGATGGGCGGCCTGTCGCTGAGATGGTATCATCAACTTATCGGCGACGAGGCTTTCCAGGCGGCGTTCCTCAACTCGCTCACCATCGCGCTCCCGACCGCCTTCATCTCCACGGTCACCGGCACGCTCGCCGCCTATACTTTCTCGGAATGGCGTACCCGTCTCGGCCTGCCCCTGCTTTCGGCGCTCGGCCTGCCGGTTCTCTTGCCGCCGCTGGTCATCGCGATCGCGCTCGTCGTTCTTTTCGTGCGCTGGCTTGATTTGCCGCTCGGACGCCCTGCGGTAATCTGCGGGCATATCCTCATCACGCAACCTTTCGTCGCCGCAGTCGTGGCGGCGCGCATGGCCTCGTTCGACTTCACCGTGCTGGACGCTGCGCGCGATCTCGGCGCATCGCGGTTCCAGACCTTCGTCAAGGTAACGATGCCGCAGATCCGCGCGGCGATCATAGGCGCGGGGCTGATCGCTTTCGCGCTCTCTCTGGACGAATTCATCATCGCCGTCTTCACCATCGGCGGCGGCAACACGCTCTCGACCTTCGTGTGGGGCAAGATCAAGACGACGCTTGATCCGTCCATCAATGCGATCGCCACGATCGTGCTTGCCATGACCGTAAGCCTGACGCTCGTCGCGCTGCGGCTCACGCGCTATCGCGGCTAGCCCGGTCTCCTGGGCTACCACGTCCATATGCGTGGCACCTCACCCATCATCGACAGCTTCGCCAAGCAAGTCGATACGATTCGCCAATGTCTGCTTGTCCGACGCATCGTGCCTGCCATCCCGCACCGCCTTTGGTCGGTCTATCGATGGGCCTAGGCGAGGATAACGGAGCAGGCCGTTCTGATCATGGTGTCGCAGGCCTCGAGCTGGCTGCGCTCGACATATTCATCCGACCGGTGCGCGACGGTAATGGAGCCCGGCCCACAAAGGACCGTCGGGAGTTCGAGCTCACGCAGGAAAAGCCCGGCTTCGGTACCGAAGGCGACCTTTCCGTGGTCGTTGCGGCCGACGATGTGTTTCATCGCGGTGACGAAAGCGTCGTCGGCCGCAATGTCGTGCGCGGGATATTCGTAGATCTGCTCGAACGTCACCTGCGCCTCGGGGAAATTGCGCCTTGAACGGACAAGGATGGTGCCGAGCACATGCGCCTCGATGCGGCGGAACAGGCTTTCCTGATCCAGCGCCGCCAGATTGCGGAACTCGAAAGTGACGCAACAGCTCGCGGCAACGATGTTGATTGCCGTGCCGCCTTCGATCATGCCGACCGAAATCGTCGAATGAGGCAGGTCGAAATCCGGGTCCTGCGGGCCGCTCGCCATCTCGGCAGCCAGATCACGCAGATAAAGCACCAGTTCCGCGGCGGGTTCTATGGCGCTGGCCCCGCGCGGCGCTAGGCTCGAATGCACCGGCAGGCCTGTGAAATGGCAGCGATAGGCGCGCCCGCCCTTGTGACCGGTAACGATCTGCATCGAGGTCGGCTCGCCGACAATGCAGCAGGCGGCGCGCGGGCCGTTCGCGGCGACCTCGCGCAGCAGGCCGCGCACGCCGGTGCAACCGATCTCCTCGTCATAGGAAAGCGCCAGATGCACTGGGCGCGAAAGCCCGGCGGCCAGAATATCCGGCACCGCCGCCAGCGCCGATGCGACGAAGCCCTTCATATCCGCGGAGCCACGGCCATACAGCCGACCGTCGCGCTCGGTAAGCGTGAAGGGACCGGACGTCCAGACCTCGCCCTCGACCGGAACGCAATCCGTATGTCCGCTGAGGATCAGCCCGCCGTCCCGGGCCGGCCCGAGCGTGGCCCAGAGATTGGCCTTCTGCCCGGTCTCGTCCCTGACGAGCTGCGAGGCGACGCCATGGCTCTCGAGATACTGCGCCACATAGTCGATCAGCGGCAGGTTGGATTTCGCGCTGGTCGTGTCGAAAGCGACCAGGTCGCGCAGGATGCTTTCCGTAGAGGTCATGTCATGCCCGGTTTGTCGTGGGAAGAGAGGCGGCGCGGCTACGCCCCGCCGGAGCCGCCGGGGCGGTAAGGCGGCGGGGTGAGCAGCATCGACGTGATATCCTGCGGCAGGCCTGCCAATGGATTCGCCCGCGTCGGCATGCCCTTGACGAAGGGCAAAAGCTGGTGCTTGGCGATCTCGAAGATGCGGCGCAACTCGGCAACGGGATTGCGGTGCTCATCGACGCGGATGTCGAGCCAGGGATAGGACTCCCTGTTGTAAACTTTCAGGGCGGCGGATTGCTTGCCGCGCTTGTCGCCGCCCGCGGTCTGGCCGGCTTCAAGAACCAGCATCAGCCGCTCCGGCAGGTCGGATGCCTCGCTGGAACGGGCGGCTTCGGCCATGGCCGAGATAGTTTCGGCGCCGACGAGCATGTTGCCCTGCACGGCAAAGCCCTCGCCGACGATATGTCCCGCCCATGTCACACATGACGCGCCGGTGAATGAGGCGGCTCCACCCTTTGCATCCACGATGCCGATCTGGCGATCGTCACGGCCGGGATCGTCGGCAAGAAGCTTTTCCAGCGTCTCCTCGGCGGAAAGGCCGCTTTCCAGCAGGTTCAGACCGTCAATGCCGAGATAGGGATTGACCCAGGACTGGGTGGCGATGGCGCCCACGCCTTCCTTGATGAAGCTGCAGATGCCGCCGACGGCGGGCACGGCGGTCGAAACCGCTACACCCAGCATGCCGGTGCGCGGGCAGCGCGCGGCGATGGAAAACGTGTTGAGCTCGATCATGGGGATGCTCCTTCGACGGGCGGGGAGGGACTGGACAGATTGCGGTGATCGGGCACCGCGGCAATCAGCGCACGCGTGTATTCGTGCTTCGGATTGGCGAAGACCTCCTCGGCGGGGCCGTATTCCACCACCTTGCCGAGCCGCATCACCGCCACCTGGTCACTGATCTGGCGGATGACGGCGAGGTTGTGGCTGACGAAGATCGCGGTCAGGCCCAGCTCGCGCCGGGTGGCTTCGAACAGGTCAAGGACCTGTGCCTGCACCGAAACATCCAGCGCGGAGGTCGGCTCGTCCGCCAGGACGATCTCGGGTTTCAGGATGACGGCGCGGGCGATGGCGACACGCTGCTTCTGGCCGCCGGAAAGCTGGTGCGGGTGCCGGCCGATGGCGTCGGCGGGCAGACCCACGCGTTCCAGCATCTCGGCCGCCATGCGGCGGCGCGAGGCACGGTCGCCGATGCCGTGCACCTCGAGCGGCGCCGTCAGGATCGCGCCGATCGACTGGCGCGGGTTGAAGGAGGAGGCAGGGTTCTGGAAGATAGGCTGCACCCGACGCCGCATGGCCTTCAAGCTCGCTCCGGAAAGGCTCCAGATGTCTTCGCCGCCGATACGGATCGTGCCCGTGGAAGGGCGGATGAGCCGCAGCACCATGCGCAGCAAGGTGGACTTGCCCGAGCCGGATTCGCCGACGATGCCCAGCGTCTGGCCACGCTCCACTTTCAGGTTCACGCCATCGACGGCTCGAAAGTCGTCGGTCTTGCCGAAGAAGCCCGGTTTCCCGAAGGTCTTGCCGAGGTCCGCAATTTCGATCAGGGGGCTGCTCATGCCGCTTCTCCGGCGCGCCGGGGTGCATGCAGGCTGGGGGTCGCCGCCAGCAGCATGCGGGTATAGTCGGCCTGCGGTGCCGCGAAGATGCGGCCGACCGGCCCTTCCTCGACAACACGACCGTCACGCATGACGTAGACCCAGTCGCAGAGTTCGGCCACCACGCCGAGGTCGTGGGTTATGAAAAGAATGGATGTGCCGCTGTTGTCGCGAATCTCGCGCAGGAGTTTCAGCACCTGCGCCTGCACGGTGACGTCCAGCGCCGTCGTCGGCTCGTCGGCGATAAGCAGATCGGGTGCAAGCGCCAGCCCCATGGCGATCATGGCGCGCTGTTGCATTCCGCCGGAAAACTGATGCGGAAACTCTCGGGCTCGCCTGTCGGGATCACGGATATGCACGGTTTCCAGCAACTTGGCAGCCGCTCTGGCCGCTGCCTTCATCGGAGTCGCGCGGTGCAGGTTCAACGGTTCGCCGACCTGATGGCCCGTGCGCATCGTCGGGTTCAGCGATTGCATGGCGTCCTGCGGGATCAGCGCCATGCGGTTGCCGCGCAGTTTGCGCATCTGCGCTTCGGATTGCGCAAGAATCTCGGTGTCGCCGAGCCTGATGCGCCCGGCTGCGATCCGCGCCTGGCGCGGCAGCAGGCGCAGCGCCGCCAGGGAGGTCAGCGTCTTGCCCGAGCCCGACTCGCCGATCACGCCGACGATCTCGCCCGGCCAGATTTTCAGGGATACGTCGTTGACCACCGGCGTCCAGACCCGGCGGCGGGAGAATTCGATCGCAAGCTCCTCAATGCAAAGCGTCGGGGAACGGTCGGTGCGTTCGTGAGGGCGGCTCTCGCTCATGTCAGTCCTTCATGTGCGGATCGAGCGCGTCGCGCAGACCGTCGCCGATGAAGTTGAAGCCCAGTACCGTGATGAATATGGCAAGCCCGGGCGCCAGGCTGAGCATCGCCGATTGCGCCATAAAGCCGCGTCCGGTGTTGAGCATGTTGCCCCAGGAAGGCTCCGGCGGTTGCGCGCCCAGGCCGAGGAAGGACAGCGCCGACTCCAAAAGGATCGCATAGGAAAAGGCGACTGCGGCCTCGACCAGCAGGGGGGCGATGATGTTGGGCAGGATTTCCCGCAGCAGGATGCGGCCATGCCCCATGCCGATGGCCCTGGCCGATTCCACATATTGCTCGCGCAGCACCACCTCGGTCGCCGCGCGCGCCAGACGCGCGAAACCGGGAATGAAGACGATGCCGATGGCGATCATGGCGTTGAGGATGGACGTGCCGAGGCTCGCCATCAACACCACCGCCAGCAATATCGCCGGAAAGGAGAACAGCAGTTCCATCAGCCGCATCAGAACGAGGTCGACGAGGCCGCCGAAATAGGCCGCGGTGACGCCGATCAGCGTGCCGCAGGCCAGACCGACGCCCGCCGCGATAAATGCCACCTGCATCGAAATCCGCGCCGCATAGATCGTGCGCGACAGAGTATCCCTGCCAAGCTCGTCTGTACCCAGCCAATGCGCGGCGCTCGGTCCCTGGAGCATGGCTACAACGTCGAGGTCATAGGGAGAATAGGGCGCCAGCCAGGGCGCTAGGATCGCGGCGATCAGGATGATGCCGATGATCGACGCACCGGTGATGGCGAGCCGCCAGCGGTGCCACTCGAAGCCAGTCGCCATCATGCCTGGCTCCCCTTCGTGCGGCGCGGATCGAGCAGTCCGACCGCTATGTCGACCAGGAGATTGGTCACAAGCACGAACAGCGTGATGACCAGCGCTGCACCCATCAGCACGGGGTAGTCGCGGTTGATGATGCCGACAAGAACCAGCGAGCCGATGCCGGGAAGCTGGAAGATATCCTCGATGACCACGACCGAACCGAAGAGAAAACCGAGCTCCACGGCCGCGACGTTGATATAGGGTATGGTGGCGTTACGCAGGCCGTGGCGGCGCAGCGTCGTCCATTCCGACGCGCCCTTGGCATGGGCGGTGCGGATATAGTCGCGCGACAGGACCTCGATCATAGAGGCGCGCATGATGCGCAGCAGCAGAGCCGAGGAGACGAGTCCCAGCGACAGCGCCGGCATGATCATCAGCTTGAGATTGGTCAGCGGATCGGTGCTGAAAGGCACATATCCGCCGGGCGGCAGCCACCTCAGGCGGATGGTGAACACCATCACAAGAAGCGTGGCGAGCCAGAAATTCGGCACGGCCCCGAGGAGCGAGGCCAGCGTGGAAAATACCCGGTCGGCCCAGCCCTGGTGCCGTGCGGCGGCGACGACGCCGAGCGGAAACGCGATCAAATTCGCAACCAGGAAGGCCAGCAGGGCGAGTTCGAGCGTCACCGGAATGCGGTTCAGCAATTCCGGCCCGACAGGCACGCCATTCTGGAAGCTGATGCCGAAATCGCCCACGAACGTCTTGCCCAGCCATTCGCCGTATTGAACGATCAACGGCCGGTCGAGCCCGCGCGACGCCTCGAAACGGGCAATGGCCTGCGGTGTCGCGTCGATGCCGAGCGCCGAGCGGGCGGCCGATCCGGGTACGACGCTGATGGCGATGAAAAGGACGACCGACGCCGCGATCAGGGTCAGCACGAAGGCAGCCAGTCGTGCCAGGACAAGTCGGATCATCTGAAGGGAAACTTTCCGGCTTCAAGGATATAGGCTCCGGGACGGAGGTCCGCCCCGGAGCGCGAGCAAGAAATCAGCCTTCCAGCCAGGCGTCCTTCAGCGTCTTCAGGAAGCCCGTACGCATCGGCGTATAGTTCTTCAGCTTGTCCGTATGGGCGATGAGAAGCCATGCATTGACCAGCGGGGCGATCGGCATCTCTTCCAGCGACAGCTCCTGCTGTTGGCGATATGCTTCCTTGCGGGCCTCGGTCGTGGTCGCCGACTTCGCCTCGGCAAGGATCTTGTCCATGGCGGGGCTGGACGACTTCTGGACGTTGATGCCGGTTCCGGTGGCATAGTTGCTGGCGACGAAGTCATCCGGATCGGCGAGCGGGCTTACCCAGTACATGGTCGTGATGTCGAAGGCGCTCGGCCCCCAGACCTCGTCCCAATAACGCGGGATTTCCATGGTCTTGATTTCGGCCTTGATGCCTATGGAAGCCAGATTGGCCTGAAGGATCGGCGCCATCGCGACCATGGCAGGGAAGGACGAGGCCATCGTCATGGAAGTCTCGAAGCCGTCGGGATAGCCGGCTTCGGCCAGAAGCGCCTTGGCCTTCTCGACATTGCCCTTGGGGTCGAACACCTTGAGGTCGGCATGCGCCCAGTTCCATTCCGGGATCACGCCGCCGAGCAACGGGGTGGCCTGTCCGAAGAAGGTGCCTGCAACGATGGCTTCGCGGTTGATGACATGGGCGATAGCCTGGCGAACCTTGGGGTTATCCAGCGGCTTGACGGTGTTGTTCATCAGCAGCCAGTAGTAGCGCGAGCCTTCCAGCGTCTTGCCGACGATACCGGGAGCGGTGGAAACGGCGGCCCAGTCCTTCGGCGGCACCTCGTTGGTGAAGTGCACCGTTCCGGACGTGACCGCATTGGTGAGGGCCGTGACGTCGGGAATCAGATGGAATTCGAGTCCGTCGAAATGCGGCTTCCCAGCCTCGTAGAAATCGGCATTCTTCTCGAATTTCACCATCGAGCGCGGCTGGTAGGAGACGAACTTGAACGGGCCGCTGCCGACTGGATTGGAATTGAGGTCATGCCCGCTTTCGACCAGCGCCTTGGGCACGATCGAGGAGCCGGGGAAGGCCATATAGGTCAGGAACGGGCCGGTCGGAGCGGAAAGCGTGAACTTCACCGTCAGCGGATCGACCACGTCCACGGAGGCGATGGTCTCGACCTGCGACTTGTATGAATAGCCGGAATCGGGCGCGCGCAAGCGGTCGAAGGTGAACTTGACGTCTTCGGCGGTGAGCGGCGAACCGTCATGGAACTTGACGCCTTCGCGCAGCTTGAACGTGTAGGTCAGGCCATCGTCGCTGGCTTCGTAGCCTTCGGCGAGGTCGAGATAGGGAACGGCATCCGGATCGACCGACATCAGCGTCGAATAGACCTGTTCAATGACCACATGCGACATGCCGGACGGCCCGAGCGCCGGATCGAAACCGGCCGGATCGGCGGAGAAGGCGACCTTAAGCACTCCGCCTTCGACGGGTGCTTCCTGCGCAACGCCCGGACGAGGCAGCAGCAGCACGCCGCCCAGCGCGGCGGCTCCTGCCAGAAGGCCTCGGCGTGTGACGGCCAGTCCTGATACGACTTTGTGATGCCCCATGGTACGCTCCTGATGGATCCAGAAAAATTGGCTGCTGCGAAACTGGAATGAGCTTGAAAGTCATTACATAGAATGCCTTCTGTCAAGTAGGGACATCCGTTGTCCCAAGGGTAGCCGGTTCAAATCAGCACGTTGCACCGCGCCGATCACCAATTGTAAACATGGACCTCGAAACGGAAGGTGGTCGTGAATGCTGGAATACCCGAACCGGGACGAATGGAAGACGAAGGCGGCCGCATCCCGAATCGGCGGAAAATTGCGCCACATGCGAAAAAAGAACCGCAAGACGCTGAAAGAAGTCTCGAGCGCAGCCGGCTGCTCGGAAAGCATGCTTTCCAAGATAGAGCTGGGTCGCGCGGTTCCGAGCCTCGACCTCTTGTCGAAACTGGCCGAGACGGTCGGCGCCTCGGTCGCGGAGCTCTTCGGCGAAGACAGCAAGCAAGCGGTCTACGTATACAATGAGGGCGAGCGCCCGGTCCTTGATCTCGGCTCACATAAGGCGCATGGCCGCTCACGGCTGGAACGGCTCATACCCTATGAGCACGGCCGCCAGTTGAACGCCAATCTGCACGTTGTGCCGCCCGGCGGCGGTTCCGCCGGCGTACTTGTCCATCCCGGCGAGGAAGTCGGCTTCGTAATCGAGGGCTATATCGAGGTGACGGTCGACGGCAAGACCTATCTCCTGGGACCGGGTGGCTCGTTCTTCTTCAATTCGACGCTTCCTCACAGCTATCGAAACATCGGCACCGTAACGGCCCGGATCGTCTGGGCCAACTCACCGCCTTATTGAATCCGGAGCCGCCACTCGCGCGGTCATAAGGGGGACAGGACCGCCAGCCCGCGCGCATCGACGCTGGCCTTTCGTCAGGCGTCGCCCCTGAAAACGCGAAAGGCTTCGTCCGCGATGACCTGTTCCTCGTCCGTCGGAATGACGAGGACGGACACACGGCTGCCTGACTTGCTGATCACAGATGCGTTGGCGTCGTTCAGCGTCTCGTCGATCTCGACCCCAACCCATCCGAGGCGCGCGCAGATTCCGGACCGGACCCGGGGCTGGTTCTCGCCGATCCCCGCGGTGAAGACGATCCCGTCGAGGCCCTGAAGCGTGCCGGCAAGCCGGACGATCTCGCCGGCTATGCGGAATGTGAAAAGGTCGATCGCCTCGCCGGCCTCCGGCGCATCGCTTTCGAGCAGTTCGCGGCTGTCTGCGCTTATGCCCGATATGCCGAGAAGGCCCGAGCGATGGTAGAGCATGTCTTCCAGCTCCGCCCGCGTCTGCCCGCCCGCACCGAGCAGATGCAGCAGGACACCGGGGTCGAGCGCCCCGCATCGCGTGGCCATCGGAATGCCGTCGAGCGTGGAGAAGCCCATGCTCGTATCCCGGCTCTGGCCGCCCTCCATGCCGCAGAGGCTCGCACCGCTTCCGAGATGCGCGACCACCACCTTGCCGCCCGCTATCCGGGGATCGCGGCGCATCAATTCGCCCGCGATGTATTTGTATGAGAGACCATGGAACCCGTAGCGCTTGACGCCCTGGTCGTAGAGGGCGCGCGGGATCGCGAAACGGCGCACGATCTGCGGGTTGGTGCGGTGGAATGCCGTATCGAACGAGGCTACCTGTGTCAGATTCCGCCCGGTATCGACGACGGCGCGAATGAGCCTCATCGCCTGCGGCTGATGGAGCGGCGCGAGCGGGGTCAATGCGTCGATCGCCGCAATCGCATCGTCGTCCAGCAGGACCGGACCCGGAAATCGGTCGCCCCCGTGAACGACACGATGGCCGACGGCGGTGATCTTGCCGATGCCGAGATCGCCGGCAAGTTCCTCGAAGGTCTCCGATACGATTTCCGTAAGGTCGTCGCCGGAGCTGGCGCGAAGCGGGATATCCGTTCGCCTCGGCCCCTCCGTTATCCGGAGGCTGAGCGGTTCGTGGCGAAAGTCGATGATGGCCCGAGCGAGCCTTTTCGGTCCGCCCGCACCGAGTTCGAACAGGCCGATCTTGACGGTGGAGGAGCCGGCATTGAACGTCAGCAGCGTTTCCACGCTCATGCCGGAAGCACCTTGGGCTGGCGCAGCACCGACACCATCTTGGCGAGCGCTGCGGAGGCGATGCGGGCCGAGAGCGGATCGGACCGGCTCGTCAGCACGATCGGCACGCGCGCTCCGAGCACGAGGCCGGCCGCCGTGGCGCCGGCAAAATAGATGAGCTGCTTTGCGAGCATGTTGCCCGCCTCAAGGTCCGGCACCAGCAATATGTCGGCATAGCCCGCGACCGGCGAGGAGATGCCCTTGGTTCTTGCCGCATCGACATTGATCGCATTGTCGAAGGCAAGCGGTCCGTCGACCCTGGCTCCCACGATCTGGCCGCGGGCCGCCATCACGGTGAGCGCGGCCGCATCGAGCGTGACCGGCATTTTCGAATTGACCGTCTCGACGGCCGCCAGCACCGCGACGCGCGGTTCCTCCACGCCCAGTATGTGCAGCAGGTCAACCGCGTTCTGGCAGATGTCGCGCTTGTGCTCGAGCGTCGGCTGTATGTTGATCGCGGCATCGGTGACGATCAGCGGCTTGGCATAGGCCGGCACATCCATGGCGTAGACATGGCTGACCCGACGCTCCGTCCGCAGCCCGGAGTCCGGGGCGACGACCGCGCCCAGCAGCTCGTCCGTGTGCAGGCTGCCCTTGACGAGGATGGAGACCTTGCCGGCCACCGCAAGCGCTACCGCCCTGGCCGCCGCGGCGTGGCTGTGCTCGACCGGGTCGATCTCGATGCCGTCTATGGAAAGCTGCGCGGCTTCCGCGGCCGCCCGGATCTTGTGCTCCGGTCCGACCAGGACAGGATCGATGAAACCCTCGTCCCGCGCCTCGATAGCGCCGGATATCGCCGCCGCCGAACAGGGGTGCACGATGGCGGCGCGCACCGGGGGAAGCTTGCGCGCCCGCTCGACGAACGCCTCGTAGCGGTTATGCCGTTGCAGCGGCGTGTCCGGCACCCTCACGCGCGGCCATTCGATATCCCGGTCGGGAGCGATGACCGTCACCGTCCCGCGCAACACCTCGTCTCCCGCCTGGTTGGTGCAGGCGGCGCCGAGGACGACCTGCCGGCCGTCCCGCTTTTCACGCACCGTGACCGTCGCGGTTATCGTGTCTCCAGGGAATACGGGCTTCAGGAAATGGATGTCCTGCCCGAGATGGATCGTTCCCGGTCCCGGCAGTTTCGTGCCCAGCACGGCCGACACGAGCGCGGCCGTCCATATGCCATGCGCGACAATGTCGCCCGGCTGGTCCGCCGCCATGGAGGCCGCCTCCAGATGCGCGGGGTTCATGTCGCCCGAAACCGAGGCAAACAGCTCGATATCCTCGCGTCCGGCGACGCGGACGACCGACGCCGTGTCTCCGACATGCAGAGCATCGAAAGTCCGGTTGCGGAGGATCTCTTCCATTGGCCTGCCCCGAGGGTGAGAACTGCGACGGAGACGCTACTTTCGCAGCGCCAGCCGGTCAACGCGCTCATCGACGCACACCCTTCCTTGGCCGAAGCCCCGACAACAACGAAAAAGCCCGGCTCTTAAGTCGGGCTTTTTCGTTCGTATCCGCCGCGAGCGGACCCGTCAGGCAGCCTGGCGGTTCACCTTGCCTTCCGCCAGTCTCGACAGCTGCTCGTCGGTCGCTTCTTCTTCCTTGAGATTCTGCGCGAGGACGGAAGCGCAGTCGTTGCGGCCGAGCTGCTTGGCCCAGGCGATGAGCGTCCCATAGCGCGTTATCTCATAGTGTTCGACTGCCTGCGCGGACGCGATCAGCGCGGCGTCCAGAACATGCTTGTTGTCCACTTCGCCGCTCACCTCGTCGGCTTCCTCGAGAATGCCGTCTATGGCGGGACAATGCACTTCCCTGGCCTCGACGCCGTGCATCTCGAAAACCTGCTCGACGCGGGCGATGTGCCCCCTTGTCTGCTCAAGGTGCTTTTCGAATCCTGAGCGCAACTGGGGGGCGGTCGCCTTGTCGATCATCTTGGGCAGCGCTTTTTCTATCTGCTTCTCGGCGTAGTAGATGTCGCGCAATGTGTGGACGAACAGGTCGTCCAGCGTCTCGATGTCTTTGGAAAACAGTCCCATCTCGTGTTCCTTTGCAAATGAAAGACGACCCGGCCGGCCTCGAGGGACCGGCCGAGTATCGGCTTCGAAAGAACGATCAGGATCGGCCACCCTTGCGGCCTGCCTCCGATGCGCGCTCCCTGTCCTGTGCGAAATTGCCGCTGCCTCCCTGCTGGCCGCCGCGCTGGTTGCCAGCGCCAGAACCGCCTGCACCCGAACCGCCCGCACCCGCCTGGCGCCGGCCATCGTCCTGCGCGTGCTGCTGCTGGTTGCGTCGGTCGCCCTCGTTCTTGTGGCTCTGCTGGCCGGCCTTCACATGTTGTTCGTGGGTTCCGCCTTGGCTGGGCATGATGTCTTCTCCTGTGGTGAAGCACCCCGCGCTGGAAAGACGGATGAAAGGCACCCAGGTTCCTTCACGTAATATTTCGTGATCCGCCTTGGCTCGTTGACTCGCGACGGCGATGAGGTCACTGTCTTCGGGAGGGCTTGGCCGGAAAGGTTGGGCGACATGCCAGGGATCTACAAACCCGCGGCGGTGCGGTTTCTTGCCGAGATCGTGGACAAACATTGTGCCGCGAGGGGTATAAAGCGCGGGCAGGATCGTGACCGTGTCGCGCATGCCGCCCTCAGCCTGTATGCGCTCGGCGCTGACGATGAGCAGAAGCTTCTCGCCGCGCTGGCGCGTCACGATGATCCTGCGGCGGATCATCCATCGCAGTGATGCGGCCCACTTTTGGAGGCGCGAACAATTGGAAGCGACGTATTGCCATCCTTTGCGAAGCCGTCCGCCCTGACAGATGATCATGATACGATCGGGACGTTGCACTAGGGCCTGACGGCCGTTTCGTGAAGGCCTGCCGCCATGCCTCTTTCAAGCCGGTCTGTCCTGCAATGGACGACCACCCTGTTCATCATCGGGCTGGTGCCGCTCGTCGCGATTCTCGTCGTCACCGCGTGGTTGATCTCGGATACCGCAAGGACGACCGAAGCGGTCATCGCGGCCCGCGAGGCGCGTTCCAGCATTGTCGACCTAAAGTCGCTCGTCCAGGACGCCGAGATCGGGCAGCGCGGGTTCCTGCTGACCGGCAGGGAGAGCTATCTGCAACCCTTCGAGCAGGCGAAATCCGAAATCCCCGCGCGCTTCGCCACGCTGCGCGAACGCCTGACCGAGGATGCGAGCGCGGCCCAGCTCGGCGAACTGTCGACAAAGATGGATGCCAAGCTGGCGGAGTTGTCTCAGACGATAGAACTGGCCCGCCAGGGTCGGATCGACGACGCCCTCGTTGTGGTCGAAAGCGATGTCGGCAAGGCGGCGATGGACCAGGCGCGCGAGCTCTTCGACAGATTGACGGCCGATGCTGACAGGCGCTTTGCCGAAAGCGTCGTCCGGCAGGGCCAGAGCGCGAGGGCGCTGCAATGGACCGAAGCCATCGGCGCAGTCGTCATCCTTCTGCTTGCCGGAGGCGCGGCATGGATCGTCGCGCTTTACACCCGCGACCTGACGTCGGCCCGCAAGGAGATAGAGTTCCTGAATGCCGGGCTGGAAGACAAGGTGCGCGACCGCACGGTCGAGCTCGGCCGGGCCAATGACGAGATCCAGCGCTTCGCCTACATCGTCACGCATGACCTGCGCGCCCCGCTGGTGAACATCATGGGCTTCACGAGCGAGCTCGAAACCAGCCTCGCCCCTATCCGCACCCTGGTCGCCGACCTGAAGGATGAAGGCCGCGAACTGCACGAGGACATAAACTCCGCAGTCGAGGATACGACCGAGGCCATCGGCTTCATCCGCTCGTCCACGACGAAGATGGACGGGCTCATCAACGCCATACTGAGGCTGTCCCGCGAAGGCCGGCGACAGCTCAAGCCAGAGGCCGTCAGACTGCGGCCGCTGCTCGAAACGGCGCGCGACGCCATCCAGCACCAGGTTTCGGAGGCCGGCGGGCAGATAGACCTGGAGATCGGCTTGCAGTCGATCGTGTCTGACCGCATTTCCCTCGAGCAGGTCATCGGCAACCTCCTGGACAACGCGACCAAATACTCCGCTCCCGATCGCCCGCTTCGTGTCGTGGTGCGGGTGAGTCTCGCGCCCGGCGATCGGGCCATTATCGAAGTCGAAGACAACGGCCGCGGAATCGCCGAAAACGACCATGAAAGGATCTTCGAGCTGTTCCGCCGTTCGGGCAATCAGGATCAGCCGGGCGAGGGCATCGGCCTCGCCCATGTGCGCTCCTCGATCCGCGGCATGGGAGGCGATATCACCCTGACGTCGCGACTGGGATCGGGTACCAGATTCAAGATCGATCTCCCACGCGACCTGTCGAAAACCATAGGAGGCTATCCATCATGAATGCAGGAACGGCCGTCACCATCGTCATGGTGGAAGACGACGAGGGGCACGCGCGCCTTATCGAGAAGAATATCCGCCGCGCCGGCGTAAACAACGAGATCGTGCCGTTCGCGAGCGGCACCGAGGCGCTGACCTACCTTCTGGGCGCGGACGGATCGGGCGAGCCAAGCGCCGGTCGCCATCTGCTGCTCCTGCTCGATCTCAATCTTCCCGACATGACCGGCGTGGACATACTGGAGAAGATCAAGGCCAACACGCATACCCGCCTGGCTCCCGTCGTCGTGCTCACCACGACCGACGACGCCCGCGAAATCCAGCGCTGCTACGACCTTGGAGCCAATGTCTACATCACCAAACCGGTGAACTACGATGGCTTCGCCAACGCGATCAAGCAGTTGGGTCTTTTCTTCTCCGTGATGCAGATTCCCCAGACACAGTAATGCCCGACCAGCACACCCACATCCTCTATATCGACGACGATCCCGCCCTGGTGCGGCTGGTCGAGCGGGCCTGCGCGCGGCGCGGCTACACCATGACCGCGGCATCGAGCATGAGGGAGGGGCTGGAGAAACTCGACGCCATCGATTGCAGCGTCATCATCCTCGACCACGAGCTTCGTGGAGAGACTGGGCTCGACTTCCTGACGGCGGTCGCGACGAAGGCGGCCAAGCCGCCCATCATCTATGTCACCGCCTCGACCGACGCGGCCGTGGCCGTCCGTGCCCTGAAGGCGGGCGCCGCCGACTATGTCATAAAGTCGGCTGCCGGTGATTTTCTCGAACTGCTCTTCAGCGCACTGGAACTGTCGCTTGAACGCGCAAGGCTCGAAAGAGCGAAGTTGCGCGCCGAGAAGGAAGTTCGCGAGGCCCGCGACAGGGCGGAGCTGATGCTCCATGAAGTGAACCACCGCATCGCCAACAGTCTGGCATTGGTCGCATCGCTGGTACGCCTCCAGTCTTCCGTGATAGACGATGCCGGGGCGAAGGCTGCCCTGACCGAAACGCAGGCGCGCATCCAGGCGATCGCCGGCGTGCATCAACGCCTCTACAGATCCACCGATGTCAGCCGTGTAGCGCTGAACGACTATATCCGGGATCTGGTGGAAGATCTGACGGCGGGCATCCATGCCGAAAACAGGTCCGACACGATCGAGCTGGAAGCGGAAGGGATCGATATCCCCACCGACAAGGCCGTCTCGATCGGCGTCATCCTCACGGAACTCGTCACCAACGCCATCAAATACGCCTATCCCGACGGCAGCGGACCCGTCAGGATAACATTGCGTTCCGCGGCGCCCGGGCGCGCGCGACTGTCGGTGGAGGACAAAGGCATCGGATGGGATGGCGAAGGCGCGGCCAAGGGCACGGGTCTCGGCACCAAGGTCATCAATGCGATGCTGACGAACCTGAACTCAAGCCTGGTGTTCGCAGATGTGGAGAAGGGAACCCGGAGCTCGTTCGAGTTCGACGTCTGACGCGTCTTTCAGCTTGGGACGGAAGTTTCAAATAGGGGCGGTTTGGCATCTTCGGGGAGAGCAATGCTATGTCCGTCTCCCAAAAGCCGCCTGAAATTGCATTATACTGCCGCGCGGTCCACCCTGACTAACATGCAGGAGCAGACACGATGATCATACGCGAAATGACTGCCCAGGAGAACACCGCCTTCGTCGCAGCCGGCCGGCTGGCGCGGCTGGCATGCGCCAGCGACAACCAGCCATATATTGTGCCGATCCAATACGTCTTTGCCGACCGTAACCTCTACAGCTTCTCAATGCCGGGCCAGAAGATCGAATGGATGCGCGCCAACCCCAAGGTCTGCGTCCAGATCGACGATCTCTCATCGGCGAGAAGCTGGAAAAGCGTCATTGTCTACGGCGTCTTCGAGGAACTGGCCGACAGGATCGGAAGCAAGGTCGCGCGCGATCACGCCTGGTCTCTGCTTGAAAAGCACGCGAACTGGTGGGAGCCTGGCGGCCTGAAGCCGGTGTCCGTTGCGCCTCCGCGCAGCGCGTCCCACATCTTCTTCCGCATCGTCATAGAAAGCATGACCGGAAGGCAGGCCGTCGACGATTCCCAGTGATCGTTACGGCGACTATCCCGTTATTGGCAGATGTCGACCCACTCCGCGCCGACCAGGGCAGCCAGGCGCTCGGGCGCGATCCGGATGGCGGCGTTGATCGCGCCGGCGGCGGGGACGACCTCGTCGAACAGCTTCAATGAAACATCGCAGTAGACCGGCAAAGACTGCGGAAGCCCGAACGGACACACGCCTCCGACCGGATGGGACGTCGCCTCCACGACCTGCTCCGCATCTAGCATGCGCGCCTTGCCGCCGAACCGGTCCTTGAACTTGCGGTTGTCGAGCCTCGCGGTTCCGCCAGTGACGACGAGCATGACCTGATCACCCGCTCGAAGGCAGATGGTCTTTGCGATCTGCGCCGGCTCGACGCCGTGCGCTTCCGCCGCAAGCGTTACGGTGGCAGAACTCATCGGCGTCTCGATGACGGAAATATCAGGCGCGTGAAGGGCGAGGAATGCGCGAACGGAATCGAGGCTCATCCGATCCGTTTCGCCCATATCGCCGGGCAGCACAAGTGATCGTGACGGCGCCAACATCTTGAGACGGGGATGACCCGCCCGGGCGTACAAGGAAGCGCAAAAGGAAAAAGCCCGTAACCGGGCTTTTCACATCGTTTCCCGACGTCTCACGATCGTCTGAAACCGCGGTTTGGTGCCCAGAAGAGGACTCGAACCTCCACGCCTCGCGGCACACGGACCTGAACCGTGCGCGTCTACCAATTCCGCCATCTGGGCTGGTGGGCGCTCATGTAAGCGAGCCGGCATGACCTGTCAACGCGCTTTGTCTCAAGTGATGCGGGATTGATAGGCCGGCCTGCCGGGCTTGCGCGGCGGTGTTCAGTCCAGCACGTCCTTTGACCGAACCGTGGAATCCGGGTTCAGGCGATAGACGATCGGTACGCCGGTCGCCAGTTCGAGATTGACGATCTCCTGACCGGACCTGCCTTCCAGCGCCATGATCAGGGCCCGCAGCGAGTTGCCGTGCGCGGCGACCAGTACCGTCCGGCCGCGCAGCACATGCGGCTGCATGACGTGCATGTAGTAAGGCCAGACCCTTGCGCCGGTGTCCTTCAGGCTCTCGCCGCCCGGCGGCTGGATGTCGTAGGACCGGCGCCAGACATGCACCTGCTCCTCGCCCCATTTGGCGCGGGCGTCGTCCTTGTTGAGCCCGGAGAGGTCGCCATAGTCGCGCTCGTTCAGGGCCTGGTCGCGCACGGTTTCCAAGTCGCCCTGGCCCAGCGTATCGAGGATGATCTGGCAGGTCTTCTGCGCCCGCTGCAGCGCCGAGGTGAAGGCGATGTCGAACTTCAGGCCGCGCGCCTTGAGTTTCTCGCCCCCTGCCCTGGCTTCCTCGCGGCCGAGGTCGGTCAGATCGACGTCGCGCCAGCCGGTGAAGAGGTTCTTCAGATTCCATTCGCTCTGGCCGTGGCGGACGAGCACGAGTGTGCCGGACATGGAAACTCCTATCGCTGTGATCGGTTTGTCGAAAAGGTCATGACGCGCCGAGGCCGAGCACGTCACGCATGGAATAGAGCCCGGACTTCCTCCCCCATGCCCACAGGGCCGCCTTGACCGCGCCGCGCGCGAAGATGGCCCGGTCCTCCGCATGGTGGGACAGGGTGATGCGCTCGCCGGGACCGGCAAGTATGACGGAGTGGTCGCCTACCACCGAGCCGCCGCGCAGCGTCGCGAAGCCGATCGAACCCGCTTCGCGCGCCCCGGTGTGGCCGTCGCGCACACGCACGCTGTTTTCACCGAGCGCGATGCCGCGGCCATGAGCGGCAGCCTCGCCGAGCAGCAGGGCGGTCCCGGACGGCGCGTCGACCTTGTGCCGGTGATGCATCTCGAGGATTTCGAGGTCGAAATCATCCGGCCCCAGGGCTTTGGCCGCCTGCTCGACCAGCACGGCGAGCAGGTTGACGCCGAGGCTCATATTGCCGGACTTGACGATGGTCGCATGTCGCGCGGCAGCCGCTATCCTGGCATCGTCCGCGTCGCTACAACCGGTCGTTCCGATCACATGCACGATGCGCGCCTGCGCGGCGTAGCCGGCAAATTCGACGGAAGCGGCCGGAGTGGTGAAGTCGAGCACGCCGTCCGCGGCGGCGAAGGCCGGGAGCGGATCGTCGCCGATCTTCACGCCGATCGGACCGAGGCCGGCCAGTTCGCCCGCATCGCGGCCGATGCTATCGGCGCCGCGCCGCTCGATGGCCGCGCAGACCCTGGCTCCGGGGGTCGCGGAAACGGCACGGATAAGCGCCTGGCCCATGCGGCCGGAGGCTCCGACCACGACGAGGCCCATCTCCTTGCGGACACCCCCGTTGCGATGGCCCTCGTTTGTTTGATCATTCGCGCTCATACGATCTTCCTTTCACCCTCAGCCGTGCCAGCGCCGGCCTGCCGTCTCGACGCCGAAGCCGCCCGGGTCGCGCGCATAGGCGGAGAGCCCGGCCAGCGCGCCCAGCGGATCGGTGATGACATAGACGGGTATCTCGGCCATCCACTCGCTGTGCGGCGCCTTGTCGTCGAAGGCGGCGCGAAACGTCCCCTTCTTGAGCGCCGGAATGATCCGCTGCACGATTCCGCCTGCCAGATAGACACCGCCCTGCGCCTTGAACACCATCGCGACATCGCCTGCCGTCCGGCCAAGGCAAGTGACGAACAGGTCCAGCGCCTCCACAGCGACCGGATCGCTTCCATTCAGCGCAGCCCTCGTAATCTCGGCCGGCGTGGAAAAGGCAGGCGTCTTCGCGTCGGCCATGGCGACCGCCCTGTAGGTGCTCAGGAGTCCGCGCCCGCTCAATATCTGCTCGCCGGAGATGCGGCCTTCCAGCGGCTCGATATGCGGCCATATCTGGTAGTCGCGCGGCGTGCGCGGGCCGATGTCCATGTGCCCGCCCTCGCCCGCCACCGGAATCCATCTTCCCTCGAAGTGCAGCAGGCCGGCGACGCCGAGCCCCGTGCCCGGACCGAGCACGACGCGACCCGCATTCGGCAGGCCCTCGCCGCCGCCGATTTTCTCCAGCTGGTGGCTGCCCAGCGCCACGACGGCGAGCGCCTGCGCCTCGAAGTCGTTGAGGACCATGACGTCGCCGATGCCGACCGTCTTCTCCATGACTCTCGGCCTGACGACCCAGGGGCAGTTCGTCAGCGCGATCTCGTCGCCGTTCACCGGCCCGGCCACCGCCAGCAGGGCCGAGCGCGGCTGCACGCCAAGCCTGTGCAGCACGGCCGTGCGGATGGCGTCGTCTATGGTGGCGAAATCGGCCGTGCGCACGATCTGCGGAACACCTGTCGGAGCAGCCTCATTCTCGATCACAGCGAAGCGCGCATTGGTCCCGCCTATGTCGCCGACCAGGATCGGAAACGCGAAGGCCTCCGGCCCCGCAGCCCTGCCGGCAACTGCATGCGCGGTCATGATGTCGTGTCCCTTGTCATACTGCCGCCGCCCATGCCGCGATGCCGAATGGCTGGCGGCACGAACGCTCGCTTCCAGTCCGTATAGGCAGGTTTGCCGGCCGAAGAAAGTGGCGCCTCAGCCGGCCATGCGATTCCGCAACAGTCCGGCGATCGTGACGAGCAGCGCGCCGCCAAGCAGGCCGGCAACGCCGACGCCGACCAGCAGTTCCGGCGACAGGGCATCCCCCTCCATACCCGGCTGCTCGACATACTCTACGAACTTTTCCAGCCCCGGCGTGTGCGACGTCAGCCAGGTCAGGACGACGCCGCCGATCGCGCCGATCCCGGCATTCTTCCATAGGCCGAACGAAAGAGGCGGAATGACATTTCCGATGAACATCCCGCTGGCCGCGCCAGTCACGATTTCAATGACGATCGGGACGAGCTGTTGTGCCGTGGTCATGCGGGGGTGCTCCTTGGGGCTCCATTCCGGGTGTTTATTCCTGGACGCATGCGCGAGACGCAGGGAATGTCCATATTGCTTTATACCTGAACACCCCGATACCAGAACACCCGAACCGAAAAAGCGGCAGGCGATCGATCACGCCTTCAATCGTCGCTGAAAATATAAGATACCGTCGACCGCGATTTCGTCGTAAATCGCCCTTCTGAATTCTATTCCTCCCTTCAGGACTTGTATGCGAGGCGGAAATGTCCGTAGCCATATCCGCCCTCGCCATCCTTCAGGCAATGGCAGGCGCATAAATGAATAGCCGATTCAATCCCGTGTTTCTCGGAGCCATCTGTGCGATCCTGCTTGTCTTCACGCTGAATTTTGCCGGTACCATCTTTGCGCCGCTCGCCTGCGCGCTGTTCATCATGGCGAATGTCTGGCCGCTCCAGAGACGGCTGCAGGAACGCATGCCGCAACTCATGGCGCTTGCCATCGTGGTGACGCTGATCGTCCTTGTCTTCATCGTATTCACATCCGCCGTCGTATGGGGTTTCGGCCGTGTCGGCCGCACGCTCATCGCCGACACGCCGCGTCTTCAGGGCCTGTACGAGCAGGCGACCGCCTGGCTGGAGACGCACGGGATCGTGGTCGCAGGCCTCTGGGCCGAGCATTTCAACATGCGCTGGGCCGTCGGGGCGATGCAGGGCCTGTCCTCGCGCCTGAACACGATGATCTCGTTCTGGATAGTGGTCCTGATCTACGTGCTTCTCGGGCTGCTCGAAATCGGCGCCCTTGCCCGCAAGATACCAAGTATCCTCAGCAGCGGGTCGGCGCGCATCATGCTGGCCGGCAGCAGGCAGACCGCGGCCAAGCTGCGTCGCTACCTGCTGATCAGGACCATCATGAGCGTGGCAACAGGCGGCACGGTCTATATTTTCGCTGTCGCACTGGGCCTGGATCTGGCGGCGGAATGGGGCATCATCGCTTTCACCCTTAATTTCATACCTTTCATCGGGCCGTTCATCGCAACGCTGATGCCGACGCTCTATGCGCTTGCGCAATTCGAATCGCTCTATTCCGCGTTTTTCGTCTTCGCCTGCCTCAACATCATCCAGTTCGCGATCGGCAGCTACGTCGAGCCGCGGGTCGCGGGCAGAGCGCTGGCGATGTCGCCCTTCCTCGTCCTGTTCTCGGTCTTCCTGTGGATGTTCATCTGGGGCCTGTTCGGAGCCTTCATCGGCGTCCCGATCGCAATATCGATCCTCACCTTCTGCGCGCAGTCGCCGTCCACCCGATGGGTCGCCGAACTTCTGGGAGCGCCCGACGACGAGGTGGAGCACATCGTCGCCGAGGCCAAGCCGATGTGAGTAGCGCAGGTCGACGGCGCTACCCGCATCGATATACGCGTTGAATATCTT
>WPCJ01369128.1_pt1 | contig 43206 bp, 69 predicted proteins | sample 5399831 | NCBI WGS metagenome assembly WPCJ01 (sample SAMN12869470, study PRJNA574797) | sludge metagenome | isolation source: wastewater treatment of pH10 | place: China:Beijing | collected 2019-05-20
AATATGTCTTGGCACTGGTTAGAGAAGTTGCGTGTACTGCTATCGCAAAGGCTAATTAGGTTTGAGTTGTCATCGCAGCATTCACCATTAGCGCACCTCTCGCAAACATGATTACACTGGTCAACTACACATGAATCACATGGTGTTGGGCATTTCATTTCATCTTTACAGTGGTTGCAGATGTAGTCATCGAACCTGCATAATTCGTATGGTTCTAAGAATGTGCTAACCGGGTCTGCCCTTCTCCACACGCCATCTATTATGTCAAAAGCTACACTTAGTTTAATAACCCCAACCTCGCCAACATCATAATTCCTACTCTTCTCTTTAAGCCTTGCGTAAGTCCATATTAAATCGCCGCAACTTTCTACAGCCCACAGTTTCCCAACGCCCTGTAGTTGCCGTTCTATATGCCTTGCATAATCGCACACCTTACGTTTTGGTATTTGTTTTAACGGTAGTTTAAGCTCTATAGATACAGTCCCAACATCCAATAGCGGCCCCTTATCTGGGTAGTACCCACCATGTCTGCCACTATACGATATGATCTCGCCTTTATAGGACTGAGTTTCATCAACCGTTGTATAACCAGAGTCAAAAATAAGATCTTTGAACTGTATGTACCTACGCTGGTAGCTTACCAATTTATTGTTATATAACACTTCCTAAAATATTCCTTGCCCTCCATAAGGAGTTACTGTCACCACTGTTATTACTAGAATTAAAATTAAACTCTTGCTTAATACTGTTATTAGTTACCCTATTATCTGCTTGACTGTTATTATTAGTCTGAGTACTAGAACCGCCTAGTTTAGCCACAATCTCCTTTGCTCCTGCTAATATACTACCTCTGCTCGAAGAGTTTAGTTTATTAAATGGACTTCTACCGATTATACCCACAGCAGGCTTCTGAAGAACACCCTCACCTTTACCTAACATTGCCGGAACTATATCGGTACCACGTGGCTTCCAGTTAACAAAAGATGTGCCCTTAGCATAATATTCTGGTTTGTTGATAATACCACCAGCAGATCTATACTCTGGTACAATACCACCATTGCTAAACCCAATTGCTTTGGCGGCGGCTGCTACTGCGGCGCTTGAGACTCTACGCAAAGAGGCTATAAGCGAACTTATTTTAGCTTCTGCATTGCTGGTATTTACATTCACATCAGTGTTGGTTTGCTTAGGCACTAAACCTATTTTAGCTATAATGGAATCAATATCTGATTTAGCGGCACCGCTTTGGGTTAGAATATTTATAATACGTTCCCTAGTTGCAGTATCCGCTAATAGCCCTATATTGTTTAATGTAGTTAGTGTAGCCTCTGGGTTTGTAACATCTAATTTAATGTCTTTATACTCTGGGATCTCATTTATCTTAGCCTGGACTTGATCCATTGTGAATTTAGCAGCCTCTAGATTTGTGGTATTAACATTTAGAGTTGATTGAGTGCTGGTTAAACTCAATATGCCTTGTTGTAATGCTTGCACCCTACCTGTAGTCTGATCTAGGTTGTCGGCAAGCTTTATGCTCTTTTCAGCAGTTAGGCCATCTACTACATAGCCAGCCTTCTGTAGATCCCCCAACACCTTATAGAAGTCTTGAGATGTTTTAATATTAACTGGGAGGCCCTTGATCTTGCTCGCAATCGCCTCGATCTCCTTTATCTTGGTTTGCACATCTGTAGTATCTGATGTTATTACAGCCTTAAGCTCTGTTCTATCAACCACCGCTTGCGCCTCCTTGATGCCAAGCTCTATAGCTTTGACCATTTTCTGTTTTTCCTCTTCAGAAATACCAAGCTCTACGGCTGGCTTAATTTTTAACCTCTGCAACTCTATGTTGGCTTGCTCTATAGATCTTTTAGCTTCATCTAATTGCGCTGGCTCGATTAGCTTTATAGGTTCATTTTTATCACTTAGATAAACACTCTTCAAAGATTTACCAAGCTCTACAAAACTATTCCTCAATTGGCTTGATTGGGATATCTGCCTACCCTGAGCTGCGAGTAGCCTATCCTGTGCTGCTGCTGCTTCTGCAGAAGATCCGCCATATTGTTTAACGGCCTCATTATAGGCTAATTGAGCTTGGGATACCGCTACGCTTGCATCAGATATTGAATCTAATGCAGCACCAGTTTGTGAAATGGCACTAGCCATGTTAGAGAATGCCGTTGCTGATGCTTCCGCGCTTAGTGATAGTGTGGATAGCTTATTTTTGTAGTCTTCAGCTGCTTTACCAGCATTGAATACATTGTCATGCATACTTCTAAGCTCTTTACCAACAAATGATCCGATTTGCCACGCTGCTATCGCTGCTCCAATAAACCCAAGTGCCTTAGTTGCTACAGATGCAGCGGTGGACACTCCGCCTAAGGCTGTGCCCATACTCGTAGCCTCCTGAATCTCTTTTTTCCAGCCTATAGCCTTTAATGCGAGGCTAAGCCCAGAAAACCCTATTGATAGTGCTTTAATGGGTGGCCCTGCGAATAATGCAGCTGCCGCTATCCTCCCAAGGCCTGTAGATATATCACCGCCACCAATAATCTTAGCAGCAGTCTTGGTTACGGTACCAAGTATCTTAGCCATCTCAATAAATGACTTGAATGCAGAGACGGCCTTATCCATAACAACTTTCCAGTCTATCTTAGATACCTCAGTCATTATGCTCCTTACAAAGCCAGCCATCTTATCACCAACAGCTTTGAAGTCTACCTTAGATGCAAAGTCAGATATTTTTTTAGCTATCTCTGTAAATACTGGGCTTAGGCTCTTACCTATAGTTAACATTCCAGTATCCCATGTAGACTTGATAGCTTCGATTACACCTTGTAAGCCTTTAGTTTTACCAGCAAGCTGAGCAGAAGCATCACCAGCGCCCTGAACCCTTTTAGTAAACTCATCATAACCAGCAGACCCTTGCTCCATCATAATGTTACCAACCCTAATTGCATCGGTACCAAATATAGAGGCCATTGCGGCATCTTGTTGAGCTTTAGATAGGCCTTTTAGTTTGCCCTGTAGCTCTTCTGAGATACCCCTAAAGTCTTTCATGTTACCATTAGCATCTCTAAACTCTAGGCCATATCTCTTGATCTCTTTAGCTACCTCTGCAGTTGGTGCGGATAGTCTTATGAGGGCAGTCTTTAATGATGTACCGGCATCAGATCCTCTTAATCCATTTCTAGCTAGCAGCCCGAGTGCATCAGCCATCTGGTTAAAGCTCATGCCAGAAGACTTAGCTACAAGGCCGGCCTGACTGGCTGCGATAGCCATCTCATCTATCTTAACCCCACTGGCACCGCTTACTTTAGCTAACTTATTAGATACTTCACTAGCCTTATCTCCACTAAGACCAAAGGTGTTAAGCTGAGTGGCTACTATTCTAGCGCTCTCGGCATAGTCTAAGTTGGCAACTTTCGCAAGCTCTAGAACAGATCTAGCGCCATCCATAGAGTCTTTTAATGATAGTCCGTTAGCAGCCATCTCTTTCATAGCCATAGCGGCATCACCAGCGCTAACCCCTGGCAGCTTTAGATCATTACCAAGATCAACAGCCCTCTTATCTAGGCCAGCCATACCTTTGTCGGTAGCACCAAGCATAGCCTGTAGCTGGCCCATAGTAGCCTCTAGATCTGCTGCATCCCCTAACGCTGACTTGCCTAATGCAACGCCAAGTGTAACCCCAGTTGCAGCAAACCCTGCCCCTATCTTCAGAATCTTATTAGCAAGGCCGTCCATCTTACCAGTCAATGAGTCTATTACTGAACTAAGCTTGCTGAATGGTGATGATATATCAGCAGCCTTTAGGGAGTTCAGCCTATTCTGCAATGCCCCTATTTGAGTGACAGAGCTACTTATTGTAGTTGAGGATGCCCCTTTAGCTATCTGGTCTTGGAGTCTACTTTGGGCTGTAGCTAGCCTACGTTGGGTTTGCTCGATCTTATCAAAGCCCTTAGCGGATACATTTACATCAATGTTCTTAGACTTAAGAGCTGCCATCTTCTTAGTGGCATCGTCTATAGCCTTAGTGCTACCCTTAGCGGATAGTTTGACCTCTTTGGAAGAAAGTCGCTTGATTTTGGCCTCTAGGCGGTCTAGAACAGCATCTATCTTAGTGGCATCGCCTGATAGCCTGATCGATACATTCTCAACTGCCATTTTCTACTGATTTTATAAATTCTTGCCTATTCTCGTCGTCTTCTAGTATTTTTGCCATCTCAGCAGCCTTTTCAAATGATCTATTGTCCATGAACCTTATGTACGGTTGACCGTTATTAGACTCACTAAGTTCTTTATTGATTATTTTTGCGTAGGTAACTATAAACTCATCATAATACCAATTGTCTAGAATATCAGATGGTCTCATGCTAAAGCTCTCACCAAGCTTAATAGCCATTTGGCTGAATAGCCCCAATGTCGAGCCAGATAGATCTAGCCCATTTTGATTTATGGGCTTATGCGATCTTGTATACCTAAAAAACTTTCAATCTCAGTAATCAGATTTGGGTTAGACTCTAGTAGTGCCATAAACGCCTCAGTCCCAGAGCCTAACTGTAAATGCTCACTCTCAGATGGATCCCTGCCTAATAATGTTAGCAACAGCATAGACATTAAATCATCAAATCTTATAAAAGTTACATAGTCTTCACGAGCATGCTTTAGGATTGTAGATAAAGAGTCTGTACCAAATAGTTTAGCCAGCTCTACAAAAGACCATATAGCCATTTCACGCTTGCGCGGTGATAGTGGCTGGAACTCAAACTCGCTCTCTATTAGCCATGTACCGTCTTCAGTTTCTGTGGCTTCAGGTTGCTCTTCAGCAAACTCAAATTTGAGCTTGAATTTCTTGCCTACTATATTCTCACCAACTGATGGCGTGCCAGCTATAACAAGGTCGGATTCTTTTTTAGCATCTTTAGGTGTAGGGTCGAGCTGTAGATGGGTAGCTTCTTGCTTAACATTGTTAGCAATTGCTCCTTCGATTTTATCTATTGCTTCTTGCTGGACGCTTCTTTTAACATCTCCCATACTCAACCCCTCCTAATTTTAATTAACTAAATTGTGAATCTCTCTACGATAGTACCATTAGCTCCTGCCGTAGCAGTTGCAGATATAGTCCACCCTTCTGATGCATCAGTAGATTGATCTTCAGCAACAGAGCGTATCAAAAGGTTAGTGAAGTTAATCACGCTAGTTACCTTCTTACCGTTCTTAACATAAGACCTTTTAAACTGCGCATCGACAACGACATCCTTGAACTCAGTTGTAGTAACAATTGCATCTGCAACTACTAACTGTGGGTAGTTAACGCAGAATGTTTTATCGGTGTAGCTAGAATCAAGCAGGATTCTGCCTTTGTCATCTGAACCAGTTGAGCCATCCAACAAGATAAAAGAATCTTTATCCATGGATTTAACTCCACCACTAACTGAGATCTGATCTAGCTCTGTAGCACCACAGTCATCTTTTAACAAAACTCCAACTGCTTGATCGCAGGCTTCAGCAATATCAGAGACTTGCAAAGTAGCAAACTGAGTACCATTGTCATCGGTGTATGCGCTAGCAGTTAGTGTTGTTGTTGTGTAATGTGATGTGTTTAGATCTCTCACCTTATGGTTATTCGGGGCTAGAATATTAGGATCTCTAGACGCTTTAATAGCTTGGAACTCTAGATCTCTGTCTGTTGAGTTAGTATTGTAAGTTGAGCCACCACAAATCTGTTCAGTAACTTCAGCCTCAAAATCATTACCAAAAGATTGGAGACATTCAAGATTGATTACAACGTTACCTTTCAAGTCATCTAGACCTTCATAGTAACTAAAAGTAGACACTCCAACCTCTGCTGGTGCAGTTACAGGGTCAACAATAACGCTCTGGTAAACACCAGTAGTTGATGGAGACCAGCCTGTACCAGTGGTACTAGATGGTGCATCTGTAAGGTTAAAAGTTACTTTATATGATCCGGCAGTAGCTACATCTAGGACATTAACCCATGTATCAAAGTTAGCACTATCGCCATAGTCACCAGCTGAGTAAGCGACATTATACACACCAGGAGCATCAACAGTCACATAAAATGTAACAACGCCAGCGCTAAGCTTAACGCCATCAATATACATGTTGTTGTTAATAGTTGGTGCTGTTCCCGCCGTAGGTGTCATGAACATAGTACCAGTAGCGTCGCACTTGGCGCATCCTTCTGGTCTAGTAGCAGACTCGTAAGCGGCACTTGTGTCCGCCCCAGCAGCCCATACAACAGGGTCGCTCACCTTGCATGAGCTTTTATTTTCTTTAGACGTGACGGTAAGCTTAGAGTTCTTCAGTGGTTGTAACTGGTCGAACACATAGCAACCGCTATCTCCTTCACAAAATTTTGCCATTATTTCTGTTCTCCTTCTTTGCTATCTTTCTTGGTATCGCTATCGGCACTAGTACGCACGTTGGCAAAGCTCTTTCTGATATTGGCAATTGCCTGGCTATGCTGCTCTGGGTTACTGTCTAGCAGGGGCTTAATCCTCCTACTCTTCAACGCTGTAACATCAGATTGGGTAGCTGCTTCTACATCAAACCCCATTCTTTTGAGCGCTTCTCTCTTTGACTTGTCAAAAACCTTAGTCTTCATAATGTTCTATTTAATATATGCTCCGAAAATACCCTAGTTTATTAAAAGATTATACCACAAACTTAAGCGCTACACTCTGAATATGTACCGCCTATAGTTATATCGTAGTCTATCGCAAAAGAGTGGATCTCATTACTAGTGGCAACTGGTGACATCAAAGGTGAACTGGTGCTTGTTATGAGTGTGTTGAACTTAAACCTGCCACTGTTATTCTTAAACTCATCTCTAACTGATGTGGAGTCCTGCAAAAGATGGAATACGTACCCATCTGCCATCATCTCATTTATGCCTTGCGCTACAGCGTCAACAAAACCTAATATACCAGCGCTAGATGCTGGCACACATGGACAGCCATTTTCGCAGTCCGCAGGCGATATTGTTTGGAAGTCTACGATAAAGCTTACGGTGTAAAGATCTTCACAACCATTTGGTGACCTTCTAGGTATAATTTCTAAGCTAATATGCGGCAACTTAAACATAGTTTTATCAGCTGGTATACCAGCGCCATATATGTTAGATGTAAAGTGCTTATAGAACTGATTTTGGAAGTCTTTATACCTGGTAAATGGGTCGTTTGAGCCTGCATCTTCAATGCAGAGGATATTGTCTAGTAAACAGCTTGGAAAAGTATACATAAACGCCTTCAGGTTCTCATAGATATATAGTTGATGCATAGACTATATTATATCTTAAATTTAGAATTAAAGCGCCCAACCTTTCTATCTACTGCCCTGTTTATGAACTTGTTAGATCTAGTGCCTGGGTGATTAACAGTTTTACCAAAAAAGGTTGATCCGTCTGTTAGAACATTAGCTCTTTTAACAGATATTTTATGTGGCCTAGTGCCAAAATAAACATATGGGGCATAATCTTCACCGCTCTCCCTTCTCAGTACAGCCGCATCTGGGCCTATGAGTATATCTTCCCCTTGGTGCTCTTCTGTAACGGAACTTCTAAGCAAGCCTGTTTTAACTGGTACCTCCTGCTTTACGGCGTCTTCTAGCTCCTTAGCGACATCTTCTTTATACTTTTTAGACGCCTTTTTTATCCTAGATCTTAAATTACCCAAGTACATAGTCTGTTACCCCGCATACCTTAGCTATACCACTGCACTCTCTAGCCTGTAGATTCTCACCAGTTATAAACAATTTACAGCAACCATTTATAAGTTCGCTCTCTGCAATACCGATTATTTTATAAATATAAAGATACTCTACATCATCCACTGTTTTTGTATAAGAGATATAATCACCATACTGAATATCATAAGCGCCGGATATTCTTATTGCGAACCCTCTGCGCTTTCTTGCGATCTCTTTACGATTATCGGACTCTAGATCAGTGTTGCCAACACCTCCAAGGTCAGATGTTGTTATACAGTCGTGATTAGATATAACAGTATACCCGCAATCAACTTGACCACCATCGTCTGTATATGGATCGTAGTCACCATCAGTAGTATCAAATCTACGGATTATTGTTATCTTATATTTTGCCATCTAAAAGTATAAATCTATTCTCTATAGCGCCATTGATCTCGCTTTTGCCGTAGGCTAGAAGATACTCCACAGTATCGTCATCATATGAGCCTTCTTGCCCGACCCTAAACCTTATGTTAATGACACGCCCATTGTCTTGCGGAACCGGTATGATCTCTTCATTAACACTAGAGAATGATCTTGATATACGGTTACCACTCGTGCAGCCATAACACCCCCCACTTGCTACTGAGATTTGCTTTTTACCGCCTATGTACCTTATTAAACTACGCTTCCCCATATACTACTCTTTTTGCAAATACTAATTGCTTTCAGCTCAAGAACCTGGTAGTACTGCATCATCTGAATAGTAGCCTTAAGAATTTTATCATCTGGGGCGCTGAATTTGACCGTCTCTAATGCGTTTGACTTCTCTATAACATAAGTACCGAATGCCACCTTGTCTTCTATGTAGCAGGCTTCCTGTGCGGTCTCGCAGCCAGATGCCGATAGTTTTATAAAGCCAATAATCCTGCAAAGTATATCCATTATGCAATCTGGTATATCATCATAACCAGCTTCATATTCAATAATGAGTTTATACTCAGCTTTACAGCACCCACATTGTATTGCTGGGTTCTCGGTTGAGCTGTCGCTAAATGTAAACTGCTGGTTTAGGTTAATAAAGAAAACCCCAAGAGTTTCATTATATGAATCTACTATGGATAGTGTAGTTTCAGCTATAGTATCGGTGATCCTAATGAGCTTAACTGAGGTAACAGTAACATTCTTATTATAAAACGGAGCGCTCTTATAAACAGAGCCAAAACAGTCGCAATAGTCTAGATCAATATCAATCTCTTCTCTGCGGTCGCCCTTTAACAATGTTGAGCATTCCCCATCGCCCCAACAAGTTAGAACACTTATAGCTCTAAGGGCTTTGGCGATTAGGCGATTTATAGCATCGTCGCTGTCAGTGCTGAGCACACACTTGCAGTCTTCTTTGACCTTATCTACTATGCTTTGTGGTATCATGCTGACCTCCCTATTGCTGTCGCTCTAATTCTTCTAGAAGCTCTCTTTTAATTTGATCTCTCAATTCCTGGGCATCACCGAGTTGCTGTGCGATCTTCTCATCTATTGTCCCATCTAGTGCGCTAACTGCTGATTCAAGAACCTTATACTGATAGTCAAGCTCATCTAGTTTATTTGATGTTGATGATAGTTTTGACTCAAGGTCTTTAGCGGTAATTTCATTTCTGCGGTACTGTTCAACATATTCTGTAAACTCTTTTTTAACAGCTGTTATTTGCGCTCCAACGCTGTCTAGGCGCTCCTTAACTTGTGCCATGTCGCCATTTTGGATAATTTGAGATATTTCACCTTTACGCTGGTCTATTAGGCTTGTCACCTTGTCGGTGATTAGTTTGTCATTTTTTATCTTCTCAATAAGGTCGTGATTGCTTTTGCTCATATTGCTGATTGCAAGTGTCTGCAGCCTAACATTTATAATAAGCACTGCATTCAAAATGATGAATGCTGCGAGTATCGCAAGAGCTAATTTTGGCTTCCGACAGATCATCTGGCGCCTCCCCTTAGAATTTCTAACTGAGTTTCTAGCACTTTAACGCTAGTTGTATTCTCATTAGTTCTTGCTGAGATCCCCTCAATCAGTGTTTTGACCTCATCATTCTCTTCTTTCATATTCTGAACAGCAACTTTACTATCCCTTATATCTGACTGTAATTGGTACCACCCACCGATAATCATTATTAAGAGACCCAATATAAAAGCAGTTTCTCTTATAAATCCACTTATCTTTTCAAACGAGCTCAATTGCTTATCCAATTTAGACATTTTTAGCTAGGCTTTACCTTTTTACTTGCCTGGTGAACAGGGTTAGCATGGGGTTATTCCAGTCGTACAGACCGTCTGCTGTTGGATCAGCCGAAGAGTGGCCGTGTGCTAGGCCAGCTATTGTAGTGTTACGATGGAACCTATTAACTTGCGCTGAAAGGTATGGTATCGATAGCGATGATTGTGGTTTTTGACCTTGATAAGTTGTACTCATTTAGATTGTCTCCCAGTGAATAAACACTCTATCCCCTGATACTGTCGGTTGTATAACAACCTGACTAATATTTAGGTTATCTTCGTTACCCTCTCCCCAGCTATCTCCACCGTCAATATCGGTTAACCAGGTCGCACTGTTGTCAAATGAGATGTTGTATTTAGCGTTGTCTAAACCTTTAACTGAGAAGCTTCTAACTAGACTACTACCAACTATAACCGACATACTTGCTGGATTGATTATGATTCTGCCATTAGGTACTTCAATTGGCGCTACAACTGGTTCTGGAGTTAAAGCATTTATTGTACATTGGTCAAGAGCTACTAGTTGCGCTTTAGTGGTTGTTGTATTGCCAGCAGTTATATTATGTGTTACTGATAGGTTTACGCTATCTGCACCTATGCCAGCGTTCTGATCTTGTAGTATAAATCCCACAGTATAATCACCAGCTGGAAGATCACCAGTCCAGACTACTTGGAATGATTGTGGTGCTACAGGGTTAGCATAGAGTGGGAAGTTTAAGCCAGACCCTTGCGGGTCATATGACATAGGGAATGGTGCAGTTATGGATGTTGCTAATACTGATGTGCCAGCTACGTTATCCCAAACCACTACACCGAAATCAGCTGGATCCCCAGGATCTGAATCGGCTATTAGATCAATATTAAATGTGAACTGCGCTCCAGTAATTAACCCAGTGGCTGCTACATTAAGTCCAGCTGCCATAACATTAGATGAGCCAGTGCTAGATATGCTCAAGGTATTGCCAAGTAGTATGTGGCGGTTATCTGGAGTTGGGATGCCCAGTAGTGTGCTTATTGCATTTAAGTTGGCATCTAATCCTTCAGTAACAACCCCACCGCCTGACAGGACTTCACACTCTACTAGATCTGCAACTACTGGATTTAAGGCGTTGATTGTACATTGGTCAAGAGCTACTAATTGAGCTTTAGAGGTAGTCATACTATCTACTAAGTTGTGAGTAACTTGTAGTTCTACGTGGTCAGCTGGCGAGAAGTTCTGGTTCATATAGCCGATTGTATAATCACCTACAGGCAAATCGCCAGTCCATACTATAGTGTATGTTCCTGGAGCACCCCAAGCGTAAAATGGTACGTTTAAACCTGAACCTTGAGCATCACCAGCGTAAGTAGCTGTTGAGGTTATTGATGTTGCAGTTACAGAAGTTCCTGCAACGTTATCCCAAACAGTTATTCCGAAATCAGCTGGATCCCCAGGATCATCTTCGCCTATCAAGTTAAAGGTATAGGTAAACTGAGCACCAATGTAAGTACTACCAGAGATGTTAGCATTTATACCAGCACCCATAAGGTTAGTTAGACCGTCACCTTGAATATCTAAGTTATTGCCAAGTAGAGTGTGGAATGTTGTTAGCGTGGAACCAGGGCTTACAACCTCTTTTATAGCTCCAAGGTTAACATCTAAGGCTTCGGTAACTAGGTTAGCTGAGCCTACAACACATTCCACTAGATCAGCTGATTCTACAAGGCATACACCATCAACAACGGTACCGACTGGGGCTGTATTAACAATAGTACCAGCAGCACCTTGCTTATAAATCTTTTCTACGAAGGTTAAACTGCCGTCAGTATTATCAATAGTAAATCTATCTGCAACATAATGTTGAATACCATCAACACAAATCGGTTGCCAATTGCTAATGACTCCGTCAATTTCTGGATCTGGTGTTAGCGTGCTAAATAGTGTCGGGTCAGCTGGATCAACAACTGTACCGCTACCGTCTTTATAGTGAGCAACATACCTATCAATTGCCCCAGTAGTTTCATCTCGTATAATTTCAATATGCGCTGGTATGCCATCATAGAGGGTTTCAAAGCCCCCAAGTTCAATTGGCTCACCACCTTGGGTGCAAACTGGTATTGGTTGAGTGACACCTTGTATCACTACACCTGTACTGGTTTCTACTCTGGTAGATCCGTCGCAGTTTAAAGCATTAAAGTCTACTGCGCCACCATTGTCACCTTGTGCAGTTTGCCCAGGGAAAACTGGGGTTGGGCAGTTTAAAAAATCTGACATTATTATATCTTTCTATTATGGTGCAGCCCGACATTGAGCTGCACCCTTCTATCGTTTGACTAGACTATATCTGTCTGTGGGAATAGGTATTTAGATAAACCAAATGCCGCATCACCTACAGAACAACTACCAAGTGGTAAGTCTGTTAGCAAGATATTCTGTAGAATATCTGTTGTTCCAACTAGACCTGCATTAACAGCTGCTGTACATTTCTGGAAGCAGTTTGCGAAGTTAGCAGTGTAAGCACCATCTGATACAGTTTCATCGGTGACTACAAGTGGGTTATCCACGCCCCTCCATACTTTAGCACCAGTTACTCCATCAACCCATACATAACCATAACCAGTATTATTTACCTCATCAACTGCGACGTGTCGACTTGGCAAGATCTGTGCTCCGTAGTAGCTGAATGTACCATCTTGATTGACGGTAACACCAACTGGTAACTTATCTAGACCTTGTAGAGCTTCCATAGCTCCAGCAATGGCTAATGGGTGGAGCCCAATCCTTACTCTAGACATATCTACACCTAAAGCCATAAGCCTACATTTAGCATCTTCTAGACCAGCGATTAGACCAGCAGAAGAGTTAATAGCTTGAGCCCCAGCCATGATATTAGCTAGACCGTAGAAAGGTCGGACTTGATTACCAGGTGTGGCTGTAGGGATACCAGATACAAGGTGACGTTCCATAATGAAAAGGTAAGCCCTTCTTAGTCTGGATAGTCTCTGCTCGTTTCTAGATACACCGTTGCTTAAAACGTTGTTCTCAAAGCTAGAGTTTCTAACCATGTCGCCAGCGATGTATTCATCAATTCCAGCAAAGCATTGCATTGCACAAAGTGGCCGTAAAATGTATTCACCCTGACAGAGTTCTTCTGAGCCAACAGGTACGCAACACTTACTACCATCATCGACTCCAGGTAAGAAGTTTGCTGAGGCTGTTTTAACCTTAATCTCCCCATCGCTACCAACAAACCAATCAGCTTCATTTAATGCTGAGCTAGAAAGCAAAGCACGTGCAACTGGGTCAAATGTTAGTACTAAGTTATCTTTAGTGGCTGGTTTAACCATAGCCCCTGTATCGAATCCGCCCTCTGTAGCGACATATTCTTTTTTGATGTCTATAACATCTTCTTTTGCAAGAACACCTGTTACTGGTGCATCATTTAAATTTTTCATATTATTACCTTACTTCAACTCCTGAAAACAGGCTGTTAGAACTTTCTGGCGTTTTAACTTCGTAGTTCTTACGAACTTCTACGTTATCTAGTGCAGCACCCAGTTTATCATTAAGTGCTGAATACTTACTCTCTAAAGCAGAATATTTAGCTTGTGAGGATTCCTCTTTAGCCTCGTACTCGGCGATCTTCTCTTTTAGGCTTTCAACCTCTTTTTGGAGGGCCTTGTAGCTCTCTACAACTTGATCAGCAACATCTTCTTTTTGCTCATCCTCTTCAACTTCTTTAGATTCACCTTCTGCATCTTCAGCTTCCTTTGCGGTTGCTTCAGCTTCTGGCTCTTCAGTTGGAGCGTTGTCTTCAACTGTATCTACTGGTTGCTCAACAGTCTCATCGACTTGTGTATCCACGGTCTCATCAACCTTGTTAGCTTCACCTTCTACAGTCTCAGTAACTACAGACTCTTCAGATTCGTAATGTTTACCCTTACTCATACTGTAACTATCCTTAGTTTTATCACCAAACGCCTGAACGACGGCTGGATTCCTTACAAACGCAATTGATTCTAGTTCTATATGATTAGCGGCAAACGCCTCTAATTCCTCATTATACACAAAGTTTGAGAAAAATTCAGCACTTATGGCTGGTATTTGCCCTTCTTTATACTGAGCCTTCAGTTGATTCGCAACTGGTGTATCATCAAGCTTGATTGTAACATCAAGTCTTTGCCTACCGTCAGCATTCTCTTCTAAAGAAAAATCTTTTTTAGAAACTGTTGCAACTGTAAAAACACTTTCGTGATCTGCCAAGATCTCTATAGGCTGCTCGTCCATTCTATCGTATAGATTAGCCAGAGTCCCCTTATAAAAGAAGTCTGGGGTTGGTAGCCCAGTCAGTACATAGCCTTCTTGGAAAACGGTGAATGTTAACTCGCCATTAGTGGAAAGGCTGTACATCTTGAAGTTTTCACCATCACCATGTACAGAGTATGCAGTTGTTGCGTCAAGATCAGATTTAAGTGTAAGCCTACGGCGAACATCTTTTTTGATGCGCTCAGATAGTTTTGTGTTATCAAGTCTCTTACTCATGGAAGTTTATTGTGTGCTTTACCCCACCATCGGTACAGCATGAGGCTAAATGCACTATCTTATGGTCTACTACATTATTGCCTATAAGCTCTTTTGTAGCACTACTTATGTCGCTTACACTACTAGTGCGGATACTGATCTGCGGCTCCTGACTTTTGTCTAACTCAATTGATTTACCTGCTAGACTTTCAAGGGTATCCACTGCCATCAGTAGTCTACCATTGCGCAGTGTCCTATACATCAGTGTCCCACCGATACTAGCGAACTCCGACGGTACACTAATTGTCATTACTTTTTGCCTAGAATCTCTAAGAATCTTTTGACGCTACTTTTGCCTGCTAGTTTATCTTGGGCTTTAACCTGTTTGCTGACATCAACAGCTGCATTTATGATTACACCCTTAACAGCCTTAGCCTTTTTTGATCGCTTTTTTGGTTGATCTGATTTTGCCATAATATAGTTGCTTAATTTACTCCTAACAAGTGTAAGGTTCACACGGTACAACAGGATCTGCAACCTCTTCTTTATCAAAGGTATACTTACATGCTGGACATCCGCTATCTACATTCTTGCGTAGATATACAACTTGTGTTGGCGAATTGCTAACTAAAATAGCTTTACCATTTTGAACATCTCGTAGGATTGCTCGGTATTCTGCTTTTACAGAACTTGATTCAGTGACAGTTTGAACATCACCGTTAGTGTCGATTGCGACTTGTGTTAAATTGATTGTACTCATTTTCTTTTTAATGTTAAAAGAACGCCTAATACCTAATTACCTATTATTATACCACATTGTGCTTATGCAATAGGGTATATATTATATAGTTTACAGCAGCCACTGTTAGAGCGCAAAATACATCTATCCATGAGTTATGCGCTACTGCTAATGATACCCAAAATGAATAACAGTAAGGGCACCTAGTTAAGAACTTTAGCCATTCTCTTGGTGAATCGTATTCTTTATAAAAAGAGTACTCTGGATTGGACTCGTCTACATATGTTTTAACTTTCTGCTTTGCCATAGCATTAGTGAGTGACACATCCGCTCTTGTATATATAATCCCAATCTTACGATCTGGCAACATATTTACTAATCTAGTTAACCAATAGTTAAGCGTATCAGGATACCACCCACGCTTAATACCATAAAAGAACATGACCCCAAATGATACTATAAACTGCTTAAATATCGTCTCTAGCATACTCTATTCCTCTCCTAACAATATGTTTATGATCCTAACTGGGAAATATTTATAGGATATATCCACCAAAATACCCCACCCATCTTCATCCATCTCTACTGGCGACATAACAATGTTATACCCACACCTACATGAATCACAATTCATAGCCACTATAACAGGAGTTGATTGAGCTCTAGCTAAGCTAATCGCACCCATCGTAGTACCGCTGCACTCACCAATCTTTCCTTCTCTATCTTTAACTGTTGATCTGCATTTAAACACAACCGTTCTCATATCCTCAGCAACTAATTTAGAGCCAGTAGCATCTCGCCCGATATTGAAATCTTGGATTCTATATTCAGGTAGCTTTAGCAGTGGCTCTAAGGCTCTAACCTGCTCTAGCCTATTGCGATGTTCTTCTTTACTTAGTTTGTATTCCATATTATGAATCTATTTAACTGGCACAAGATAACAAGCGCAGCCATAGTGAACTGGTGGCGCTATAAGTCCATTACTAAACGGTTGCCCAGTCTTCCTGACTTCACCGGTTGGCCCTATGCAGGCTTCATCTTCTGGTGATGCTGACATCCACATGCTACTAGCGCAGTAGTTCGATGTTATGTTTGAATACATCTCACTACCAATATCGCCTATATGCATATTTGAGTCCAGCAGAGACCGTTTCAGCTGTGCCTTGTACTTGTTGTTTATCGCTTTGGTTTTATCTAGTTTGTGCAATTTAACAAATTCCTTAGCGACCTTACTCGCTATAAAGAACTTGAGCGCACTCTGAACTCTAGTGTTATATTGATCTAGCCAACCTGAATCGATCATAATGCCAAGTGTGACTTCCATCTCTGTTTTAATGCTATCTAGTCTCGCCTTATTTGCCGGCTCTAATCTAGAAAGCATTTGTTTAAGATTCTTGAAGTCCCTAGCTAATATCAACTCTACAATCTCAGTGTTATACCTAGCGACTAAGCTACTATTTATAATAAGATTAGCTATTAAAAACGCCTTTAGCCCTTTTTGATCTGGCTCTGAATGGTTTGCGCTGTACGCTTCCAATAGCAAGGCCAGCCCTATAGCATTATAGAACTTATCTGCCCAACTGTTTTGCAGTTTATTGAACCCTACTATTGGAAAATCATACCTAGCCATCTGGCTATAAGTCGCTTAAGCTGACAGAACCAGCGGACTTGATAGACGGGGCTTCAGCCTGGTCTATGCTCGTGTACAGCCTTAAGAAGTCTTGTACAGAGAGGCTGTCTTTATATTGGGGTACATCTTTAGCCTCTACGGTAGTTGTCTTAACAAACTTAAAGTCATTAGCCTCACCATCTTTAGCTTTAACTAACTTGCTAAATACATCTACTGAGTAGCTCGGCCTTGAGATGTTATTTTTTAAGATCTCACCTATAACCAATGGATCCCGAATTATCATTAACTGGATGTCCTTAGCACCTTTGACTACTCTTAGCCTGTGGGCAACAGCACGGTCTGTTAATAATTGAGGTACATTCCTGATCCTTATAAGATTACCTTGATCATCATAAATAGCATCGCCTGGATTAACAAAAATAGCAACATCTTTACCATAATCCATTTTGCGTGCCATGTCTTTATCTTCTCTGGCACTATTATAATCCTCAGGGCTAAACACTGACTCACCAGTTGATTTATTTCTTAGTAAAGCCTCCCTTGTCTTCTCTCTCTGACTTAAAAAGTCTTGATACACTTTTGCGTTTCTTGTTGCCATACCTAGTTCCTCTTTTTTTAAATTTAATTAACTTCTGCGCCAGCGTTAGTTAGGTTAGTAGCTAATAACCTGGTAGTATCACCCTCATCTAATTCACTACCTATGTTATCATTAACATACTTATATACCTCGCCTAACGGCACGCCAACGCTAACCATATCCTTAGCCACCGATATAAATCCTTGGTGGTTCTTAACTAATTCATCGATAGCAGTTGTGTCTAGTAGATCAAATTTAATAACGCCCTTAAGCTTCAGTTTGCTCTTAAGGAACTTATTTAGATTGTCGGCAAATCGGTTTCTAAATGGGCTAATATAATTGTTCTCTGCGAACTCCAGTAGTGGCCTAACGCTAGATTGGTAGCCCGTATCTTTAACCCCGAACATACCTGGGGGTAGACCATAAGCGTTACAGGCTATTTTAACTGAATCCTCTACTACGGTTATGTAATCACTTGAAGAGACCTGCCTTGGTATTGTGTCCACCTTGTCTTCAAATCTATCTCCATCTAATGTGATTACTGAGTCTGTACCTGAGTTTTTAATATCTCTTGACAGTCTCCTGATGTTATCTGCATCAGTACGCCTATCTGCTTGAGCAGACTGACTACCTTCAGCAGCGCCACCTGCAAACGCTTCTTCAGTGATAGTATTAGGGGATATATTTTGGCGTTCATAGAGTATAAGCCGCCCAATGCCATCTTTTCTAAGATCAGCAATATTACGCTGTAGTGCCGCTAACGCTAAGTCTATACGCATCCTATCATAATAGAATGGTGACTCTGCCTTAATGTACCCAGGGTAAAACCTTGGGTATGTGGCACTATCACTGTCTACTATAAATCTGCCATCGTCTGTTTTGAGGTAACCAGCTCCATTCCTTAATAGAGCGCTTAGCATATCAGTACTAACCTCTGCTGTCTTTTGTGTCGGTTCGTATGTATCCCTAATCTCATATGCGATGATCTTCTCAAGCATCAGCCTTTCGTATTTTAGAACAATAGGATCAAAATATTTTGGGCTGTGCTCAACTAGAAAATCTTTACTCTGGTTGTATAGAGCATTGTCAATCTCGCTAGCACTAACAAATCTTAATAATGCACCGCCATAAACGGTTGAGTCTAACATCGCCTGATAAATAACATCTCGGTTAGTAATGCCAAGTGGTGTGTACTCAGCAAGAAACTCCTGTAGTTTCTTGTCCTCTTGCTCATCATCGATAGTTAGACCGTTAGCGTAAGCAAGTTGGGAGAATGTTGAAGATACATACTTAGCCCCAGGTAAGTTTTCTATAATCTGATCTACATATAGGGCAGGGTCTTTGTCTTTGTCGCAAGTTGTCTGCGGGACTAATGAGCAGTCTTGTGATAGTAGACCACTAACACTAACCTTAGCCCCCCTCTGACTCTTCTTTTTCTCTGGTACTTTTGAGAATGGGTCGTCTCTATTATACGATTGTAGGTTGTCTGCCATCTTGCGGTAATGTTTTATATAAGGTGATTGCGTGAATAGCTAATACAATGCTATCTAAATTGTCTGGTGATCTGCCACCCAACGCTTGTTTAATGATGTCTTTTTTGGCAATAGAGATCTTGGTAACCTCATATTCTGGTGATGGTATAGCATTGAGTTCATCTCTTATTTTATCATAATCGCTTTGACAACAATAGAACATACCCTTTATTGTTATGTCCTGCATATCTAGATACATCTCGGCACGCTTGTTTTTTGAATGCAACGCTGAATGTGTATTGCGGCCCTTCGTTGGTGAAGATGAAAAGTTGACTAGATGCACTCTAGCTATATCATCTGGGAACCTCTGCTTCCAGACTTCATAAAGATGTATGCCAAAACCGTAGTCGATTGCTATACTCTTAATCTTAAAAGATACTAACAGCTCGTGCATGTAGTCTACACTCTTAGACACGGCCTCATCATCATTTCTAGGGTTACCAAACTTCTTCTTTAAAGAGACCATCTCTATAAGCTTAACTTTAAGCTTAGATCTATTAAATGCTACTAAAGAGCAAACTAAGTCATCAGCGCCAGTATAAGCACCATCGACACCCATGTATACATCATCTCCAACCTCTGGCTCTATCTCTTCTATAATCGGCATGTGAGTAAAGAATTTGTCTAGTTCGCTATCCTCTGGGAACTCACACTTAACATAGACCTTATGCTCTAGCGAACCTGGTGTATACCCTACTAAGTCAAAATCTTCTTGCCGCATCCTACCTTCTTGAATCGCTGTTGTATCGTCGATGTGTATAACAACATAGTTGGGGTCATTATAGGATTGAAAAAAGTGATTCCGCCTAATAGGGTTACCGATCTCAGCCAACTTTGTTTGGCTAGACTCCTGCATAAACCTTTTACCAACAATATAGTTATCATCAGAGATTAACGGGCTTTCATCGTACATCTGGACGTCCCCACCTAAACCAATCGCCCCTTCACCCTTAACGTCTGTAGTCTTTTTGCTTTCACTAAAGCTAAAAGTCTGTAGGCTGCCACCACCACTCCATTTAAGCCCACTCTTAGACACTTGCTGGCTTAGCTTCTCTAGTGATGTTCCAGCCTCTACCAAGCCGTCTGTGATCTCCTTAGCCCCATCTTTAAGCAGTAGAGATGTCTTGCCTAATATGATTGATGCTTTATCTTTTGTAGCACCACCAACCTTGACCTCTTTACCCTCACTAGCTAGATCGATAGCCGCTGCGGAAAAGACCATTGATTTACCATACCTTGATGGGGTTATGATCAATAATAGTCTGTGCCTTTGTTCATCAGAAGTTAATAAACCGTATATCACTGCCTGGAAGTAGTATAGCCTCAGCCTGAACCCCGAGAATGCCCTGATGGCTCCTTTTTGAGCTAATATGTCTAGCTCGTCTCTGGATAACGTACTCTTAACTATATGCTCCGGTCTATTGCCTCGATATGCCTTTACCATGTCAACTATGGGCTCCCAAGAGGTTATTTTTAGTGTCAAATGTATATTGCCGTTATTATTAGCACTCAGTCACTAGAACTTTCAGACTGCGTAGTTGACTTGTTAAGAATCATAATTTCTGCTAACAACTCAGCTTCCCTCTCTTCCCTAGTCTGGGCCCCTATAGTCTCGCCATTACTAGTTAAGTCTATATCTTTACCAAGCATATCCATAACTTTGCCAAAGGCCGTAGTGTCGTTCTCGCCTATAGCTTTTAGTATCTGCCTATCCACCATCATCTTTAAGACCTGCTCCTTTATGGCTTTAGTCATATCTTTCCCGTTGGTAAGGTGGGGATACTTAGCTTGGAGCTGTCTTACCTCGGACTCAGATAAAGTGCCCCCTTCTATAAAGTCTTTCATCGACCTTCTCAATAGTGCACTAACAGCTTGCTTCTTATTTATACTACCTTCTGGCCTACCCTTAGGGTTCCCAGACTGACCAGGCTTAAAGGGCCTGCCGACAACCCTACGGCTGCTGCTAGAGGCTGTTTCTTTTGTTGTATTGCTATCTTGTGACATAATATAAAGGTTTAGTTACACGGCCACTGGCGTGGCGTCCTCCCAGCCAGTATCGTCGCCATTATTTATAAATTTCCAGTATCTTTTTCTGATAACATCAACGTAGCGAGGCATTAGCTCTGCCCCATAGCATATCCTATTTGTTTGTTCGCACGCTATTAGTGTTGAACCTGAACCAAGAAATGGGTCATAAACGAATTCACTAGGTTTAGTCATGCATAGTATGCCTTTAGCGCAAAGAGCTATTGGCTTCATTGTGGGGTGTTCATCTGATCTGGATGGCTTGTCGAAGAACCACACGTTAGATAGTTTACGGCCGCCATTCCACTGGTGCTTGTTTGACCAACCATATAGAGCGAAGTCGTCCACATCTTCCATGATAGTAGAGTCGCCCTTGCTAGTCTTGCCCTCATTGATCCCAAAAATAGCAGGCTCATATCTGTTCTGGAAATCTGTTCTTGACAGTGTAAACTGGTTCTTAACCCATATTATATAGGTCTGCCAATGCATACCAGCTTTATCAAATGACTCTCTAAGCCTATGTAACATTGAATTACTCATAAATATTATAACCCCCCCCCCTAGAATGTACTGCTATGTTGTTACAGATATTGTCTAGGAAATTAGAGAACTCATCGTCTGGCATTTTATCATTAGCGATTTTTTCTCTTACCTTGCTTTTGCCAGTAGCACTATTACCACCTTTATAATCTATGTTGTATGGTGGATCTGTGAATACTGCTGAACAAACTAAACCATCTTGAAATAGAGCCTTTGCATCATCAAATGATCCGCAGTATACCCTGTGTTCACCAAGTTGGTATATCTCACCCTCTTTGCTGGTGGGCTGGCTAATCATATCAATATCTGGTGGGGTATCCTCAACTATGTCAGCTCGCTCCCTCTTTTCAGCAAAAATATCCCTGATTTCAATGTCCTCTACCTCTATATCGCTAAGTTGGAATCTTTGTACAAACTCGTCAAACCCTTCCTGTGTTGCCTTTCCATAACCTGAAGTTATATGTAGCAACTGGGCAGCCGCATCTCTTTCATTGTCGGCTTCTACAGTTAAAGCTGGTATGTCAATATCCCAAGCTTCTTTTTTAAGCACCTTCGTCCTCTGGGTACCATCTAATATGTAGTTCACACCATCAGTCGATCGCCATACGAATATTGGATATTTAAACCCATATTTCAATATGCTATTCCTTAGTTTCTCATAGTCACTGTTGGTTAGGCCCTTGAGATCCCCTTGTAGCGGAGTTAGTTCTGAAAGCCTGAAAGTTGGTAATTTGTCTGGGTTATGTACCTTAATCATATTAACTCCTACTCTCTAATAAATCTACCCTATTTTCTATACCCTTAAAATACCCATGAGCATGCCAGACATGGAATGCCAACACTAATAGAACGGCTAGTTTGATAAAAAGTAATATATGTTTAGATGTTTTACTCTTCATATTAAAACATCAAGCTTATTTACTATCTTTTTGCTCTGGTTCAAAGCCTTGCTGTAGCTTTTCAACCATAGTCGGCTTATTGTCTTCTTGTAGCTTCTTAATCCCAGCATATTTAGCCCTGATCTCATCTAAAGTAATGTCATCAGAGAGGTGCGCTAAACCACCAGCTATTTTGTCTATAGCACCAAGCCACATGTCTTGCCTTGTTATGGCGGCTTCAAGGGCAGTTATTCTCTTGGACAGCTCTTTTACTGTTGGCTTTTTGTTTTGTGTGTTCATGTTCCCCTCCTTATATTAAACCTAGTATTTGATATATATTATACCAAAAACCACTAGCGGTTTGTAGTAGTTAAAATATCTTGGAGGCACTGAACGGAATCGAACCGTTGTAGTAGGTTTTGCAGACCTATGCTTAAAACCACTCGGCCACAGCGCCAAATGTTAGTTATTATAGCATTGCTGCATATCTGCTACTGTCACGTTCGGCTCTTGATACGGTGTGCCAGTGAATATGTTGCTTATAGATATAACAAATCTTTCAGACCCTCTAGCTACTGCTTGGCATTGTTCGAGTTTCTTCTTTTTATTAGCAATTTCAGAGTCCTTTGATATTACTTCAAAGCCTTGCTCCTTGATCTGCTGGTTTTTAGCTCTGTTGCTACTAGCTTGCAGCATATTGAATGTAAAACTAATCAATAGTAGTAAGCCCAAAATAGAACATCCTATTGTAAACAACAGTGTAGATCTTTTCATACTGATATTTGTGCTGCCCTTTCGCAGTCCGCTTTAACTTTATCTTCATTTGGGGTAAAGCCTGGTGTTGAATACCCATTCTTTAGGCATTGTCTATAATATTCCTGCTTTGCGGCATCTTCTTTAGCTTTAGCTTCTAACTGTGATTGCCTAACCTCGTCTTCTAGTTGGCGTTGCCGTTCAGAATCAGTTTGAACAACTGTAGTTTGTGTTTGCTCTAACTTATCTGGCTGGTGCGGCCTCTTAATTGTAGTGCTAGCAGTACCATACCCAATAGCGAATACCATTGCTAACGCTAGAGCCGTTTTTTTATGCTTATTATTAAATTTCATTTTGAATACCTCTTAATAATTCTACGATGTCTTTTTTTGTAATACCTTTTAGTTCTATATATTCTAGCAACTCCTGGATTGATATTGCTTTCTTTATGTTTTCTATATTGTTTTTGTTTTTCATGTTTATTATTATAACAAACTTACGCTTAAATTACAATACCTAAGTAGTCTCTTTACGCATTTTAAAGTAAGTCTCTGTGTTGATAGCTGCCCATTGGCGGCCAAGCTTCCAAAATAACAACACTGGTTCTCTCATAACACTAGCCGCATCTTCTCTAACAATATCCCATTCCTTCCAAAAAGATATTGATTCTTTATCACACTCGGTTATAGTCCATTTATTAAGGTTATACCAGTCGGCCCATAGCGCTTCCTCTACTATAGTTATAAGTGGTCGGTAATTAGAACTCATATGTAGCACTGGTATCTTAGTGTTTGGTGCTTGGTCTATGGTTTGTTGTAGCTATTCTGTAAGTTTTATAGTTTCAGCGTTCTTGCATTCGTCAACATACTCTAAGTCCACCTTGCGCCCTCTGTCGTCCATCTTTAGTATATCGCCCTTAAGAGTGCCTATTGCTCCAGAGAGCGGCATTCTTGAAGACTTACTAAAGCCTAAATATCTTCTATAGTACTCTGCTATCTGTCGTTCGAGTTTAGAACCTTTCTGCTTCTTTGATGCTGCCGTTTTAGCTACCATTCTTTTATTGCCCTCCCTGTTTTAACATCATATAGTTTTTGCTCGCCAGTTTCTATATCATCTACTACAATGCACTGCTTGCTACCCATACGGAGATCTGATCGACCACCTTCTGGGTATATATCAAATATATCCGTGAACCAGCCTTCCTCTTCTTTATCTGATAGCTTAGTTATGTAGTGGTATACCATAGCCTGATGCCCAAGCTTGCCTAAGTCTTTGTGCCTGCCATAGTCTTTGATACTAAACACCCTCTTCATATTTCTGCTTCTTACGAATCTGCTCAGCAGCTTTCAATGTTTTCTGTTGGTCTTCGACGGATTTCTTGTAGACACGCTTCAGAGCATCAGCCTTGATAGGGCTGGTTTTATTGAGGTAATTCGCTTGTTTCTTAGTAAGTGTCAATTCCATGTCTATTATTCCTCTATATTTAGATTATAGCCTGAATTAAGGGCTTTTTCAATCGCTGCTGTCTCGTCTAAATCAGGGCCGTGAATAATTGCCGTGGCACTGGCGTGAGACAGTTTACCGCCCTTATGGATAACCCAGAAATTAAACTTCGGCTTGTTTAATAATGGTGGTTGCGCACCCAGAAGCTTTTAGCCCCTGCCCATGAGCCATATCTTGCCTTAACATATTTCTGCATACACTGTATTTGGTACACCGGGTCTGATGATTTCTTACACCCGACTCCTGCCCAAGTTGTGTTTAAGAATTGCCCAATGCCATAAGCTGTTGAAGACGGATTCTGAGCCGTTGGCCTACACCCACTCTCTTTCATAATTAACCAATACGCTGTTCCCGGATCATCTACCCCTGCCTGCCTAATCCAATCACTACAAGTACCTGATGGTGCTGTAGCTTGTGCAGGGGCTGCTGCTGAAGCGTTACCACTTAATGCTATAGTAGAACGCTCCTTATTCTGTATCTTAGCTTGTAGGGCTTTCTGCGTATCCTCTAATTGCTTTCTGAGGTTTTCACGCTCCTGCTCTAGTTGCTGGAGTTTTTGTGTATCTAAATCCTTTTGCTGGAGCGTATTGTTAATCTGCTCATTAGCTTTATCGAATTTTATTTGTAGTTGCTGTATTTGTTCTGAGCGATCCTTTATATCAATACTTTGAAGTTTAATTCTGGTTTCGTATTTATCAACCTGTATATAGACAAATAATCCACCAAATATCAAGAGCATCGATAGTAAGAATCTTTTGATTTCACGCCTTTGCCGATTAGGGCTAGGCTCTGTTTTCTTACTCATATTTTATGTTGTCCCAGTTGTCCTTATGGTTATTATACTACATATCTTTAATTGTGTTTGTAGCCAACTCCACTAAGTCTTTCGCTGGGTATAAGAATAGTGAGCCGGAATCCTTATCGTACTCACCAATCTCATCATGTAGCAGACCGTCTTCATCTTCTTCTACACCTAAGATGGGGGCTATAGAATAGCAATTGTTGCAGACTTTGGCATCACCATCTGTATCTGCATCTTCATGCCGACAGTGATCTCCTATTATATCTGCTAACGCTGACTTGGCTGTGTCTTCATCTATTTCACCAGATTCAAACTCACTTATAATATCATTTATAATTTGTAGATATTCTAGCTTGTCCATTTCTGGTTGTATGTTTCTTTCAAAGTAGTCTAAAAGTTGTCCCATTTTTATACCCTCTATTTTAAAAACTTACTATATGTTTGAACTGCTGCGTTGATAGCAACGATTACGGCTATAGCAGATAGCTTCTTATTGCCTTGTTGTAATAGAATCTCTGCTGCTTTAGCTTGTGCTGCAATGCCTACAAAGGCTGCGGCTTTGATTAGTGTTGTTAATGTTTGTTTGTTGGTTTGTTTTAATCTCATTTTGTTGTCCCTCCTGAGATATTAAATTTATTTTGTACTTAATAGTATATCAAAGTTATGTTTAAATTACAAGCCCTAAGTTTATAAAGTTACCCACATAAAAAGGAAACCTCTCGCTTTAACGGATCACACACGGTGAACCAACACGAGAGGTCTTACTCCTATTCTTATTATACCAACAATACACCTAAACAAAAAACTCTAGTTATAGCCTGTCATATCAACCTTTCTATCCTATTACAAGCCATTTATTAAAAACCTAGGCGGGGACGAACCGAGACCTAGGCGTTGTGCCTGTAATTATACAGTACCAGAATTGTAAATAGCTACTATTCTTCTAATTCTCCCTCCGCAACCCATTCGAGTAATTGTTTCATAAAATGATTAATCTCTGATTTAGCTATTCTCCAATCATGTGTGAGTAAATAAACTCTGTCTTCTGCACTTTCTGAGTCATGCCCGTGGTCATCAAACCAAGCTCCTCGTATTGATGATCCCCACTCTAGTTTATCCCTCATAAATGGGGTATTCACTATATACATATAATGGATATAGTTTTTTCCGCTTTTCTGGTAATGGCTGTTCGTTCCGTTCAGTATACACTCAATCACTTCAAGAGTTTTTTTTGCGAACAATTCATCTGCCATATAATCATAAGTTATAAAGTCAAATATTCTATTCCCAAGAAATTGAAGTTTGTTGATTGGGTACCCCTCATCATGCTTTTGTTCTAGGTAAATTTTTTCAAGTTGTTTTTTGTACTTCCCTGCTCTCATATTAGTTGTATTTATACTCCTAATTTATACTATACCATCAGTTACATAGGGCCTCTGCTTTAATATATTCTCTTCCATATTTTGGGCTACCCTTTGGGTTGGTAATGATAGCCTAGTGTTCAGGCTTACTCTGCCAAAGTGCATCGCTACCCTGTCCATTGCTTGCAGTGTAGTTAGATCTTCTAGCCCTAAGTCACCAACACCTCTGAATGCAGCTCTAGCATGCTCTAGTGGTCTAAGTGGCACTGGCTGTATATTGCTATGCAATTCGCCATGCACCGAATCTATCATTAGCGGGACCATTGATCTGTACCCTCTTAGTAGAGTAGCTTCACCACCTAGTGCATGTATGCTCCGTCGTGTAAAAATAATATGATGCCTTGTTGGTTTTTCCATATTAATCACTCCTCTATGTTATAATTTACATTGTTAGAGGCTATAGTTGGGTTTCTTGTCCATGCTATAAGCCTCTTTTTTATTATCTTGGCATACCATTACTTTACCCTCTATTTTAATGGTAGCATCATGTTTTAACGCTACATTTTTAAAATTTACACCGCAGATATTAACTCTATCTATGAATATTTTTTTATTATACCGCAAGCTGGGTGCATCTATTTTGGTATCGACGCTAATATTATATATAACGCTATTGCCCGTAACAATATAGTAAATTGCTCTCAGTTTTGCTAGCGCTCTAACTGTCTTTATTAACATAACTACTCCTCTATATCAAAATCTAATTTATCTAAGTGGTTGCTAGCTTGATCTAAGTAGTCATCGTGAACTGCTTCTGTAATCTCGGTAGCATAAATCTCATGCAAATTAATGGCTGCAACTACAGTCTCTACTGCTACAGCTCCTAAGAAGTACCTTTGCGGATTTAGCAATCCCATCATCCCTGATTCTCCAGTCTCTTCATCTTCAAATGGTATACCCACTGGTGAGAATATTGCTAAATGGTCTAGCCAATTCCATTGATCTGGGTATCTAACAGCATGGTCAAAACTACCATTAGAGATTTGGATTGATTCACCTGCTATCTTAACTTGGTATACCTTATCTTTATTTACTTTAAATTCTGGCATAATTTTATTCCTTATTATCTTTACTAGCTTTAATTATTTAGCAGCTCTAAGTAGTTTAAGTAGTTTCTTAGAGTATTTAGTATATGCAGCAGACCTAACCGACCAACCAGATCTAGCAGACCAAGAGCTAGAATTAGCAGACCAAGAAACAGCCCCAGTAATAGACCCAGCAGCAGACCTAGCAGCAGAGCTAATGGCAGCCTCAGCAGCCTCAGCAGCCTCAGCAGACCAAAAAGACCAAAGGTACGCAACAGAGTTGAGGGCATCGTCGGCAACGGCCTCGTCCCAAACACCAGTATCGATAGCTTTTTCAGCAACCAAAAGCACTTTTCTAATAACGGAGATGACCTTATATTTTAAAGACTCATCCATGTTTAGCATCAGTACTTGGTTAATATTCTCTTCCATTAAGTAAGCGATAAACTGCCATTTAACCTTATCTAGCTCGACACCAACTGGTATTGCTTTGATAAATTGTAACGGCCACTTCTTAGCTTCTTGTGCCGGTAGCATCTCAAATATTTTATCTTCAAGTATAGCTAGCCACTCTGGTAAGCCTAAGTATTCTTCGTATACACTATGGTCATCATTTACTAAATCAGTACCATTCAACCTATTGAGTGAGTTGATAGAACACCCAACAGCGCAACCTTCAAAGTCATCATCTTCGCCAGACCAGTATATACCCTGCACAAAGGCGTCTTGCTCAGCATGCCAAGTTAGTTCCCTTAGCATAGCTCTCTTTAGTTCTGGATCGTTTAGAAATGATTTCATAAGTCATGCCCCTTGTTTTAATGTCTTATAAATCTGCCCTAAATAGATCTAATTGATTATCATTGGTATGGGTTGCAGCTTCACCTAATCGCCTTTCGGCCTCTACCTTAGTGAAGAATGCTGCTAAGTTATTTACAGCCTCTAAGCTAACATCATGCTGGATAGTTAATCTAACTAGCTCTTGGCCTAATTCATCTGTAGGTAAAGATGTTAGTAATTCTGTAAAGTTTGTTTCGTGTGTGCTTGGTTTCATAATGTTTCTCCATTATTGGTTTGCTTTATTGCTTTAAATATCTGCATAACTACCTGTGGTACTATTGCATTGCCATAGGATTTTAAACTTTCTCTTCGCCACTTGGCTGGACTAATCTGGTTGGTTCGCTTTCCACGAGTGGTAGCTCCGTCCAGTTCTCGGGGAAGCCCATCATCCAGGCCGTCATGGCAGGTTGCAAACGCAACTTGACGCCAGTCTCTGTTCCAGTCAGGATATTTAAGTCGTTTAACTTGCGTTGCTTGTGGTGGCCACTGGCTCTCACTTTCTTGGCGCTGGTCGCTGAACCCCTGTTCCCCATATTGGCATCTGGTGTTAGCAATAATCCAGACTCTATCTCGTCGGTGCGGCGCGTTGACGGCGACAGCTGGAATAATAAACGGTTGGACTTCGTAACCTTCGCTTTCCAAATCAGTGCAGATTTGTTCGAGTACCATGCCTTCGTTCCAAGTAACAAGCCCACGCACGTTTTCAGCGATGACCCAATCTGGTCTGACGTTTTGTATGACTCGAAACATGTTTGGCCACCGGTAGCGGTCATCTGCCGTTCCTCGCCTTCGTCCAGCTTGACTGAAGGGTTGGCAGGGAAAGCCGCCGGTGAGTATCGTAAGTCCTTGTTCTTTGTTTTCATGTGCCTCACTACGGAGGGCATGTCGTCCCTCGGAGTTATTCCTGGTATTTTGTTGTCCCTTGCCTGTGGTGTCGGCAACAAGGTCTGCGATGTCGCCATAGTATATTCCCTCTGGCCAGTGCTGTTTGAGGACTGCGGCAGGGAACTGTTCCCATTCGCAGAAGATGTGTTTGATTTTTTCGTCATTGAATACCTCCTTTAGTGCTAGTGAAAACCCGCCGACGCCAGAGAATAGGTCATAGTGGGTTATCATATGTTTACTCCTCTATTAGTTTATACTTTTTACCGTTTAGCTCTATCGTATCCTCTGGCTGTTCTAGTAGGTTAAAGTATCTTTCAGCATATTCACGAACCTCCCAGTCATCATCTACTTTAGCTGATTCATCAAAGCCGTTCGTTAGGAAGTAGTTTAGGCGGATACCACCAGATAGATGAGTTTTGGCTTCCTTAAAGAATCCTGCTACTACACACTTTTCATTATAAGTCATTTCTGACCACTGTTTTTTAAATTTAGGTTTCATTTATTTAACCTCTTTTAAATTACTTAAAGCTTTTTTTAATTCATTAGTGACTTCGTAAGTTTTACCGCCAATGTCTATAGTCTCTATTGGTTTTTCAGCTTCTACATCTATACCGGTTATCTCTTTAAACACTTCTGGGTCAAAATTAGGTAGATTCAGCACTCTTTGTCTATCTTTATCATCAGTATCTCGCCAGTAGTTAGCCCAGGCTTCTTCCCATGAGTAGGTCTTTAAATAGCCTTGTCTAACATAGAACTTTGGGTTGGCTTTCTTTTCTTCATCAGTCATCTCATCTTCCCAAATCCACTTATTTAGATAGAACTGCCTAAAATATGGATGATCTATATCATTCCATTCTTTATCTGTTGGTTTGTTAAACATTCTCAAAGTCCCCTTTGTAGAGTTGAATATTCCAGATTCTCTATCCGTAGAGTTTCCGTAGCCGCTATTCCAGTTGCCGCTATTCCTGTAGCCGCTATTCCTGTTGCCGCTATTCCAGTCGCTGCTATTCCTGTCGCCGCTATTCCAGTCGCCGCTATTCCCGTAGCCGCTATTCCCGTTGCCGCTATTCCAGTCGCCGCTATTCCAGTAGCCGCTATTCCTGTTGCCACTGTTCTTGTCGCCGCTATTCTCGTTGCCGCTATTCTCTACTCCTGTGTTATTTTTTATATCCCCCATGATTATTTACTCCTTTCCTCTAAATATCTTTTAAGTGTCATGTATCTACCATTTTTAAAAGGTAGGTGCTTTATTTTGCTAATTGCTTTTACTCGTATTTTCATATTTTAATTTATTACTATTATGTTCTTTTGCTATGTTGTAAACAGTGCTTAATGAATAGCCATATCTCTTGGCTATCTCTAGCTTATGCACGCCAGATTCTAGATCAATAATGATCTTACTGATTTCATCTCTACTTACTGCTCTACCTCTTCTACTGGTAGAGCCTCCTTTTCTGCCTGCGATAGCTGCATTAGCCCTATTAACTGCAAAGCCTTTAGACACCTTAGCCTTACCGCCTCTGATTGCCATAGCCCTGTACTCCTCAACATAGGCCTCTTGGCTACCAGCCTTTCTAATCCTAGTCTGCCTAGCTTTCTGGGCTGCGGCAATAAAACTCTCTCTTGTTCTCATGGTATATAGGCTTATTTTTTATTTATAAATTGTTAACTATGCTCTTTAATTCGCTTTTATTTATGCCGGATATAACATAGCTACCGTCCTTACATTCAACTATCTGGATCCGCCCACGCTTTAAGTATGATCTCACAACTCCATACTTAGTTACCCATTTTAGATCTTTTGTTTTATCTACATTGAGTGGTATGCCATCGAAGCCTACAGAGTCCATAAATTTACCAAAGTTTTTGGAACCCTCTTCAGTAACTTCAACACCAAGCCACCTTTTCTTACTAAACATATTACCTCTTAAATACGCTTATTACTCTCTCTTTTAGCGTAGGTTTAATAACCTCAATGACCTTAGTCTTGCGCTTGTCGGCGACCATATCAGCTCTGTACGCCTCTAAGCTTTCGCTATTCTTAACACGGCTGATCGTACTCTCACTTAACTGTACCGCCTTAGGCGCACGACCATTTCGCTTCACGAAGTCAAAAACTTCTTTAGTTACCTTCATATATAGTACCCTCCACTATTATTATGTTTAGTTACCGCATAAGCTTAACCCGTAGTCCCATAATCCCTTAGACTGTTTTAAACTTATGTTTGTAATTATATCATAGGTTATGGTTAAAATACAATAGCTTAGTTTATGCACCATAAGCCTTCCGCTCTGCTCTACTATTAGCCTGCCGTGTCCGCCATATATCTATTTCAAATTCGGCTGTTTTTAGCCGCCAGCCTAAGTCTTCTTCTGTCTCCACAGCTTCCTTTATGCCTTCAAGAACTTTTATATAATCTGGATGAGAATACGCATATGCTTCCCTAACATGGCCAACAGCTCCTGGTAATTCGCCCATTAAAATAGCCTTTTTAGATTTTCTAAATTCCTCTAAATACTTTCTTTCAGCCTTAGCCTTAGCGTATTCAGATATAATACTTCTCATCTTATGTATTAACTGCTCAATTTTTTCATCAGATGTTATGTTCTGTTCCATATATTTTAGTCTCTTAACTTGCTCTTAATATTGGCTTGTATTCTTTTATTAGTTACATCTAAGACTACTAACTTCTTTAGCAATGGCACCTCTGGATCTGGGCAATAGTATATTAGTAAAGCTTTTTTTCTAATACAAATTACAGCATTAAAGTTAACTTGTGCTACATACTTAGCGCTTGGGTTTTCAATCTCTCTCAGGTGATTTTTAGGCATCAAAGATTTCACTTCTAGTATGGCGTCAATATTTTCATCTTCACCGTCTGGCGAGCATTGCGCTCTCTCATAAGTTGTATTTACTACAGTGCCAACCCTTAGAACTTTAGTATCATTGATAGATTCATAAAGTTCTATTGCCTCATCTTCTAGTATATGCCCCCTGGCTGTCCAGTAGTTACCATTACTAAAGTTATTGCCAGAGTTTTTTGCTATAGCAGCTTCAATGCCATCTGTTAACAATACAATAGCATTTGAACCTGTAGCTTTACCTTCTCTAGCTTTAAGCCACTCTGGTGTGTTCTGTTTTATATCAAGTACTCTTCTAGGCATCTTTAGATTTTTCGGCCTTCATTGCTTCTATAATACTATCTTTAGTTTCTTTATCAGCTTTTACTATATCTTCTAAACCAGAAACTTTATTATCTATTTCACTTAACTTATCAGTTATATCATGGAAGTGCCGTTTGCACGCTCGCTTAATAACGCTTTTTAACCAAAATTCAGATTCCCACTTATCCCATAAAAGCGGGTTCTTAGAACTATCCCGCATCTTCTTATAATCAGTCTGATTTAAAAACTCTAAGAAGTCGCCACGCTGATTTTTTATAATACAATATGCTCCTATTATTTTCCTTTCCTTAGCCTCAAAAGGGTCTGATATTGCGTGACTGTATATTGATGAACCTGACTCCTTAGCAAAATTATAATCGTCGCCTTCCCTTACTATTTGGAGGTCAATCACAGTTTCTGGGTATATTGAGTAGAGTTTATTTTTAAAAGCATGATATGTTGGCATCACCATCCTGTTACCGGCTAGCACAAAATTGATTCCATCTAGCGCAAACCCCTGCGATACACAATCAGTAATGGCGATATATATAAATCCGTTTTTGAGGCTATACGATGGTACATACCTACCTGACTTGTCTTGTTTTTTTTCAACGCTTTTCTTGTATACATACTCCAGAGATTTCTCGGCAAGACTTAGATCACCGCTAGATGCAATAGTTGAGTATTTTGAACTAAACTTCTTTTTTAGCACATTTATATCAAAGTTGTCTTCGTACATATTATTTTAGTCTCTTAGTTATATATTTAGTTATTTTTGGTACTGCTCCTTTTGGTGCTTTGCCTTCTAGCCTATAAATATCAGTAATCTTTTTAGTATCTACAACTTTTTTGAAGAACTTTTTTGGTAGCTCCATTTCATCTATATCCCAGCCCTGACGCTCTGCTAAAGTTATTGAACCCCAGTCACCCTTTATGCTCTTTATGCCTTGGCTGTCCATCTCATCTTTTAGATGTTCAAAAAATGTATTATTATCTTCTGTAATCTTTTTAACAGCTCTCTGCATCTCTAGAAATGCTTTGAACTGCTCGTTACTAGCTAATTCCGTTTCTAGCGTTGCAAGACCTTGCTCTAGCTTCTTCTGATCGTCTAGTCTTGCCGATATGATTGCTCTTATATCTTCCATCTAAAATTTACCTTCCCAATTATTTAACTTTTCTATAACCTTTACATCAGTGATGACGCTTAAATGATGGTCTAATGGCCCATCTAAGACTTTTCTGAACGCTGCTATGCAAAATTTGCCAAGTCCAGCACCTCCACTTTTAAATATGCAATATGAGTGTGGGTGTGCGAGAACATGGCTTGCTGCCATGCCCTCAAACTTACCTGTTACCCATACTGCTTTAACTGTCCCTGTTGCCATATTATTAAGCGTCAAAATCTTCCATAGTCATCCTATGCTCCATCGTTTCCAATGCCATCTTCAGTAACTTAATAGCTACTTTTATATCTTCCTTACTCTCCTTATATGGATTAACATCGGCTACCATATTAGCTAGCTTTACGATGTCTTTACTATCTTCTGTCATAATTTTGTCCCTTATGATTAACTTTTGTACTTAAGAGTATATCAAAGTTATGTTTAAATTACAAGCCCTAAATAAACTGATTTAAGTCTAAGTTATGCACATCTAAACCCTCTACTGCCGAGTAGGCTCCGCTTTTCTCTAGCCAATTTTCTATTTGCATACGCTTGGCGTAGATGTCTATACCGTCTAAGATTATAGGCTTATACTCTCCATCTGGGGCCTCTAAGAACGATTTTAACTTGGTTAGGTATATGAGCGCATCTTTAATGCCTAATTCATCTTCTAGCGCCTTTATTTTGCTTCTGAGGTTGTTATGGTTCCTAACTGGTACCTTAAAGTTTTTAATCAGTTTATAGTAATTTACTGATACTTCGGAGTCTTTAGGCTCCATAGAATTAGTATTTTCTTTATTATTTAGTTCTTTATTATTTAGTTCTTTATTGTAGACGTTTTTGCCATGTGGCAAAATGCCATGTGGCGTTTCACCATGTGGCAAAACAGCCTGTGGTTGAGAGTCTGGGTACATAGTAGTAACAGTTACAGAGTATAGCCCGTCGCTAGACCGTACTCTATCCCACTTTATGTAACCAGCTTTTATAAGCTCAACTAAGCCTGATTTTATAGATCTCTCACCTTCTGAGCTTAGTTTAGCAAGACCTGCAACGCTAAACCTCCAGCCCTCAGATAAAGATATTATTTGTACAAATAAACCCTTAGCCTTAAAGCTTAGTTTTTTATTTTTTATTATAGAGTTACTGACTACAGTAAAGTCTCTATCTATTTGGTGCTTAAGAACATTCATTTTACCCTCCTGTTCTTTTTAATGAGGCTAAAGTAAAAGCCCCACTGTTGCCAGTAGGGCTTGTAGCACGCTAATATCACTACATGATTATAGCACACTGACTACCCCCAGTGCAACAACTTATATGTAGCAAATAGCAGTTTGATATTAACGTGCTAATGCTTGATTACAAGTATACCTTATTTTGAGAATAAAAAAAAGCTGAGTACAAAAAGAGCTGAGTTTATCAGCTCTTTGGTGGGCTAGGCGGAGGGTGTTGCCTATTTTAAAATTATGCATATAGCTATAACCCCACATCAGTTATTATAACAAAAAAGCCAACATTGCTGCTGGCTTTAATGCGGTGCTAGGGACAAAAGCACCTCCCGAAACCAGTAACCAACTGTATTTTGCTACTGCTAGAATCAAAGCCTACGGGGTAAAGCTCATCTAACAGTATGTGCTGGTGAGTACACTTATATGGGTGTATCTGTACATATCTTATAGCTGATAGGCCTCAGACTCACCGTACACTCCCCCCATACAACATATTATACCCTAAAATGGGGATATTCCCCTAATTGGTATCCTGGGGTCTTCATGTACCCATTTATCTACTATAGGTAAAATAATAGGGAACACAACATCAAATATAGCCTTAGTTTCACCCGTAAACCCGACCGCCCTTGCTGCTACCATTGGTAAACCGATTAGTAGAGCCATCCTAAGTGCGAACTTCAATGTTTCTAAAAGTGCTTTCTTATTATCTGTCATGGTATTAAACTTTAAATATTTTAACAAACGCATCCCAAATCTTTTTTAAGATCGAGTTATTTTCTTTTACTAGGTTTTTTGTCTCTTGGTCTATATTGCCACTAGATTGAGAGTTGGCAAGATCTTGTTTAAGCTTTGCAATCTCAGCATCTTTAGCCTTATTACTAACCACTAATTTTTGTATCTGGCCAATCCAGTCATCTCTAACTGCTATAGCGCCCTGCCTAACTTTTTCGAGTGCTGCGTTAGCCTCTGTATCATCTTCTAGAATCTCTAGGGCTTTTAACCACGTCTGGCCGACAGCTGAGTTCCTAAACTCTTGTCTGCTTAAGCCTACTAATGTATCGCCGCTTAACCTAGCTCTTATGAATTTTGTTGTATGCTGCCACCGTGCATATTCATTATCTGTATCTTTAATCATATCCTCACCTCCCCCTGTTGGTGTGTTTAAATATTCTACTACCCTAACATTATTAACTAGCTCACCCCAGCCTAGATAGCTTGGGCCGCCACTGGATAGGTAGGCTGACATCATAATATCTACATTCCCATAATGCCTACCGTCAGTCCACACCCTACCGTCTGGCAGTCTAACCGCTATATGCCCATAGTTTTTTCTTACTCCACTAACGGTTCCAGTCCAGTTAAAATAAACAGGTACGGCCACTCCAGCTGGGAAGTTTCTATCCTTATGTTGGATATTATTTTGCCAATCCAGTAGAGCATAAGCGTGCTTAGCCGCTATACCATAGCCTTTCCTAACATTGGCTAAACATAGGTACTTAGTTGTACCTGCTATTGCCGTGTTGAATCCTCTAACTTGTCTCCACATAAGGTTGTTGATTGTTTTCGGTTTTAAACTCTTCAGCATGGCAGAGTTAGGTTAGCTTTCACTGCCTAACTCTAATTATATTTTAACATTTTTATCGCAAAACTGTCTTGCCGCCGCCCTAACGGTTAGTATATGGAGTCTAGACTCTAATCTATGCTTAGCGGCTTTAGATATGCTTATTGCAAGCATCGACTGCTGGTCTGTAGGGTTAAGCTCAACATGGCTTTCTAGCGCTTGTACCTTGCTGTTTAGAGCACCTATACTGATACGTATATTCTGAATCCTGCTATCGATGTTGTTAAACATCGGGTGTTCTTCAGTTATAATATTATTTAATTGCGTCGACATATTGTGCATATATTTGTAGTACAGCTTCAAAAGCCCCACTATTATTTGGATCTGTTGGCGATACTGATATTTCGAAGAAATGAAGTCCTGGTTTAAGTATAACATCTGGTGCAGCCCCACCATATGCCATAGCGGCATCGTATATATTAAATCTATCTTGGTATGTATCATTTGGGTAGAAATCAAAAGCCCAGCCAGCAGCTTGTGGGTTTTGAGTGGGGAACTGCGCCCAAAAGAAAGGTGTTAAATCAAAACCATCTATAGTAATTCTAAGATTCTCTGGTACAGATGCAACTGGGAATATACCAGAACTAATTGCATGTGAGTGTGGGTTGGGTGATAAAACATGATTATTGTCGTGCGTTATACTACCAGATGGGTGTGGCGAACCCGGTAATATATGGTCACTGTGTGGTGCTATATTAAGATTAGTCGATTCAGATGAGCTAGCATGGTAGACATACATAGGTTGTAGATCTAGTTTGAAGCTCCACTCATTTAAATAGATCATGTCATTAGATATTGGTATTGGGTATCTAGCTATAGTCGTGCTGTTGCCACGCCTAGAATGCTCCTGCCCTTCATAAGATGGGGTCAGTTCTTTGCGCTGCCGTCTATCAAGTCGGCGCTCTTTATCTATCCTAGCTATGCTTTCGTATGTATACCTATCCATGTTAATACTCTTTTATAGATCTATCTTCCCTTAGGTACTCGTCAATAAAAATCTCATTTGTTTGTACTTGGTTTTTATCCCACTTTCTAGTTAATTCCGATATATAAAACTCACCATCTACTTTTAGTACTTCATCTTTTGAGTTATAGCCACACTTATTAGATTTTATAAGCTTGTTTGAATATCTGAACCTAATTTTATCACCGACTCCAACGCTACATGGCAATGGGGTTGTTAACATTTTGTAAGCCTGTCTTCTTCTTGATCTAATTAGTTTTCGCATAGCCCTGTTATATACTCGTACACCCATGTCTATTTTATCCTGGTTCTCTATCGGTTGGTCTGGGTTGCTAAATGGGTACAGATCATTCTCTGTAAAAGTAGCCTCATAAATCTGTCCCCCTTCTCTTGCAACTGAAGATAGGTCTGTTACCCAATATTCGTATAGATTATTTGGTGATCTATGTATGCCATCTAATGGGCTATACGTTACATCTGTATTTATATTGCTACCAGTTATAGAAATTGGGAACTGTGAATCATAAAGAGCTGGGCTATCATAAACCTCTCTTAATGTCATCTGGCCCATACCATTACCAACTGAACCAGAAGTTATAACTGCTCTATTAACTATTTTAGAAAAGTCAATCTCAATTGTTGGCTCTTCAATAATAGCTAAACTGGTGTTTGAAGGGTTCCCAGTTGATATGATAAACCCACTATCATTACCAAACTTACCAATTTCCAGTTCCCTGCACCCACATGGTTTTACCCTCCAAAATATATCCTTTGTATTCTCTATTGTTGAAGTTAAAGCCTCTAGTTTATTTTGCCTTGAATAAGTGTACTCGATTGGGTAATCATCTTGTACATCAACAGTCCACAAGTCCCTAGCAAAATCCAGTACGGAGTAGAGCGTGCTTATAGGTGTTTGTTTAACTGCTACATTGATTGGTATTGCATCGAACTCCCATTCTGCTAATATATGGTTAAGCGCAATATCTACAGTCTCATTTACCTTGTTAACAGTAACGCTCTCAACTAGGCCGCAGAAAGTGTAATCCCCGGTATCTATTGTTACTTCTACCCTTGTATCAAAAAATGACCACTCAGTAATCGGTATAGTTAGTGTAGCGGTCGGGACGGCTCCCAGCTTTTCTTGGATAGTCAGCTCCGATAGTACACTAGTCCCTACCTTTACCAGCGGGCCGTTTCTGTACTTTCTTACCTTGTAGTTTATCATCTATTAAATCTTGGATAGTGTATTTATCTTTTAGCTTATTATACTCAGACTTTGTGATCTTAATAAAATGATCGCCTAAATCTATAAGCAGTTTTACTGATTCATTTTCATCAAAAGCATGAACGATCCCATAATTGTCTTTTAGGTATATCATATAGCGTCCTCCTCTCTCATTGTACAAGCTGAAACTATATACTCGCTAGGGTCTTTGCACCCATAATCCGAAGTTACCCTACCTCGTGCTGTAAATGTTACTGTATTGCCGGGGTCTACAACTGCTATAGCTCTAGTTGTTACTATAAAAGCCCTTTCAGCTCCAGCACCATCACCAAGACCAATCGTTCCTTGATCATCTAGGTATGCTAGGTCGCTAGCCATAAATACACCAGCACCAGTTACATCAGAAGTCATTGCAGTGATTGTAGTTGACGGGTCGCCAGATGGCCCTGCGATTTTATCTACTAAAACGCCATGGGTAGTCTCTACCGTAATAGCCTTTCTGCAAGATGAAGTATTTGTATAGTCAAAGTTTACCCCATATCCAGAATATGATGGCACTACAGCCAAGGTTGGGAATGTCTGTAGTGGTATAAAAGGCATAGAATTGTATTTAACGCCTTTATTTACCCAACCGGCACCAGTCAACGTTTTACAGGGGTCTCCGCCGCATAATAAGCTCGCTAGCTCGGCGACCCTCTTCATTTCACAATTCATCGTGTCAAACAGCCGCATTAAATCTGCTTGTAAGCTCTCAGCTGTTGGCAAGGTTGGATCGTTATTGCAGCCCTTTAGGTTAAGCTGTAGCTCACCAGCACTAGCGGCGTGCAAAGCTTCGTAGTTTCTGCCCAAAGTATCTGCTATAAGATTATCAAAATCTGTTTTAAGATCTATCGGGCCATTGGGCATGCATACTTTATCTTGTATAGCCTGGCATTCAGCATTAGTTAGTCTACATACTATATCACTAGCGTAAGTCTTCAGTGGGCTTACAACACAATCTACTATAGCCATACTAATTAGTCCTTAATATTATTATCTTTCTATTAAATGTTCTCTAAATCTTCCAGCCCACTCAACACCCTAGCTGACTCTTCTGACAAACCTGACTTAATAAGTCGTTCTGTTTTGAGTTTGGCTTGCTCCAAAAGGTTAGCTGTATATGCGTCTATAGCAGTGGTGTCCTCTTTAGATGTGTCTATAATGCTTTCTGTGCCTTGCAATTCTGATGTCATATTTATGTCCTCCATTATTGTGATATAGCTATTTGAACTACTGTTAAGTTTGATGTGAGATGCCATGACCCTGTACCGGCAAGGCTTTGGACACACACCCTACCTCTAGATGTCCATGTCGCACCAGGCGCTATCACTGTAGTAGTTGCGCCCGTCATACTGTGTGGGAACTCCAAGGCTGTGCTAGTAAGCCTTACAGCCTCTCTCAGTGCGTCAGACCAAACCCCACCACCGTCGTAGCTCATCTGTAACTTAACCTCTAACCTATCATTAGCATTTAGTAATGTCGAAACTGTTGCATAGTAAGTTATATATATAACCATCGGCCTACAGGTATTATTTATGTAAGATACATCTGCCGTTTCTGACCTATAAAATGGGGTGTTTATAACATTTATGTTGGTATTTGTAGTGTTGCTTGCTGATACGGAACCCCGACCGCTTGTAGTAGCAGCACCCACCTTAGCCCATAAATTACCAAGCATATCTTTATGCACTGGGTTATACTGGGCTACTGCATCGGCCGGTGTTACATCACCACCGCAAGCTATAGTTTTGTCCTGTATGGTAAACTGCCCCGCACCGCACCCATTAAGCCCGACAAAGCAAACTTGTTCACCTTCTGCGTCTAGGACTACATCAGGCTCTGTCTGATCTGCGCCAAGCAGAACACCATCTAAATAGTCGCCGCTAACTACTGTTGCTGAGCCATTTGTATAACCCAACCCAGTTAAGAACGTATATATATTCGGGTCTACTGAGTCTAAGTATGTTTTTGTATACTTAGTTTTGTATGATTTTGTTGGATCTAAAATTGTTGTCATGCTGTACCTCCCACTAGATCTTTATACTCTTGCTTCTCTTCATCTGTTAGCGTATCGAAAACAGCTTTGTTTTGGAGTTGTACTATTCTCATAGACTCGGCCATTCTCTTTTCTTTAGCCTTTTGCAATTCTTCAACAGCAGTCTGGTACTCTTCTTTTTTAATCTCAGTTGCACCTTGATGCAGTGTGTAGTCTTTAGAGTCTACTTCTAGCTTGCCCACAGTTAGATCATCCTTGTAGTAAATAGTATTCATATTATTTTACCCCTCTTATAGCTAATATTCTTATATAATTATACCCATCTGTTGAACCAACTACATTAGCCCCTGCTAAATGGGATATTGTTTGGCTAAGCGTGAGGCTATATGTTGGCGCTCCTGCTGGCTGCTTAAAAAAGTAGGTTAAAGTTCTTTTACGGTTATCTTGGTTAATCTGACCACCTATACCTGCAAGGTCATCTTCATTTATAGTCGCTGATCCGCTCGTAATCATTTGGGCTCTAACACTACTGGCTGAGCCGGTCTGGAAGTTCCAATCGCACTCTAACGTTACTATTAAAAGGGACGCCCTATTTGGTGCAGACGGCACGCTAACTGAAACCGGTGCTATGTTTGGCCAAGTTTGCCCAGGCGCTGCCAATACAGCAGATACATAGCCATTGGTACCACTATAAATCTCGGCAGTCACATTAGCACTTAGCTCTCCGCCAATAACATCAAGATAGTAGTCCACTGGGATATTGCCATTACCGTTTAGAACAGTTAGATCGCCAGCCTTGTCTTCTATTGTAGAGCTTAAGCTAATAGGGCCGCAGTCACCTGGTGTATTAGCGTATACCTCAGTGCAGTCTAGGCCGCTAACTGGCTCAACTGCATTCTCTACATTAACGATGTTACCTTGTTCATCAACGATCCATACATAATCTGGGTTGTCAGCAGTGCCGTTACCAATGTAATATATTGCGGTGTTGTTCAACCCGTTAGCAGTAGCATAATTTTGAACATCGGTTATGGTTGGTGTTCCTGGTACTGCTAAATCCCCATCAGTAATCTCTACGGTATCTGACTTGTCTATCTGGAAGTCTAAAACCCATGATGATCCGTTCCAAGTCCAATATTTAATAACATCATTAAAATTCTCGATTACAGTATCCCCAGCGACTAAATTGGCTGGTACTGTATCTGGCTGTATTGTAACGGCAGAATCGTAATTATAATTATAATGGTATGCCTTTGCATCTTTATTTGGAGCGCAGATTATACACTTAACCATCTGTAGTGCTTGTTTAGTAGTGTTCAGTATAGATGCGTGTGTCGGTAGCCCTGGCTTATAGCAAGCGGATTCCTGATTAGCGGCAATTACAATAGAGCCTTCTGAGATTGCATCTTCCATCTCCTGAAGTCTATCTATAACTGTTTGAGTGTCTTGGCAACTATCAGTAGCGTCTAGAGGGTCTATGCCGTCGCCGTTAGCTATACTTTCGCACTGAATAGGTGTTATTGAGTCTAGCAAACCAGCGAGGTTGTCGCAATCGATTTCATTACAAGGGTTCATTAGTATAGCCTTTCATGCTTAATGTATACTGAGCTGTTACGGTCTTTACAGCCTCCTCTGACTAACATATGATTGTTACCTGGTCTGATGCTCAGTAATGGTATTCCGCTCTTCTCATCTAGCTGATCTAGGATACTAACCCCATTATCTGTTATTATTTTATCACAAGTATAGGTAATTTCGTTAGTAAGTGCGTTAATAGTTATAGCCCCATCATAACTACCGTTCAACTTAACAAAACTATCATTAAGCTGGATCTCAGGATTTGTAAAACACCCCACGAGCTTAACCTCAACTTCTTGCGAATCATATAATGTGCTAGAACAAAAATCTAATTTCAATAGCCCAGTGCATCTATCTATGTTGTGCTGCTCACCCCATAGTGCTGCGTAGCCATAGATGGTTCTTGCATATGCGCAGTTTTCAACAACTCTATGAGATTGCCCGCACTTTTTAGCGAATATGTCTTGGCACTGGTTAGAGAAGTTGCGTGTACTGCTATCGCAAAGGCTAATTAGGTTTGAGTTGTCATCGCAGCATTCACCATTAGCGCACCTCTCGCAAACATGATTACACTGGTCAACTACACATGAATCACAT
>WPCJ01171281.1_pt1 | contig 43183 bp, 41 predicted proteins | sample 5399831 | NCBI WGS metagenome assembly WPCJ01 (sample SAMN12869470, study PRJNA574797) | sludge metagenome | isolation source: wastewater treatment of pH10 | place: China:Beijing | collected 2019-05-20
CCGACGGATGATGTTTAAAAGTCCCATGTGGATCACTCCGTTGCCCCCGTCGCTCGCAGCGTTGGGGGAAGGTTCACATGGCTCAGTTCTCAATGGAAATTATCTGCCTAACCGGCTCAGTTCCGCGTGGAAACCAACAGCATGACAGTTGCCCGGCCGTTGGGAGCGGATTGGCACTGAATGGTCATTTTCTCTCTCCTCATTCAGAAGGTTCGGTTGAGACGCTCGCTGCAGCTCTGCTTGTTCGTGTCTTGAATGTGCATTCGACTTGACGTTCAATCAAACGAAATATAGAAAGGTTTAAGATCAGAAAATTTGAACAATGTACTGAAAACGGAGTCCGTGATGACAGCGCCCGTTCAACATCCCCTTCCAATGCTTGATATTGATGTGCTGCGCACATTCGTGGCGATTGCCGATACGGGAAGTTTTTCCTCTGCGGCAAACGCTGTGTTCCGTACGCCATCTGCTGTTTCAATGCAGATTAAGAAGCTGGAAGAACAGATTGGTGTTGCAGTTTTCGATCGGGATGCACGTTCGGTCACGTTGACGAGCGATGGCGAGATTCTGCTTGGATATGCGCGTCGTCTTCTGGCTCTCAATCGAGAGGCTGTATCGAAGTTTGTTGCACCCACGGTGACCGGCGTTGTCCGATTGGGCTCGCCGGACGATATCGGCGAATGCGTGCTGCCGCTGGTGTTGAAGCGTTTTGCTGAAAGCCATCCCGGTGTAACGGTCGATGTGGTGATCGATCAGAGCAGCAACCTGCGCAAGCGGCTCGATGAACGCCGACTGGATGTGACGCTGATCAATGTATCTCATACGATATTGAACAAAGGCGATGTGGAAGTTCTGCTGGACGAGGAGTTGGTTTGGGCTGGCGCCAAATGCGGTACGGCTTATCGTCGTGAACCTCTGCCGCTTTCCATTTGGGAAGAGGGGTGCGCCTGGCGCGGCAGCGCTCTGGAAGCGCTTGAAAGCAGCGGTCGTCCTTATCGTATTGCCTATATGAGTTCGCATTCGACAGGACAGCGAGCTGCGATCATGGCCGATCTCGCGATTGCACCATTCGGTAAGACCCTGTTGAGTGATGGAATTGTTGCCTTGGGGCCAGAGCATGGTCTGCCTGCTCTGGGTCGCTATCAGCTAGGCATGGTTGTGAAGCCAGAAGCTGGCCCACACATTCAGGTTGTTGCCGACCATCTGCGAAATGTTTTCGAAGGCTACCGCCGTTCCGGGCGCTTTGAGACGTTTCGCTCTAGCTGATAGCAGATCACAGTTTATTGGGATGGGAACTAATGCATTCTCTTGCCAGTGAAAAACGCTGCGCTAGATTTCTTTTGTGACAGCCGAGTGAATCGGCTTCACCGCCAGATGCCGGGCAGGGGCTTCGTATGTGGCGGGAGGCATAACTGGTTTGAATAGACTTGGAACTCTATGCATCTGCTCCTTCGAAAGAGCAGAAACGCGCATCCCATTGGAGAGACTGTCATGAAGCTGACCCGACTTGTCCCTGTTGCTATCGTTCTCTGCGCATTTACGCTTGCGTCATGTGCAAATACTGTTCGCGGCGTTGGTCGCGACGTAAAGGGCACCGCCCATGCGGTTCAGGAAACAGTAGAGTAAAGAGAACAGAAAGGCCCGGGTATACCGGGCCTTTTCTTTATGGAACCAGAAAATAGCTGACTGTTATGTGCTTGTCCGGTCGGGTTTTGTATTGAATATCGGTGGTGGCGATGTTGTATTGAGGCACAGCAATGTTCGCATTCTGCAATAGTGCTGCAATGCGGTCATTCGGTACAGCACCACCAAACCACATGACGAGCACGGGTGGTGTCAAATGCGCTCTGGCGTCCGGCGTTTCGGGATGCACCACACGCAAGGACGAATCAAACAATCTGAAATTGCCCGGTATCTGCGCATTGTCCGTCAGGATCGTCTTGAACGGACCTTTCGCCTGCACTTCTTCGTAAAGATGCCGATAGTCAAGTTGGCCATAGGGCGGCGAACTTGAACCGTAAGTCAGATAATAGCTCAGGACCGGCGGAACGATTAGCGCAACGACCGCGCTGACGACGGCATAGTCGATCAACGCCCTGTTTCCGATCCAATATCGCGCAAAAAGGCTGGCCATCAGTGCCGGAGTGAGGAACAGTACCGGCTGCAGCCAACGATCTTTTACGTTATTTGCGCCAGTAGCGACAACGCCAACCAGAACGATAACTAGCCCGACAAGAATCAGGAGGCGTATGAACTTTTCGCCGACAGTGAGCGGGGCAGAAGGTGCAGTTCTCTTCTTCCAGTGAATGAGCGCGATAATGCCCGCGATTGCCAGTGCAAGGATCGAGAACAGAAACGCCGCTTCGACGAGGCTCTCGACACCCATCAGTCGATCGAACAAAACATTGCCTGAAGCGCCGATCTCGAATTTGTTGGCGCGCGCCAGGACGCTTGATTTGTGGGCCAGCATCCAGAGTGCAGTTGGACCAAAGCAAATTGCAAATGCCAGAATTGTAACGAAGCTTAACTTGGAAAGCAGTATGCGGCGATATTCTGGAATAAGAAGTCCCGTCACGATCAACATGAGCAGGAAGAATGATGCATTGAACTTGCCGAGAAGCGCGGCAGCCATGGCGGCGCCAAGCGCGGCAGCGGATCCTGCATGACGCGCGCGCATATGCCAGGCAAAGGCCAGAAACGCCCAGCCACAACCCGCTGTTCCTGCAACCGAATGCGTCAAGGCGCGCTGCGATTCCCATCCGATTTGCGGAATGAGAAACAGTCCGAGCATGCTGGCTGAGGCAACAATACGCGAGAAGCCGAGCAATCTCATAGCGCCGTAAACGCTCAGGAAAAGGCTAGCGAGAATACTGAACTTGACGATCTGGAGCGTGAGCATCGATGTGCCTAGCACTGACGCTACTAGATTGGTAATCCATGTATAAAGAGGGGGTTGCGATCCGCCATATCCCCAGTCCAGATACCCTATATTGGCGAGTTGTTCGGCGTCATCGAGACCGGCGCCGTTGGAAACGACGGTGACAAGAATGGTCTGGAACGCGAAATAGCACAGCACGAAAACTACAGCCAAAGGCAGGCCGAAAAACCTCCTGTCGGCAGTGGAAACAGCGGTGGCTGATCGTTGTGCAGTCAAACTCATTGCCCTGAATAAAAAATAACCTGTGCAGGCTTCACCGGAAGCGTTCTGCATTTCACAGGATTATGTCCGGATTTCAATCGAACAGCTCAAAAAGCTTTGTAACAAAGGCGTGTAATTGTGCAATTTTGCGGGATCAAGAGCAATGGGCCAGATTCAGGCAACTATTTGTAGGCCTAAATGGCAAAAACCGCGCTGCCAGAAGGTGCACGGTTTTGCCAATTACGCATGGCATCTCCGCCGAACAATACACTGGCGGGATATACTGAGCTCCGGTACGCAGTACCAGATCCGGAGCGTCGAGCCGAGGTGAACCCGTCTCGTGCTCCTTTCTAGCCCAACATCGTTACCGTACGGTTATCAGAGACTTAAGCAAATCTAAACAATGCAAGTTTTTTGCATTGGCGATTGTTTACTTTGCCCCGGATTTGGCGCGCAGGTAGTTGATGATGCCCGAAAAGTCTTCGCCGCCATGACCTTCACCGTCAAAAAGGCTGTAAAGTTCCTGTGCATGTGCGCCAAGCGGCGTTTGCGCGCCAGCACTTTGGGCGGCTTCCTGTGAAAGTTTGAGGTCTTTCAGCATCAAAGCTGCCGCAAAACCGGGTTTATAGTCGCGGTTTGCCGGTGATGTCGGAACGGGGCCCGGAACCGGGCAGTAGGTTGTCAGTGACCAGCATTGCCCCGATGATGTTGACGCCACATCGAAGAGTGCCTGATGGGACAGGCCCAGTTTTTCAGCCAGGACAAAGGCTTCGCTGACACCGATCATCGATATGCCGAGGATCATATTGTTGCATATCTTTGCAGCCTGTCCTGCGCCGTCGCCGCCGCAATGAACAATCTTTCCGGCCATGGGCTGGAGGATTGGTTCTCCGCGTTTGAACGCATCGTCGCTGCCGCCGGCCATGAAAGTCAGCGTACCTGCCGCAGCGCCACCGGTGCCGCCGGAAACAGGGGCATCAATGGAAAGATGTCCATGGCTCGCGGCCAGCTCATGTGCTCTGCGCGCCGAATTCACGTCGATTGTGGAGCAGTCGATGAAAAGTGAGTCTTTTCGAGTTTTTGGTGCAATATCTTCATAAACGGAAAGAACGTGCTTTCCGGCTGGCAGCATGGTGATGACCACGTCGACGTCAGCCGCCGCATCCTGCGCACTCGAAGCTATCGAGAGGCCATTGGCCTTCGCCTCATCAAGATGTTGCGGCAAGAGGTCGAAGCCGCGGACGGTGTGACCGGCTTTCACGAGGTTGGCGGCCATCGGGCCACCCATATTGCCAAGGCCGATAAATGCTATTGTGGCCATAATGAATTCCTCCCTTGGCGGTTGTTAACTGAAAGTGCGCGCACCTTATCCGAAAGCCGTTTCACATTTTTCGGGATGCACTTTAAAATCAACGTCCGATCATCTGGCGCGCAATGATCACACGCATGATCTCGTTTGTACCTTCGAGGATCTGGTGTACGCGGAGATCACGGACAAGCTTTTCGATCCCGTACTCATGCAGATATCCGTAGCCACCGAAAAGCTGCAGTGCTTCATTTGCCACATTGAAACCCGTATCGGTAACGAAGCGCTTCGCCATGGCTGACCATTTGCCTGCATCATGTGTTTTGCGATCGAGCTTGCTGGCAGCGGTGTAAAGAAGCAGGCGCGACGCCGAGAGTTCAGTTTCCATGTCCGCCAAGCGGAATTGCAGCGCTTGAAAGCGATCGATTGTCTGACCAAAAGCCTCGCGCTGGCTGCAATATTCGAGCGATTTGTCGAGTGCCGATTGCGCGCCGCCGAGCGAGCAGGCGGCAATATTAAGCCGACCGCCGTCAAGTCCTGCCATCGCTATGCGAAAACCAGAACCTTCTTCGCCGAGAAGGTTTTGAGCCGGGACGCGACAATTGTCGAAAATGACGGTTCTCGTCGGTTGCGCATTCCAGCCCATCTTGAATTCATTCGCGCCAAACGAAAGGCCAGGTGCATCTTTTGGCACAACGATGGTGGAAATCCCCTTGGGACCGTCCTCACCGGTACGCACCATTGTCACATAGACATCTGTGGCGCCTGCACCGGAAATGAACTGTTTGGAACCGTTGAGAATATAATGGTCGCCATCGCGTGTGGCCCGTGTTCTAAGCGCAGCCGCATCCGAACCCGATCCGGGCTCGGTCAAACAATAGCTGGCAAGAGATTCCATCGACGTAAGCTTTGGCAGAAAGCGCTGGCGTTGCTCGTCGTTACCGTAGGTGTCGATCATCCATGCAGCCATGTTGTGGATGGAGACTAAAGCCGAAAATGAAGGGCATGCGGTTGCCAGCGCTTCAAAAATAAGCACCGCGTCGAGCCGTTTGAGTGCCGAGCCGCCCACGTCTTCATGCACATAAATGCCGCCCATGCCTAGGGGCCCGGTCTCTTGCAATACATCGACCGGGAAATGTTTGTCGCGATCCCATTGCAATGCATGCGGGGCAACGCGGTCGCCGGCGAAGGCTCGCGCCATGTCCTGAATGGCAAGCTGATCTTCGTTCAGTTCGAACTGGTTCTGGTCGGCAGCATCCATGGTTTCCTCCCTGTAGCACCGCACCTCTTCCCCGGACTAGATCATAACCGTGGAAGGCTGCCAACGCTCCATTGGAATAATGTTGCTCACATTTGTAATAAACTGATGCGCATTTTTGCATAGATGCTCGCCGATCAAGGTCCCGTTGCCAGCGAGTTCAGTTTACGCTACGCAGCAGTTTATGGCACGCGCAATCATGTTTCAGGGAACGGGTTCGGACGTCGGCAAAAGTGTTCTTGTTGCCGGATTATGCCGCGTTGCACGCAATCGCGGCCTCAATGTTCGCCCTTTCAAGCCGCAAAACATGTCCAATAATGCAGCGGTCAGCGACGATGGTGGTGAAATCGGCCGGGCTCAGTGGTTGCAGGCACTGGCTTGCGGTGTACCGTCGTCTGTCCACATGAACCCGGTACTCCTCAAGCCGCAGAGCGACATGGGTAGCCAGGTCGTTGTGCAGGGGAGGGTACGGGGCGAAGCGCGTGGGCGCTACTATCAGGAATTGAAACCACAACTCATGGCGGCTGTCATGGAATCCTTCGCCAAGGTCAGCGAAGGCGCGGACCTTGTGCTGGTGGAAGGGGCAGGATCGCCAGCTGAAATCAATCTGCGGGCTGGCGATATCGCCAATATGGGGTTTGCCACGCAGGCCGGTGTGCCGGTTGTTCTCGTAGGTGACATAGACAGAGGCGGCGTTATCGCTTCTCTCGTCGGCACGCACACTATTCTGTCCGGACAGGACCGCGCGATGGTTCGTGGCTTTCTGATCAACAAGTTCCGGGGTGATATTTCGCTCTTTGATGACGGGCTGGCTGCCATTACCCAGTTTACCGGCTGGCGCTCTTTCGGGGTGGTTCCGTGGCTGAAGGCGGTCTCGCGGTTGCCTGCCGAGGATTCGGTCGTTCTTGAGCGTACCGCGCGCGGAGAAAAGAAGTCGCTCGTTGTCGCGGTACCGATGTTGCCGCGCATCGCCAATTTCGATGATCTGGATCCGTTGAAGGCCGAACCGGATGTAGAAGTAGTCATGGTGCCGCCGGGGTCCAGTATCCCGGACGATGCTGGCCTTGTCGTTTTGCCTGGAACCAAGTCGACGATCGCTGACTTACTGGCTCTTCGTGACAATGGCTGGGATCGAGAATTATCTGCCCACGTGAAACGGGGAGGGTATGTGCTGGGTATCTGCGGTGGTTTCCAGATGCTTGGTCGTCGTATCAGCGATCCCGATGGTATAGAGGGGCATGTGCGCGATATTGATGGGCTCGAGCTTCTCGATATCAAAACGGTAATGGAGCCTGAAAAGGTGGTCCGCAATGTGCAGGCGACCTCACTTCTCCATGATGTACCGCTGCAAGGTTATGAAATTCATATCGGTCGCACGACCGGACCGGATATGACGCGGCCTTTCGCCCATATTGGCGGGCATGACGATGGAGCCATATCGTTGGATGGACGCATCATGGGGACCTATCTCCACGGTATTTTCAATGCTGACGAATTTCGCCGGAAATTTCTGGAGAACCTTGGTGTGCGGAGCAGTTCAATGAACTACCGCGCTGGCGTTGAAGCTGCATTGAATGAGCTGGCTGAAGGGCTGGAAGCGTGCCTTGATATTGATGCGCTGTTCGCAATCGCCTGAATTTCAAGCTCCGGATTTTTCTATATATTTAATCTGCATCCATAATTATTGCTGGCATTTTATAATTACTTGTTTGAATGTAATTTAAATTGTAACATCTATTTTTATACATATTTAGATATTCTTTTATTATTTTATATATTTAGAGGTTTTCTGTGCTTGTTAATATAGCGTCGGGCGCCGCATCCAGCTTTTACGGCTTTAGGATGCAGAAGGCGTTTTTGTATTCTTTTATTACTATCAATGGTTTCTTTGTTGTTTTCCCGCAAATTGATCTAGCTGTTTCAAGATATTTTTATCAGTCAGGAGTTTTCTTTATTTCTCACAATCCATATTGGATAGCGGTGAGAGATTTCCATCGGCTCAGCCAGTGGTATCTGTTGGTATTCGTTATGTTGACGATAGCGTTGTATGCTCTGTGGCCGCAGCGTCTTTCAGCAGTCGCGCCGCATAAGATTGTCTATATTACGCTTATCTATCTATTCGGTCCAGGTGTACTGGTGCACAGCCTCAAACTTATCATCGGACGGGCGCGGCCAAGGAACCTCGCAGAGTTTGGCGGATCGGTCGACTTCACGCCTGCATGGCAATTGGCTGACATGTGCCGACATAGTTGTTCATTTCCTTCAGGAGAGTCGTCTGCCGCCGTTGCGATGCTTCCATTGTTGATCTTTGTGCCGGCGCATCTTCGAATTAAAGCGGCATTAGTCTTCATCCCAATTCTGGCGCTTGTATCGCTGAACCGGGTCTTTATGGGGGCACATTTCCTGTCTGATGTTGTCATCGCCTGGACGCTCATCATTGGTCTCATGATTTGGCTTTGGCCCAGAATTTCACGTCATGCCGATGTAATTGACAGCTGGGTGAGGCTCAGAGGCGAAAGCCTTCGAACATGGCTATATGTTCGCTGATTGACGCCGATGGGCTGAAAGCCTAGTGTCCAGAATATGCAACAGGTTGTTGCCGGGACGAATCCCGGCGATACCAAAAAGGGAATGCGACGGACGGACCCAATCCGGGCGTTTTTATCGCAGCCGACCCCGCGACTGTAGAGCGGAGAGGGATGAGGCAAGCCGGGCAACCGGTGGCCACTGGGAGTTTGAAACTTCTGGGAAGGTAGCTTCAATCCCTGCGACCCGTGAGCCAGGAGACCTGCCTGTTGCGTGAGGGCATTGAGCCCGAACCCCATGGGAGGTTTTTCCCTGCTGCCTGCACGGAGGTTGTCATGGCTGCACGTACTCAAGATTCTGTTTCCAGCACACTCGCAATGCCCCTTGCTGCTCGTCTGGGCACGGCTGTCGTTTCCCTGCTTCTCGGCGCGTTTCTGATTTACGGCGTAGGGCTTGCCCATTCCGATACGCTGCATGATTCAGCACATGATACGCGCCATTCTTATGGTTTTCCCTGCCACTGAGCAGCCTAACCTTTTTGAGAATTGAAGCTGAGCAAGGCTCGATGGCGGACGGCCATCGGCGTGAAATTGCTATTGAGGGACAGAAATGTTGATCCGTTATTTGTTGGCGACACTTGCTGCCGGTCTTCTGGCCGGGCTGCTGGTTACTCCCGCCATGTATTTGAAGACAGTGCCTTTGATCCTGCAGGCCGAGACCTATGAAGATGCTGGTGGTGGTCACAGCCACGGCGAGGCGGAAGCTGCACCGCATGATCATGGTGCCGCTGCCGCAGATGCGGAAGAAGAAGGGGCTGAACTGCCATTTGGGCGATTGGGCAATACGATCCTTGCCAATCTCGTAGCGGGAGCGGGTTTTGCCTTGCTGCTTGGAGGCGTGGCCTTGCTTCTCGGACGTCGCATCACGGTACAGAATGGCATTTATTGGGGCGTCGCGGGTTTTTTTGCGGTCGCCTTTCTGCCCGCGTTGGGGTTGTCACCGGAGCTGCCGGCAATGCCTGCGGCTGATCTGGCCGAACGTCAGCTCTGGTGGATTGCAACCGTGGTGCTGAGCGGTCTGGGGCTCTATCTCATCGTGTTGCGCCAGGAAATCTGGGCAAAAATCCTTGGGCTGGTGCTGATCGTGGCTCCACACCTCTATGGCGCACCGCATCCGGAAGATATTTCATCGCCGATTCCGTCATTGCTTGCTTCGCAATATGCAGTCGCATCGCTGGCGACTAACCTGTTCATGTGGGCGGTGATCGGCCTCGCACTCGGCTGGTTCATCCAGCACTATGCATCGTCCGAGATTGAAGGTTGATGAAAATGGCTTCGCCGGGAAAATCGGTTTTGGTTCTTGGCGGAGCCCGTTCGGGCAAGTCGTCTTATGCCGAAAAGATGGTCGAGTCCTCGGGGCTTCAACCGCTCTATCTGGCGACAGGACGTGCGTTCGACAAGGAGATGGAAAACCGTATTGCCATTCACCGCGACCGACGCGGTTCAGAATGGCAGACGGTAGAGGAGCCGCTTGATCTCATCGATGCACTAACATTGCATGCTGCTGCGGATCGGTTCGTGCTGGTCGATTGTTTGACCCTGTGGCTGACCAATCTGATGATGGCCGAGCGCGATATAACAACAGAGACGGCAGGTCTTGTTGCTATGCTGCCGAACCTTGCCGGGCCTGTTGTTTTTGTTTCGAACGAAGTTGGACTTGGGATCGTGCCGGAAAATCGGATGGCACGGGAATTTCGCGATCATGCAGGCTTTCTGCATCAGGCAGTGGCCGCGGTTGCGAATGAAGTTTATTTCATGGCGGCAGGGCTGCCGCTCAAGATGAAGGGATAAATCGATGCAGGGACAGAAAATTCCGGCAACGGTCATCACGGGTTTTCTCGGATCTGGCAAAACGACGATGATCCGCAATCTGCTGGAAAACGCTGATGGAAAACGCATCGCGTTGATTATCAATGAGTTCGGCGATCTCGGTGTCGATGGCGGTATTCTGAAAGGTTGCGGTATAGAGGCATGCCGTGAAGAAGATGTGATCGAACTCAACAATGGTTGCATCTGCTGCACCGTTGCCGATGACTTCATCCCGACTATGACCAAGCTTTTGGATCGCGCCGATCGCCCCGATCATATCGTGATCGAGACCTCAGGTCTGGCGTTGCCGCAGCCGCTGGTCGCGGCTTTCAACTGGCCGGAAATCAAGACGCAGGTAACCGTCGACGGTGTGGTTACGGTGATCGACGCTGCCGCTGTTGCCGAGGGGCGTTTTGCCGATGATCATGACAAGGTTGATGCGCAGAGGGCAGCGGACGAATCTCTTGATCATGAAAGCCCCTTAGAGGAACTTTTTGAAGATCAGATTCATGCAGCCGACCTTATTGTTCTCAACAAGGCCGATCTGATCGATGCCTCGAAGCTGGATAGTGTCAAGGCCGACGTGGCCGAGCGTTCGCCGCGCCGGGTGAACATGGTTCCTGCAAGCTTTGGCAAGCTTGGAGCCGATGTTTTGCTTGGTCTCGGTGTCGGTACCGAAGACGACATTGCCAATCGCAAGTCTCACCATGAAATCCATCATGCCGATGGGCATGAGCATGATCATGACGAGTTCGAGAGCTTCGTGGTCGAGGCAGGCTCGGTTGCTGATCCCAAGCTATTTACGGAAAGGCTGAAAGCGGTCATTGCAGAACACGATATCCTTCGTCTGAAGGGCTTTGTCGATGTGCCGGGCAAACCGATGCGTCTGGTCGTGCAGGCGGTCGGTCCGCGTATTGAGCATTATTTTGACCGCCTATGGAGCAAGGATGAAACGCGCTCCACGCGACTGGTTGTGATCGGGCTGCATGACATCGATGAAGCAGCCATCACCAATGCAGTGAAAGACGCCGTCTGACCGATGCATCTTTTACTCGCCCAGAAAGGAACAATTAGTGACGGCAACGAGGCCGTCGATCTCGGCCAGACGCCGGGCGAGATATTGTTCCTTTCTGCCGCTGATACCGAACTGGCCAGTCTGGCGCAGGCGCATAAGCTTGCGCCAGACCTACCGAGTCTACGGCTGGCCAATTTCCTGAGTCTTACCCATCCCATGTCGGTTGACGCCTATGTGGAGCGCACCGCCAGATATGCCAAGCTTATCGTTGTGCGCATAATTGGGGGTGAAACATACTGGCCTTACGGGCTGGAAGCGCTGCACGCCTGTGCCGTTAGCCATGGTATCAAGATTGCCGTATTGCCGGGGGACGACAAGCCCGATCATGGGCTGGACCGGTTTTCGACTGTAACTACCCACGAACGAAATGAACTCTGGCAGTATCTGATCGAGGGCGGCGCGGCGAATACGGGTGCATTCCTTCACTATTGCGCTGCGCTGATTGCAGGTTCAGAGAAGCCGGAGAGCGCAGCACCGCTGCTCAAGGCTGGTCTGTGGTGGCCGGGAGAGCATGTCTCCTCGCTGGACAGTATTCGTACGCACTGGAACGATACAAAAGCACCGGTCGCTGGAATCATCTTTTATCGGGCACTGGTGCAGAGCGGACAGACGCAGCCTGTTGATGCGCTGATTGCTGCTCTGCAGGAAAAAGGTCTCAATCCGATTCCGATATTCGTTTCGAGCCTCAAGGATCGATTGTCCGCAGCAGTCGTCGACGGTCTGTTCGAGGACTGTCCGCCGGATATCGTTTTGAATGCTACTGGATTTGCGATTTCTTCGCCGGGGGTGGAGCGTAAGCCGACCGTGCTGGACAAGCGCGGCAATATGGTGTTGCAGGTGATTTTCTCCGGGACACCGAAAGCTATTTGGGAGACCTCGCAGCAAGGGCTGCTGGCACGTGACCTGGCGATGAATGTCGCTTTGCCCGAAGTGGACGGGCGCGTGCTTTCGCGTGCAGTGTCCTTCAAGTCGGCAAAACAATTCGATGCGGCAGTGGAAGCGAATATCGTGACTCACGAGCCGCACGAAAACCGCGTGGATTTTGTGGCGCAACTTGCTGCAAACTGGGTGCGGTTGAGGCGGAAACCGCCCGATGAAAGGCATGTTGCGCTTATTCTCGCCAATTATCCGAACCGCGACGGGCGGCTTGGCAATGGCGTGGGCCTCGATACGCCCGCCGGAACGGTCGAAGTACTCCACGCCATGGCGAAGTGTGGGTATCCCGTCGCTGACCTGCCTGTGGACGGTGATGCATTGATGCGTGCATTGACGGCAGGTCCGACCAACGCTGTGCGTGACGGGCGCGAGATACGCGAAACGATTTCACTGAATCAATACAAGGCTTTCTTCGAAAGACTTCCCATAGCGATTCAGAAGGAAATCGAAGGTCGCTGGGGTGCGCCGGAAAATGACCCTTACTTTGCGCAGGAGCTCGTTGCTTTTGCATTGCCGTTGATGCGGCTGGGTGCAACCTTTGTCGGCATTCAGCCCGCGCGCGGCTACAACATCAATCCGAAAGAGACTTATCACTCACCTGATCTGGTGCCGCCGCACGGCTATGTTGCTTTCTATGCTTTTCTGCGTGAGGTCGCAGGCATTGATGTCGTTGTGCATATGGGCAAGCATGGAAATCTGGAGTGGCTACCGGGGAAGGCCCTTGCGCTGTCGGAAAACTGCTATCCCGAAGCTGTGTTCGGTCCTACACCTCATATCTATCCCTTCATCGTGAATGATCCGGGTGAGGGCACGCAAGCCAAGCGTCGTTCAAGTGCTGTCATCATCGATCATCTGACGCCGCCGCTAACACGCGCCGAAAGCTACGGACCGCTGAAAGACCTCGAAGCACTGGTGGACGAATATTACGAGGCCTCCGGTGTCGATCCGCGTCGCCTGCTGAGGCTGAAAGGGCAGATACTTGATCTCGTGCGCGACATCGGGCTTGATCGCGATGCGGGTATTCACGACCATGACGATGAAGACATGGCGCTGCAAAAGCTTGACGCCTATCTGTGCGATCTCAAGGAAATGCAAATCCGCGACGGTCTGCATATTTTCGGGCTGGCGCCTGAAGGCAGGCTGCTGACCGATCTTCTGGTTGCGCTGGCACGTGTACCGCGTGGCGTACCAGTTTCGCTTGGCGGTGCACCGGGCGATCAAAGTCTCCAGCGTGCAATCGCTGCTGATTGCGGGCTTGGCGAAACATTCGATCCCCTCGATTGCAATATGGCAGAGGCGTGGACGGGCAATAAACCTGATCTCTTGCGGGCTGCGAGTCCTGCAACTTGGCGTATTGCGGGCGATACGGTGGAGCGTATCGAATTGCTGGCAGCCAGCTTCGTTGCAGGTGATACAGAGTGTCCCGCAGACTGGTCACAGACGCGGGCGGTTCTCCAATCCATAGAAGAACATCTGCGCCCCATGGTGGTTTCCTGCGGGCCTTCGGAGATAGATGGTTTTCTTGCGGCACTTGGCGGGCGGTTTGTGCCGCCGGGTCCATCCGGTGCGCCAACGCGTGGCCGTCCCGATGTACTGCCAACCGGCCGGAATTTCTTCTCCACCGATAGTCGCGCCGTTCCCACTCCAGCAGCATGGGAACTTGGACGCAAATCGGCGGAACTCCTGATTACCCGTTACACACAGGATCATGGTGAATGGCCGACCTCGTTCGGCCTGACCGCATGGGGCACGTCGAATATGCGCACCGGCGGCGACGACATTGCGCAGGCCCTGGCGCTTATCGGTGTCAAGCCGGTCTGGGATATGGCCTCACGCCGGGTAACCGGATACGAAATTGTTCCGATTGCAAAGCTTGGCCGTCCACGGGTCGATGTGACGTTGCGCATTTCCGGTTTTTTCCGCGACGCATTTCCAGAACAGATTGCACTGTTCGACAAGGCCGTGCGTGCAGTTGGCGCTCTTGATGAGGATGCCGGGGACAATCCAATCGCAACGCGCATGCGGATTGAGCAGGCGCGCCTTGTTGCAGACGGGGCAGACGAAAAGACAGCGGAGCGCCGTGCGGGTTATCGTGTTTTCGGGTCCAAACCCGGCGCTTATGGGGCAGGCTTGCAGGCCTTGATAGACGAGAACGGCTGGGCCGGGCGCAACGATCTGGCGGAAGCCTGGCTTGTCTGGGGCGGTTACGCCTATGGTGCAGGCGAGGAAGGGCAGGCCGAGCGCAGCCTTCTCGAGGAACGGTTGCGTTCGGTTCAGGCTGTTGTGCAAAACCAGGACAATCGCGAACACGACCTTCTCGATAGCGATGATTACTACCAGTTCGAAGGCGGGATGGCTGCGACCGTTGAAAGCTTGAGCGGCGCAATGCCTGCCGTCTATCACAACGACCACTCCCGCCCGGAAAAGCCGGTGATCCGTGCGCTGGAGGAAGAGCTTTCGCGTGTCGTGCGCGGGCGTGCGGCCAATCCGAAATGGATCGCAGGCGCCATGCGCCATGGCTACAAGGGCGCGGCAGAGATCGCGGCGACAGTTGATTATCTTTTCGCTTTCGCCGCCACTACGGGCAAGGTCGGCACCCACCACTTCGAGGCGGTCTATCAGGCCTTTATTGCCGACAAGGCAGTGCATGATTTCATGGCCGAGAAAAATCCGGCAGCGCTTGCCGAGACGGCAGCGAAACTCAACGATGCTATCTTGCGCGGATTCTGGACGCCTCGCTCCAACTCTGCGCGGTTCGAGCTGGAAACATTGAGCTCACATCTTCAAAAATTGAATCCGGAAAGGGCGGTAAATGGCTGAGAAATCGGAAAAACTTCTTTCGATGACGGAAGAGGAGCTGAATGCACGCCATGCGGACAAGATGCGCAAGAAGAAAGCCGCCCGCGACAAGATCCAGGCCACCAAGACCGAGGAAAAGGGGCTGGTAATCGTCCATACCGGCAAGGGCAAGGGCAAGTCGACTGCCGGTTTCGGGATGGTTTTCCGTGCGCTGGGCCATGGAATGAAAATCGGTGTCGTGCAGTTCGTCAAAGGGTCGTGGGACACCGGTGAGCGCTGGGTTCTGGAGAAATTTCCCGAGCAGGTGACAATCTCGGCGCTGGGCGAAGGCTTTACTTGGGAAACACAGGATCGCACGCGAGATATCGCCATGGCGCGTGGGGCATGGGAACAAGCCAAGGCCATGATATTGGATGAAAGCTACGATATGGTGCTCTGCGACGAGCTGAATATCGTGCTTCGATACGATTATTTGCCGGTCGAGGAAGTGATCGAAGTTCTCAAAGCCAAGCCGGAGATGAAGCATGTCATCATCACTGGCCGCAATGCCAAGGACGAGTTGATGGAAGCGGCAGACCTTGTGACCGAGATGGAGATGATAAAGCATCCGTTCCGCTCAGGTGTAAAGGCGCAGAAAGGCATTGAATTCTAGTATTTCTTTTGCGCATTATCCTGCGCAAAACCGTTTCACACTTTTGCTGGAAATGCTTCAATGGTCGATAGCTGGCAATTCTGGGCGCTGATGTCGGCGGTTTTTGCCGCGCTGACGGCGATCTTCGCCAAGATAGGCATTCAGGGCATCAATTCGGATTTTGCCACGCTCGTGCGCACGCTGGTTATCATCGGTGCTTTGTGCCTGTTTCTGACCGTTACCGGCCAATGGCAGAAACCCGGCGAGATTTCAGGAAGATCGTGGCTGTTTCTGGTGCTTTCAGGTCTGGCGACCGGCGCGTCGTGGCTTGCCTATTTTCGGGCCCTGCAGATCGGTGACGCATCGCGCGTCGCACCGATCGACAAATTGTCGGTTGTGCTGGTGGCTCTGTTCGGTGCGGCATTCCTTGGCGAGCGCATGTCCACCATCAATTGGTTCGGTATTCTGCTTATCGGCTGCGGCGTAGTGCTGGTCGCGCTTCGGGTTTAGAGCGCATCCCGAAAAGTGTGAAACGGTTTTCGGACAAGATGCGCGGTTCAAAACAAATATTTAGAGCGCTGATCTGATACAATCAGATCGAAACGCGCTCTAAAACCCGACCCACTGGCGCAGTGGATTGGTTCCATCCATCAGAAGGCGAACTGCCAGCGCCAGGCTGACCACGATCAGAAGCGGCTTGATGATGCGCGAGCCGATCTTCATGGCAAGGCTTGCGCCGATCTGCGCGCCGATGAACTGGGCGACGCCCATGCAGATGCCGATCTTCCAGTTGATGACACCGACCGCGGCAAAGGTTGCGAAGCCGCCGACATTGGATGCGCAGTTGAGGAGCTTCGTGTGCGCAGTAGCTTTCAGCACACCAAAACCGGCCAGTGCCACAAAAGCGAGCATGAAGAACGATCCGGTTCCGGGGCCGAAGAGACCGTCGTAAAAACCAATCAGCGGCACCAACGTCACACCAAACAGAAACGGACCGATGCGCCGCGCACGGTCGACATCGCCGAGGCTCGGCTTGACGGCAAAATAAACCGCAATCGCGATGAGCAGGATCGGGAGAGCCGCGCGCATGATGTCGACAGGCAGAACCGTTGCCAGCAAAGCGCCGAATACTGAGCCGACGAGGGAGGCAAGCGCTTCGGGCCAGTGTTGCTTGATGTCCACGTGCCCTTTGCGGGCATAGGCGATGGTTGCCGATGACGAACCGAACAGCCCCTGTAGCTTGTTCGTGCCCAGCGCTTCAACGGGGGGGATACCGGCCAGCAACAAGGCGGGGATTGTAATCATTCCGCCCCCGCCGGCGATGGAGTCGATGATCCCGGCAATGAATGCCGCAGCCGTCAGGAGCAGGGTAAGCGTGTCGAAGAATTCAAGCATCGGGGGAGCCTAAAGGAGAGGTTGGCGCAACATAGAGCAGTGGCTCGGGGAACGCCAGTCGAACAATAATAATCTCTGAAGAAAGCCAGTACGTTGAGCGAGATTGTTTTCCAATGCATCCGGCGTTATTCATTATACGTTGGCTGACAGTTTTGAGGGGTTCCATGAGCGAGAGCATTTTTGAGCGGATCACCGCTTTTCTCAGCAAGAAGAGCGCCGTGCAGCGTGTAGCCGACGATCCGGCGCTCGCTTCTGAATTGCTTTTGCTGTTGCATGTGGTGTTTGCCGATGGCGACCAGCATCCCGCTGAAATAGCCGCGTTCAAGGAAATTGCCGAAAAGAATTTCGGCATTCCGCCGGAAGAGCTTCCGGAAGTGGCTGAGTATCTCAAGGATTTCGCCTACGAGACGACAACCAAGCAGGCAGCCAACATGCTGGCAGAGATGGCGCCGGAGCGCCGTTTGGCATTGCTGAGTGACCTCGTGAAGATTGCTTGTTCAGATAACCGGCTTGATCGTTCCGAGGCAACGATGATCCAGCGCATTGCCGATACGCTCGGAGTGAAGCCGGAAGAGCTGCACAAAGCGCGCCAGTCGTCACCCTGTGGGTTCTAGGAACTACAACACAGTCCTTGGCATGGGTGGCTCGTCGGGTGTGACATTCGACGAGCTTTTGACCTTGGCCGATCAGGTGCTGTCACAAGGTGCATGTTCGCGGCCGGATGCCATAGCGACCTTGAGCACCAAGCGCGGCGATCCGATATGGACTGAGCTTGCGGCGCATTATGAATGTGCGCTTTGTTCCTTCGATGCTGAGCGGTTGGAACAGGAAACACCACGTCTCAAAAACCCATCGGAAGCTGTTTTTCGCTCTGTCGGATGTCATGGCGTTGCTGAATCCGCTGCGCTTGCTGCTATCGGTCCCGATGGTTTTCTTGTGGTAGAGAAGATTGCACTCGGCCGGGCAACTGCCGCCTTGGCGGTTGCCCGGTCCTGAGCCTGCATTATGCGATAACCGTTTTACGCCACTGAATAATGTAGGCTGCCAGCGTAGCAACCGAAAGCAGAGCTGCGGTCGCCATGATGACGGCAACATAAGCATTCTCAAAAGCCACCGATGCCAGTACTGTCAGAGTTTGTGCATCTGCTGGCGGTAGAGATTGAGCCACCAGAAGCGCTTCGTCCAGACTGTCGCGCACAATTGCGGGGATGCCTGCGCCTTCAGGAATCACAAGGCTTGCCGTGTAGAATACGGACAGAATGCTTCCGAAAACAGTGACACCGAGCGCATTGCCGAGTTCAAAGGAGACTTCTTCAACGGAAGCCGCCATGCCTGCCTTTTCGACCGGTGCGTTCGTCATGATTGCCGATGATGCACCCGTCATGGTCGCACCGACCCCGAAGCCGAGAATTGCAAGCCCGGCCAGATAAAACGACGCCGAAGTCTTGTAGGTCAGAATATAGACAATAACGCCGAGCGCCGTGATCCCCAGTGACGACCACAGGAGTCTGCCAGCGCCGAGGCGCGGCAGCATAATACCGGCGAGTGGACCGGCAACGAAGGCAGCCAGAGGGATCGGCAAGATCGACAATCCGGCATGCAAGGGTGTCATTCCTTCAATCAGTTGCATACGTTGGCTGAAGACGAGTTCCATGCCCGTCATAGATCCGGAGGCTACAAGGGCCGCGAAAACGCCCATCGAAAACAGCTTGTTGTTAAACAGGGAGAAGTCGATTAGCGGTTCGTCGCTTGCGAGTTGCCTACGCACGAAGATGAACGAGGCGACCAGTCCGACTGTCAGCACAGCTCCGAACACGATCATCGACGCATCGCGTTTTGCGAGCTCTTTCACGGCATAGGTGAGCGCAATTAGTCCAACCATGATCTGGACAGAACCGATCAAATCCCATTTGCGTTTTGAACCAAGCGGACGGTTTTCGAGTGTGAAGACGGAGAGTGCCAGCGCGACCAGCACGACGGGCACATTGATAAGGAAGACCGATCCCCACCAGAAATATTCGAGCAGAATGCCGCCTGCCACAGGGCCGATAGCTGCACCACCTGATGCAATGGCCGCCCAAATGCCGATCGCAAGCGAACGCTCTTTATCATCGGTGAATGTCAGCCGAATGATGGAGAGTGTCGCTGGCATCATCATAGCGGCACCGCAAGCCAGAAATGCGCGGGCGGCGATAAGAAACTCCGGGTTTGGTGAATAAGCTGCGCAGAAGGAGGCAAGCCCGAAGATCGCCAATCCCGACATGAACATGCGTTTGTGGCCGACCTTGTCGCCGAGCGTACCGAGGCCAGGCAGAAGGCCCGCAACGACGAGCGGATAAATATTCATGATCCAGAGCTTTTCCGAAGCACTGGCTGCCAGATCGTGGGTGAGGCGGGGCAGCGCCGTGTAAAGCACGGTCATGTCCACGACGATCAGGAACAATGCGCTGGAAACGATAGTCAGAACCAGCCAGCGATTTTTCGGCAACATTGGATAGCACCTTTTCAATACGCTTGTATTCAAACTTGCAAGGAGCGCTCACTTAATATAAATCCGTCTGTATGGAAAGTAATAATTTGCACAAAATGGGCAGACCGCGTTCAATCGACCGCGACCATGTGCTCGATATGGCGGAAAAGCTCGTCGCTGAAGGCGGCCTGGCGGCCCTGACCATGGACGCTGTCGCACAGGCTTCCGGTGTGACCAAAGGGGGCGTTCAGTATTGCTTCGGCAATAAGGACGGGCTTTTAAAAGCGATGATCGGGCGGTGGGGCGACCGTTTCGATGCGCAGGTGACCAAGAAAACGCATGGCCGCATGGACGCGCTTTCTCATATCGCGGCTCATATTCGCGTGACCCGCGAAAGCGATGCCGAAGATGACTCGCGCTTTGCGGCTATGATGACCAGTCTCATTCCGAATACCGAATATCTGGACGAAACCCGCCTCTGGTATCGCAAGCAATGGGATGGGCTTGATGTCTCCACACCGGAGGGACGCAGGACTCGCCTCGCTTTCATAGCCAATGAAGGTGCCTTCCTGTTGCGCAGCTTCAATTTCTTCGAACTGACGGACGAAGAATGGCAATCGATCTTCAACGATATCGAAGAGTTGCTGCCGGAAACGGATTGACTTTCGAAGCTATGGACAGTCATGTCCGAGGTTCAGGAAGGGAAGATCGTGACAGTTCATTTCATTGGCGCCGGTCCCGGCGCAGCGGACCTTATCACCGTGCGTGGTCTGCGCCTGATCGAGCAATGTCCTGTCTGCATCTATGCGGGATCGCTGGTGCCGAAAGAAGTCGTTGCGGGTGCGCCGAAAGATGCGCGTTTGATCGACAGCTCATCGCTAACCCTTGATGAGATTATCGCTGAAATGGAAGCCGCACATGCGCAAGGTTTCGACGTTGCACGAGTGCATTCCGGCGATCCGTCGATCTATGGCGCGATGGCCGAACAGATGCGTCGGCTGGACAGCCTCGGTATCCCTTATGACGTGACGCCAGGTGTACCTGCTTTTGCGGCGGCTGCCGCCGCCATGAAACAGGAACTGACCATTCCGGAGGTCAACCAGACCATCATCCTGACCCGCACCTCGATGAAATCGTCTGCGATGCCTGAAGGCGAAGACCTTGCCACGCTCGGGCGGTCGCGAGCGACGCTGGTGATTCATCTTTCCATCCGAAACCTCAGCAAAATCGAGACCGATCTGATACCTCTTTACGGTGCTGATTGTCCGGTGGTTATCGCCTATCGCATTGGATGGCCTGACGAACAGATTCTACGCGGTACGTTGTCGGATATAGCGGAGAAGGTGGCCGCATCCGGGTTGAAACGCACGGCAATGATTTTTGTCGGGCGCGGACTGGGCCCTAAAAGCTTTCGCGATTCAGCGCTTTATCATGAAGCGCATAGCCACGTGGCGCGTTCAAAAGCCTAGCGCTGCGCGGGCGAATGCGATTGCATCTTCCGGCGAGGCGACAATGTTTTTGGCCGCAACCGGTGGGCGGGCAATCATCATGACGGGAAGTCCAAGCGCACGGGCTGCCTCGATTTTTGCATAGGAAATGGTGCCGCCTGAATTGCGGCTGGCGATCAGCCCGATCCGGCGGTTTTCCAGAAAATGCCTTTCCGCAGTGTAGTCGCCGGGTCTTGCCAGAACGATCTCGCAATCCTGTGGCAGTGTCACATCCGGCGGATCGATCATGCGAATGATGAAATGAACATCGGCACGCTCCGCAAAGGGGGCGATATGCTGGCGACCGAGCGCCAGAAACACACGCTCACCGGACGGGATAGCATTCGCTGCTTCGGCTTCATCGGAAATATCAACCCAATGATCTTCCGGCTTTTTCTCCCAAGCGGGGCGCTCCAACCTCACCAATGGTATGCCGCGCTTGCCTGCCGCCTGAATCGCATTTTGCGAGATGCGTGCAGCATAGGGATGGGTCGCATCGATGATGAGATCGATCCCTTCGCTGTCGAGATAGGCGGCAAGGCCGTCAATGCCTCCGAAGCCACCGCTTCGAACTGTTCCGGTCAGTTTCGCCGGATTACTGGTGCGTCCGGCAAGCGATGTGATGGCATTGACGGGCAGTTTCGCAAAGGCCGTTGCAAGCGCCGCAGCCTCGGCCGTTCCGCCCAGAATGAGTATCTTTGGTTCAGACGCGGGCAAGGATATTTCCACTGCGGTCAGTCACGATAATCTCGACTTCGACGGGCGCCTCGCGAAGGGTTTCGAGCGCTGTTTCCTTTGCCTTCAATGCAATTGGCGTTGCCATGTCGATACCAATTGATCGAGTCAGTTCAAGCACTTCCAAGGCAGTGTTCGCAAAAAGAATCTGATCCTTAATGCTTTCCGGCGCGCCAGCTTTTTCGGCAATGCACCAAAGGAAGTTCTTGTCCACTTGCGACCGTGAGGAATGGAGATCGAGAGCACCTTGGGCGAGCTTTGTAAGCTTGGCGAAACCGCCTGCGATTGTCAGTTTGTCGATGGGGTGGTCACGCAGATATTTGAGCACACCGCCCGCGAAATCGCCCATATCGAGAATTGCAAAATCCGGCAGATCATAGAGCGCTTGCGCGGCATCCTCGGAAGTCGAGCCGGTTGCGCCGAGTACGTGTTTCTGCCCGGCTGCGCGTGCAACGTCGATGCCGCGATGGATCGAATGAATCCAGGCCGAACAGGAAAACGGGTGGACCACACCGGTGGTGCCGAGAATGGAAATGCCGCCGACGATACCGAGGCGCGGGTTCCACGTTTTCTTGGCAATCTCTTCGCCGCCGGGCACCGATATCGTAATGACGAGGTCGGCGGGCAGGCCATATTCCGCGCAAATCTGCTCGCATATTTCCGTCATCATGCGGCGCGGAACCGGATTGATGGCAGCTTCGCCTGGAGGAATTTGCAAGCCGGGCCGTGTAACTGTTCCAACCCCTTCACCGGCGCGAAAGACGACGCCAGTGCCGGGAGGGGCCGGGAATACTGTCGAGATGATCGTGGCGCCATGGGTCACGTCGGGATCGTCGCCCGCATCCTTGACGATGCCTGCCATCGCATAGCCTTCGCCCAGTCCCTCATAGGCAAGCTGGAAATAGGGTACTTCCCCTTTGGGCAGAATTATGCCGACAGGGTCGGGAAATTCTCCGGTAATGAGCGCTGTCAATGCAGCCTTGGTGGCAGCGGTTGCGCAGGCGCCAGTGGTCCAGCCGCGGCGAAGCTCGGCTTTTTCCTGACTTTTATTCGTTGGAGCGGTTTCGTCATTCATGGACGCCTTATAATGTATCTGATAGCTGTGCCGCCAGATAGAATAGTGGTTGATGAAAATGAACAAGGCTAAAGAAACGGCTGCATGTGTCATTGCGAGGAGCAAAGTGACCCTGCCTGTGATTGAACCCGGCCACGTCTGGCTCGTTGGAGCCGGGCCGGGCGACCCCGGCCTTTTGACGCTTCATGCTGTCAATGCTCTGCAGCAGGCGGATGTCATCGTTTATGACGCGCTGGTGGATGATGCCTGTCTTTCTCTCAAGAATGCGGATGCTGTTCTGGAATATGCAGGCAAACGCGGTGGTAAGCCGTCGCCGAAACAGCGCGATATATCCTTGCGGCTTGTCGAACTTGCGAAACAGGGCAAGAAGGTGCTGCGGCTCAAGGGCGGCGATCCGTTCGTGTTCGGACGGGGAGCAGAAGAGGCGCTGACCTTGGTAGAACATGGTGTTCCGTTTCGCATCGTGCCGGGCGTCACCGCCGGAATCGGCGGGCTTGCCTATGCAGGCATTGCCGTGACCCATCGAGATATCAATCAGGCGGTAACGTTCCTGACCGGTCACGACGCAACCGGTGCTATGCCGGATGGCGTCGATTGGGCGGGCATTGCCAGATCATCGCCTGTCATCGTCATGTATATGGCGATGAAACATATAGACCTTATTGCCAAGCGGCTAATTGAGGCTGGACGTTCGCAGGATGAGCCTGTGGCCTTCGTGTGCAATGCAAGCCTCCCCAACCAGACCGTACTTGAAACAACATTGGGGCGGGCTGCGAAAGATGTTGAAGCGGCGGGGCTGAATCCGCCTGCAATCGTTGTTGTGGGCGAAGTGGTTCGTCTGCGTGCGGGGCTGGACTGGATGGGCGCGTTAAGCGGTAAAGTCCTGTCCAGCGACCCGCTGTCCAGACGAAACCAAAATGAGGGAGCGCAAAGCGCATGAAGGGGTTCATGATAGCAGCGCCAGCTTCCGGCTCTGGCAAGACAACGGTAACACTGGGTTTGCTGCGCGCCTTGAAACGGCGGGGAGAAGCGCTTGCGCCGGTGAAGGTTGGTCCCGACTATATTGACCCCGCCTATCACAAGGCTGCGAGCGGTGCGGACTGCTTTAATCTGGACCCGTGGGCGATGCGCCCTGAACTAATCAGTGCGCTTTCCTCCCGCATGACAGAAAGCGGTTCCAAACTATTGGTTGCCGAGGGCATGATGGGGCTCTTCGACGGAGCGATAGACGGCAAGGGTTCTTCTGCCGATCTGGCCCGGCTTCTCGATCTTCCGGTAGTGCTGGTGGTGGATTGCGCGAAGCAATCGCATTCCATTGCAGCGCTGGTGTGGGGTTTCAGCCAGTCCCGCAAGGATGTTCTGATCGCGGGAATTATCCTCAATCGCGTCGGTAGCCTACGCCATGAGGCGATGTTGCGCGGCGCGCTGGAGCCACTCGGCATTCCGGTTCTCGGTGCCTTGCCTCGTGATGTCGCTCTTTCCCTGCCGGAAAGGCACCTCGGGCTGGTGCAGGCGGGCGAGCATGCCGATCTTGAAAACTTTCTCGAACACGCTGCCGATGTGATGGAAACGCATATCGATCTGGACGCGCTGCAGACGATCTGGTCGCGGCCGAAGCGTTTCGATGCGATGGCCAACGTTCCGCGCCTGAAGCCGCTTGGCAATCATATCGCCGTTGCCCGCGACGATGCATTCGCCTTTGCCTATGCGCATTTGTTTGAAGGCTGGCGCAGGCGAGGGGTGGAGATTTCGTTCTTCTCACCTCTCAGCGATGAATCTCCGAGACAGGATGCCGACGCAATCTATCTGCCGGGCGGTTATCCTGAATTGCATGCAGGGCGTTTGGCGCAGGCCGGACGTTTTCAGGCGGGTATACGCGAAGCTGCAGCGCGTGGGGTAAGGGTTTACGGCGAATGCGGCGGCTACATGGTTCTCGGCGAGAGCTTGCAGGATGCAGAGGGTGTTGCCCACCCTATGCTGGGGCTTCTGCCGCTCGAAACGAGCTTTGCGAAAAGAAAGCTGCATCTTGGCTATCGCGTACTGGAACCGCTTGCAGGTTCGCCTTGGGCTGAGCCATTAAAGGCGCATGAGTTTCACTATGCCAGCATCGTACGCGAAGGAAAGGCGGATCGTCTTTTCCGTGCACGTGATGCTGTCGGCGACGATGTTGGTGAGGTGGGGCTGCGGGTCGGTTCCGTTTCAGGCTCGTTCATGCATGTGATCGATTTTTGCGGAGAGAAAGCTTGAGTGCAGAAATCGAGCATGGCGGTGCGCTCGACAGGGCCATCGCGCGCTTTGGCGGCAGGCCGCAAGATTGGCTCGACCTTTCGACGGGCATCAATCCCGAGCATTTTCCACTTCCCGAACTGACACCGGCAATCTGGAACCGCCTGCCGGACGAGGGGCTGTTGCAGGAAACGCTGCGGCTGGCCCGCAGCTATTATCGGCTGAACGAGAAAGCACCAATTGTTGCAGCTCCGGGCACGCAGGCTTTGATCCAGCTTGTTCCGACACTGGCTGCCCCGTCGACGGTTGCCGTCCTCGGGCCGACCTATCAGGAGCACGCGGCCTCATTTTCCGCTTCCGGCTGGAAGGCCGTGCAATGCGCGACGATTGACGAAATTCCAGACGAGGCGACTGCGGCAGTCATCGTTAATCCGAACAATCCCGACGGCCGTGTGATTTCGAAAGAGGCTCTCCTGCACCTTTCGCAAAAGCTCGGTGCTCGCGGCGGATTTCTTGTTGTTGACGAGGCTTTCGCTGATGCGCATGAAGCCGTTAGCGTCGCGGCAAATGCGGAAGATGCACCGATGATCGTGCTGAAATCCTTCGGCAAGTTCTTCGGTCTTGCTGGCATTCGGTTGGGCTTTGCAATTGCAAGCGCCCGTTTCGTTGAGACATTGGAGCGGCGGCTAGGACCATGGGCGGTTTCCGGCCCGGCGCTGGCAATCGCCAATCACGCTTTCAGCAATGCCGGAACGCTTGCGGATTATCGCGCCCGTATCGATCTGCGGCGGCTGGAATTGTCGGCTGTTCTGGAAAAAAACAGTCTGAAGGAAATTGGCGGAACGGCGCTGTTTTCTCTCGTTGAACATGCGGATGCACTGGGGATTTATACCAGATTGTGCGAGAGACATATTCTGGTCCGGAAGTTCGATTACGCCCCGCGCTGGTTGCGCATTGGTTTGCCTTTGGATGATGTGGCGCTTGCGCGGTTTGAAAAGGCGTTGAAATTTTGATTCAGTTTTTCTGGTCAAGCTCATGGAAATAAAGCTGATTATCCTTTCGCTGGCGCTTCTTCTGGATCGCTTTGTCGGCGACCCGCCACAGCTATGGCACAGGGTGCCGCACCCGGTCGTCCTGTTCGGGAAAGCAATTTCGTGGGGCGAAAAGCGTTGGAACAATCGCAATCTTCCTGCCTCGGTGCTTCGTCGAAATGGCATGTGGCTGACGGTTGGGCTGGTGATGGCCTGCGTAGTTCTCGGGCTTGTGCTTGAACTCTCTTTACCTTTCGCCGGGACTGCCGGTGCAATTGCTGAAATCCTGATCGTGACGGTATTGCTTGCACAGAAAAGCCTTGCGGATCATGTTCAGGCGGTCGCGCTGGCATTGCGGGAGCAGGGTATCGAGGGCGGTCGCCGGGCCGTGTCGATGATCGTCGGGCGCAATCCCGAACATCTAGATGAAGGCGGCGTCAGCCGTGCAGCGATAGAAAGTCTTGCCGAGAACGCCTCAGATGGCATTGTTGCGCCTGCGTTCTGGTTTCTGGTTGGCGGCTTGCCAGGCCTCTTCGCCTACAAGCTCATCAACACTGCCGACTCTATGATCGGTCATCTGAATGACCGCTATCGTCACTTCGGTCGTTTTGCCGCAAAGCTGGACGATGTCGCCAACTATATCCCGGCCAGACTGACCGGGCTGTTTGCTTCCCTTGCCACTGCGATCACGAAAGACAGGCTTTCGGGAAAAGAGGCGTTCGCGGTCATGCGCCGTGATGCGCGTCTGCATCGCTCGCCCAATGCCGGCTGGCCGGAATCGGCCTTTGCAGGCGGGCTGGGATTGGCGCTTGCCGGTCCGCGCCAATATGGTGCCGAAAAAGTCGAAGGGCCGATGCTGAATGCATCCGGCAAACGCGACGCCAACGCCGATGATATCGATGCCGCGCTTCATCTTTTCTGGTCGACGATGAGCCTGATGACCGGACTGGTGATTGCTGCAAGCCTGATTGGACTACTTGTCGGCTAACACGAACCGCTTGCCATCGAAACGCTGCAGGCGGTTTGGGTTGTCGGTTCGGATACCGTTGCCATCGAACTTGATGGTGCCAAGAACGGTTTCAAAGGAATTATTGCGAAGTGTGTCGGTAATCGGCTGCTTCTGCTCGTCGGCTCGCTTGATTACATCCGCAGGGATTTCCGCGCTGGCATAGCCAAGGATTGCATAGGCATCTGCAAGTTTACCGGCCTGACGCAATGCATCGATTGCAGGCTTTGCCGTCGAAAGATCCTGTGGACGGAGCGGCGCGATCATCAAGGTTCCCTGACTTAAGGGCTGTGCGCCGGGGGCGGCATCAAGAAGACTACCGCCTGCAATCGTCAACGGATAGTTGAGCGCGGCAGCACTTGCGCCTATAGCCGCTATATCCTCACGCTCGCCGCCAACATAAACATGGGTAGCGCCTGCACGTCGCAGTCGGGCGACCAGCGCATTCTGATTGTCTAGGCCCGGACGATAGGTGTCTGTGAAAACCGGCTGCAATTGCTGCTCTTTAAGACTTGTCAGAACACGGGCGGCGCGTTCGCGCCCTTCGATGGTGCCGTCATCGATGATTGCGAAGGGTTGGGCGCGCCAAAGGCTGCCAAGGAAGCTCCCGGTCGCCTGCGTTTCCTTCTCAAGACCGGTTGCAAGACGGAATACCGCCATAGGTGCGGGCGCTCGCCTTTCAGTCAGTGTTGGTTCGCTGACGCCTGATGTCACAACGGGTATATTGCTGGCTGCGAGGACGGGAAGTGCTGCCTCAAGCGCTTCGGGGCACAGGAAACCGGTCGCTATCCGGACGTTTTCCTTCACGAACTGCTCTGCGGCCTCCTTGCCGCCTTCGGCATCGCAACGGTCATCGAAAATAACGAGTTCTGTACTTTTCGCTGTCGCGGCGACGCGGGCGCCTTCCGCCAGCTGATTGCCCAATGGAGCGAAAGTTCCGGAAAGCGGTGCTGCGAGCCCGACGCGCATATCCTCTGCCTGTGCCAATACCGAACTGGCCAGCAGTATGAGGATGATACTTGTCAGCGCTGCAGTCGGACGTTTCCCAAGCTCGATCACGTGATCCGTCTTCATTAAACAATTCGTGGCATTTTCAACGAAAAGTGGGTAGCTGTTTCCTCGCCTTTGTGCAATGCCCGTTATGGGGGCCTGTTATTTGGGCCGTTATTGTGGGCTAGTTAATAAAGTAGCTGGCTTCAGGTGACATGCCAAAGGGCGAGACGGATTCTGTTTGACGTGCAAACGATTAAGAACATCATTTCAAGTGCAGCTTCGGTGGAATCCAAGTCTTATCGGGATGCGATGAGTCATTACGCCGGCGCAGTGCAGATCGTCACGACGGCCGGTGGTGCAGGAAGGCGCGGTCTTACGCTGACTGCCGCCTGTTCGGTGTCGGACAATCCGCCGACGATCCTGATTTGCCTGCAGAAGATTCATGAAGAAAACCGGCTGTTTATCGAGAACGGTGTTTTTGCTGTGAACACGCTCGCAGGGTCGCATCAGCAGCTTGCGGATGCATTTTCCGGCCGTATCGGACTGACGCAGGATGAGCGTTTCGAACTGGCGCGTTGGGATGTGCAGGTGACCGGAGCGCCCATATTGCAGGGTGCGCTTGCCGCTTTCGACTGCCGGGTTGTCAGCGTACAGGATCATTCCACGCATCACGTGCTCTTCGGGGAAGTCGTGGGCCTGCGGTCCAAATCCGAGGACGAGGCGCTGGTCTATCTCAACAGGCGCTACCATACGCTGGAGCTGTAATCCGATGAGCCATGGAATGTCGAAGCATGGAATTGGTGGCCTGTTTGGGGCATTGTTTCTGTTCTCGACTGTGATGGCATCGGGGGCAGCATCGTTGCCACCGTACAAGGACGATTATTTCGCCTATCCCACCATTATCAGCAGCGCTGACAATGGTGACTACAAGGTCATCGACTACAACGAGATGCGCGATATTAACGGGCGCGATGCGGTGCCCGAAAAGCGTGTAAAAGACGCCTATGTTTCGCTGAAGGCACGTGCCTACCAGAAGGATGTCACCTTTCAGACCGCTGCCGGGCCAGTGAAGGCCATGACAGCGGGCAAGCGCGAAGGCGCATCCTTCATCGTCATCTATCTGCATGGTCGGGGCGGCAATCGTTTGCAGGGCATGAATGATTTTACTTTTGGCGGCAATTTCAACCGTGTGAAGAATCTCGCGGCATTGAATGGCGGCCTCTACATCACGTCGGATTTCAAGGATTTTGCCGATACAGGCGAGGCGCAAATTGCCGGGCTGATCGAAGCAGCCAAGGCATCGTCGCCAAATGCTCCTTTGATCCTGTCCTGCGGCTCGCAAGGTGGAACGCTATGTTGGCGCATAGCCTCCAATGAAAAGGTGGGAAACCAGCTTGCTGGTCTCATTCTGCTGGGCTCGCTTTGGGATGACGGATTCTTCAAGTCGCCGGCGTTCAGGAAGCGCGTGCCGGTCTTCTTCGGTCACGGCAGCCGTGATCCGGTTTTCGCAATCGACAAACAGGAAGCCTTTTACAGCGAAATACGCAAGCGTGTGCCAGGCTATCCGGTTCAGTTCCGGCGTTTCGAGAGCGGTAATCATGGCACGCCGATCCGTATGTCCGATTGGCGAGAGATGCTGAACTGGATTCTCGCAAAACAGCGATGACAGACTGTGGATGCGAATCGAAATTCTGGCAATGTGACCTTCCTGCCACTCGACAATCCGACAAAACCGAATAGTTATCGAACTTAAAAATTTTACCTATTCAGCAGATCCTATGAGGTAGATCATGTACGGACGCGCCCGCACCGGAGCCCGTTTTCTAGCCATTGCCATGTTGGCCCCGCTTGCCGCTGCCTGCACGACGACTGTACCGACCTCGACAGCGACGCCGGGCAAAACCGATGCGCCGGTTAGCGCACCTACGATTTCACTGCCGCGTTTCACGCCAACTGTTTATGTTGATCCAGCGCTCGCACAGCCTTGCATCACTGCAGCGGCCAACAAATACTTCCTGCCGGAACGCGTTATCTCTGCCGTCAATTCCCGTCCGGGTGCAGCAGGTGGAACCGACGTTGACCTTAAGGTCGATTTGCGTACGGCTGTTTGTCAGGTGACCGCCAAGGGCGGTGTGCGCGCCGTTATCGATACGTCGCCGAAAAGCGCTGATCAGGTTGCAGCCGAAGCTGCCGCTGCCAAGGCTGATGTAGCTGCCGCTACCCAGCCGAAAAAGGCCAAGGCAAAGAAGAACTGATTCAAGAATCGGAGCTAGCATATTAAGAAGGCAGGGAAATCTCTGCCTTTTTGTTTTTTATTTCTCTGGTTTTTCGCCGTACCAGCGCGGCGTATAAACCCATTCCCCGCCATCGGGCTTTGCAAAAATTTGCGTATGGGAAGAGCCCACAATCACAACGGTTCGCATGTCGACATCATCCGGTGTCAGCGCGCCGAGCGTGGTTGTCCGTGTCGTCTCTGCTGGTCTGCCTATGTCCCGTCCCAGGACAATCGGCGTGTCAGGGGACCGATATTGGCGCAGAATGTCCAGTGCGCGACCAAGTTGATGCGGACGCGCCTTGGAGATCGGATTGTAAAACGCCATGGCGAGATCGGCTTCGGCGGCAAGCGCAAGGCGCTTCTCGATAATTTCCCAGGGCTTCAGATTATCCGATAGCGAAATGATGCAGAAATCGTGCCCAAGAGGCGCCCCGATACGTGATGCAGCAGCCATCGCCGCGGAAATACCGGGCTGGATGACAAGCTCAACACCGTGCCATGCGGCACTATCCGTTTCGTGGAGCGCTTCGACAACCGCCGCAGCCATGGCGAAAACACCGGGATCGCCTGAGGAAACCATGGCGACACGCCGTCCGGAAGCCGCGAGTTCGAATGCATGGCGTGCGCGCTGCATTTCTTCCCGATTGTCGGTCATGTGGATGGTCTGGTCGGCGCGGAAGGGGCGAAGGTTCTCCTCGGCCATCCGCACATAGGTCTCATAGCCCAGAATGTCTTCGGCCTGTTCCAATTCGTGCTGAACGGCAGGCGTCATCAGCTCTCGTGATCCCGGCCCAAGGCCGATAACGACCAGCTTGCCGCGTTTTCGACCGACAAACAGAACATCTGCCGGGGCGGCAGCCACCGCAATGGCAAGCCCTTTGCGTTCTGTCAGCTCGACCGGCCGTTCCACCGAGCGAAGAACGAGTTCACGAGCATCTGCTGCATCAGCAACATAGCGCAGAGGGGTACCGAGGTTCTGTGCCATTTTATGAAGCTGTGGCGCGGTGCAGTTCTTTTCGTGGGCAAGAAGCAATGCCAGAGATGCAGGGGCAATGCGCGTATTGGCGAGCGCATCTTCAATATCGTTCTGAATGCTGTTGCTGATGGTATCGACGGCAATCGCCACACTGCGAGGATGATAAATCAACTCATCCGGCCGGGGCGTGCGAATGTGGGGCGTTATGCTGATCGTCAGCGAGCCATCGTCGGCGAAAGGCAGTTTGGAATTTGCAAGCCAGCGTGATGTTCCGTCAAGCCGCACCTTCTGTCCCGCAAGAAGGTTCGACGTGAAATTTTTCGCGTCGTCAGGATTGGCAAGGGCCAGTTCGGCAGGCGGGTGCAACAGATTGATCCCGAACCGCAGTTCGCCGGATGTGGTTATGGCGGGCGCAACCTCAAGTGCTGCTGCGATCTGCCGGGCCATGTCATTGACACCGGAAAGGCCACCCAGAAGCGGCACAACTGCACTCCCGTCTTCGGCCACGGCAAGAACCGGCGGTTCGACACGCTTGTTCTGCAGAAGTGGTGCCAGCGCCCGGATCACAATACCGGCTGCGCAAAGTGCAATGATGGGGCGGCCTTCCTCATAAAGCGACCTGACCGCATCGCCGAAATGCACGAAAGTGTTGTCCAGCGACGCAACACGGTTCTGGAACCCGCGGATCTCGGCATGTTGCAGAGCTGTCGCGATGCGTTGCGCGGCAGGCACTGCGGCTTCTCCGAGAACCAGAATTGCAGGGATCATGCGCCGTTCCATTTTTGCCCCGGAACGAGAATGATCGAGAAATAGGGGCAGTCGCTGCCATCGACTTCCGCCAGCGGCACAATGCGCTGATTGGCCATGGTGGCGCGCTCGACATAGAGCGCGCGGTCCATGAGACCGAGATCGCCCAGCACAGCGCGAACCTTGTCGAGGTTTTTGCCAAGCTTCATGATTGCCGCCGCTCCCGTATCCGCGAGCCGACGCGCCAGTTCTTCCGCGCTCATGACGCCGGAGAGAACGGACAATGTCTGATTACGATAGACCAGTGGCGCGCCCAGCACCGCCGAAGCGCCAAGGACAGAGCAGACGCCAGGGACGACTTCCGTTTCATACTGGTCCGCAAGCCGGTCGTGAATATACATGAACGAGCCATAGAAAAATGGATCACCTTCCGCGATCACGACCACATCCTGACCATGATCAAGGTGGCTCGCTATCGTGCTCGTTATCTCGCCATAGAAATCACCGACGATTTGTTCGTAATCCATATGTGCGGGGAGCTTTTCCGTTGTCACCGGATAGATTAGTGGCACCAGAACCTGTTCCGGTGAAAGATATTCCTCGACGATTGTAAGGGCATTGCCCTTCTTCCCCTTGGCGGCGTGATAAGCCACAACAGGTGCGTTTTTGAGGAGGCGCAGGGCTTTCAGCGTTATCAGTTCGGGATCGCCGGGGCCGACGCCCAGGCCAAACAGTCTGCCTTTTACCGTCATTATTCGCGCTCCGAAGCGAGCGCATTGACCGCCGCCGCCGTCATGGCGCTGCCACCGCGTCTTCCGCGTACAATCACATAAGGTATACCGCGGCTGTTGGCGGCGAGTTCGTCCTTGGATTCTGCCGCGCCGACAAAGCCGACCGGCATGCCGATGATGAGCGCAGGTTTTGGCGCGCCAGCATCCAGCAATTCGAACAGGCGGAAGAGGGCGGTCGGTGCATTGCCGATTGCAACAATACTGTTGCGAAGATGCGGGAGCCAGAGGTCGAGCGCAGCGGCCGAGCGGGTATTGCCGATCTTCGTCGCAAGTTCAGGAACGGATGGATCGCCAAGCGTGCAGATGACTTCATTGTTGGCAGGCAGACGAGAGCGGGTAATGCCCTCTGCCACCATGCGCGCATCACAGAGAATGGGCGCACCGGCGAGCAGGGCGTCGCGCCCGGCCTTGCCAGCGCCTTCCGAGAAAGCGAGGTCATTGACCACATCCACCATGCCGCAAGCGTGAATGACACGGACTGCGAGCTTTTCCAGATCGGCTGGTATCCGGCTTAGATCGGCCTCGGCGCGAATGATGGCGAAGGACCGGTCGTAAATGGCCTGTCCGTCGCGAATATAGTCTGTCATGATGACCACTCTAATCAGTGTCGGGCGTTCAGAAGGCGCGCCGCTTCGTCAATGGTAATATCAGTCGCCAATAGCCGTCCGAAGCGCGATGGTCCAGCCCCGTCTTGCGGAAACCGCTCTTGCGCATAAAGATCGTAGCGACCCGTCGCGCACGCCAGAAGCGTGTGCGGTAAAGGTGCAAGTGCTGCGCATGATTTGGCGCATCCCGTGATGTGCACGGATGATTTTCCCGCAGTCAAATGCGTTGCCAGCCTTTTACCGTCCGTCTGTGTGTCGGCGAGTGCGGAGACGCAGCCATTTGATCCCGAACAGGCACGAAGCCGCGCATGTGGGGCTTCGGCTGTCGTTTCGAGGTCAAGCAAACGAAATTTCTCGGGTACTTCACCAATCTGGGTTTCGTCTACATAAGGCAGGATAACACCTTGCCACGGCGTAAGGCGCAGTTCACGCTTCCCGCTTTCGGTGAGGTCTGCCAGACCTGCGAGTTGCTGCGGTGTCAGCCGTCCTACGAGCGGCATGGCGCCAACATAAAATGAACCGTCAGATTGCAGGCTGTTGCCGAGATGCGAGAATGGCACCGGTGCCTTGCGCTTCCAGCTGGTTGCCGAATGGATGGGAAATGACAACTCCCGGTCCAGTTCCGCCAGAAACTTTGATGGAGGGGTGGCCTCGAATAGATGCTTCATCCGTCCAAAACTGCCTTGGCGTAAAAAATGGTGGAGCAACGCTTCGATGAAGGGCAGGGCGTGTTGCGCATCTAAACCCCCCAGCGCTTCCCTGTCTGGAGACGAAGCAAGGCCAAAAGCAAAAGTCTTGCCGTCTATTGCCGAAAGCCAGATGTCGCCGGGATGAGAAATCATCGCGCAGTCTTCGCCACCGTCGATCTGCAACGAGAATTTCGGCGACAGGGCGTAGAAAGCCTCATTGGCCTGCAGCATGTCCAGCACAGACGATGCAAGTCCGGTGACGTCACATATCTGGCCCCGGTCAATGCCAGCGGTGGGGCTGACCATCACATTGCGAATATCATCCGCGCCGGGATTGTCGGTGCCAAGGCCGGCCTCCTGAAGTGCCGCGACAACATCGTGCCAATGTCTGGGCTCAATGCCGCGCAACTGGATATTGGAGCGAATCGACAGCTCTATTGCGCCTGCATCGAAACGTTCGACTATTGCTGCAATCGAACGCGCCTGATCGGCTGACAGGCGACCGAGCCGCAGTTTGATACGGGCAATAGCCCCATCTCTGGCCATGACCATACGCGAAAGTCCGGGGCAGGCGTTGCGCCTGTCAGGTCTCATTGCGTCGGTCTGGCGGTTCTGCTGGCTTAACATATTGGCCTTATACGCCTTGCCGCTTGCACTTGCTACTGCCCCGCCATACGAACAAAGAAAAGGAGCATCGCGCATGGCACGCTGGTTGACAGTGATCGGGATCGGTGAAGACGGGTTGGACGGGCTTGGAAAAACCGCACTCATGGCGCTCAACTCCGCTACGGTCATTTTTGGCGGCAAGCGTCATCTGGATTTTCTGAGTGGTAGTATCAAAGCCGAGCGCGTGGCCTGGCCGTCTCCATTCGACGAAGCTTTCGCGATGATTGAGGCATATCACGGCCAGCCGGTCGTTGTGCTGGCAAGCGGTGATCCCATGTTTTTTGGTGTGGGTGCGACTTTGTCCCGGCATTTTTCGCCAGAAGAAATGCATGTTCTTTCCTATCCGTCCTCGCTTTCGCTCGCCGCTGCACGCATGGGCTGGTCGCTTCAGGATGTGCGAACGGTCAGTGTGCATGGTCGCCCGTTCGAGCTTTTGCTCTCGCATGTTCTACCGGGCGAGAGACTTCTCGTGCTCAGCAATGACGGTTCGACGCCTGCAAAAACGGCGGCAGTGCTCAAGAACAAGGGTTTTGGCCAAAGCCGGATGACTGTGCTTGAGCATATTGGTGGGCCGAAGGAACGCCGGGTTCAAGGTATTGCCGAAAACTGGTCGCACGAGCGATGCGCTGATCTCAATGTGCTGGCAATTGAATGCATCGCTGCGCCGGAAACGAACCTGTTTTCTCCCGTCGCTGGTCTGCCCGATGGAGCTTTTGAGAATGATGGCCAACTGACCAAGCGCGATGTGCGTGCTGTTACTCTGTCGCGATTGCAGCCATTGCCGCGGCAACTGCTCTGGGATGTCGGTGCCGGTTGCGGATCCATTGGTATTGAGTGGATGCGCGTTCATCCTTCATGTCGCGCGATTGCCATCGAAGCGGACGAACAGCGGCAGGGGATGATCGAGCGAAATCGTGCGGCATTGGGTGTCCCCGGATTGCAGCTGGTTAGGGGGGAAGCACCGTTCGCGCTGGAAGGGCTGGAGGCGCCGGATGCGATTTTCATCGGTGGCGGCGTAACGGATGAAGGCGTGCTGCAAGCCTGCTGGAACGCCCTGAAACCGGGCGGCAGGCTTGTCGCAAATGCCGTTACCCTGCAAAGCGAGATGCTGCTTTTCAACTGGCGTGAGACGTTCGGCGGAGAATTGACGCGCCTTGGCGTCGCGCAAGCTGGCGCGCTCGGTTCTTTCGATGTCTGGCGGCAGGCGCTGCCCGTCACAATTTATTGCGGGTTGAAAGCTAAAAGATGACTTGAACAGTCATGTTATATTCGGGTAAGGCTGGGAAAATTATTTCCCAAAGGAGGACGGGGCATGTCCGAACTCAATGCCAATACCCGCTTTGTACTCACGAACGCCGGTCATGTGGTCAATCAGCTTCTCGATCATTTTGTCGAACATGCCGATGTGCATCGTCAGGGCAGTACGGCCAAGCTGGTATTGAGCTTCGGTAAGGCCGATGTGCATTGGGATGATGAAACGGTTAGCGTCGACGTCACGAGCGAAGACGAAACCGGTCTTGCCTATATGAAGTATTCCATCGCCGAACATGTGCTGGAATTTCTCGACAAGGGCAGCGCCAAGCCGAAGATTATCTGGGAAGGTGATGGGGCCGCCGGGCTGCCGTTGCCCTATTTCCGCGAAATGCAGGTCGTCGCAGTGTCGAATGTAACGCCGCATATGCGTCGTATTCGTCTGAAGGGCGAAAACCTGTTCCGCTTCTCGCAGTTGGGCCTTCATATCCGCCTGCTGTTTCCACCGGAAGGTCTTACCAAGCCGCAATGGCCCACAACTGGCGAAGATGGCCGTCCGCTCTGGCCGGATGGCGAAGCCAAGCTTGCCACGCGTGTCTACACGATCCGCAACATCGATCCCGTAGCCGGATGGGTGGATATTGATATGGTCGTTCATGGCGATGACTGCGATGCGCCGGGTTCGGGCTGGGCTGTCAGCGCCAAGCCCGGCGATATTGTCGGGATGACCGGTCCGGGTGGCGGTGACGCAGGCGATGCGAAGTGGTATCTGCTGGCGGGCGATGAAACCGCGCTGCCCGCCATCGGGCGCATTTTGGAGCGATTGCCGGAAGGCACCAAGGCGGTTGTGCGCGTCGAGATCGGCAGTGCTTCAGAAAAGCAGGAACTTATCTCGCGAGCTGATGTCGATCTGCAGTGGCTGAACCGCGATGGTGCGGAAGCCGGAACGACGACATTGCTGCAGGATGCGGTGCGTGCGGTCGAACTACCGGAAGACGAGGAAGACATTTACGTCTGGGCCGGTTGTGAGTTCAACGCATTCCGGTCGATCCGCACCTATATGCGCAAGGAACGTAATGTTGCGAAGGATCGCCAGCTTATAGTCGCCTATTGGCGGCGCGGGCAGGATGGCGACACACCGCGCAAGGCATCCGACGATTGATGCAATGAAAAAGGGGACCGGAAGGTCCCCTTTGTTTTTTCGCATGTCTTTATCCCAAAGCTGGTTACCAATTCTGGGAGACAAGCTTTTGCATTACCTGCGGAAGCCTTCGCTGGCCCGCATCAGGTTCTTCGTATAGTCGGCATGGATATTGCCGCTGACAAGATCGTCCGCCTGCAACTGCTCGACGACCTCCCCATTGCGCATGACGGCAAGCCGGTCGCACATATGGGTCACAACGCCAAGATCGTGGCTGACCATGACGAAGGTCAGGTTGCGGTCGCGCCGAACCTGTTCGAGCAGGTTCAACACTTCCGCCTGAACCGATGCGTCGAGCGCTGAGGTCGGTTCGTCAAGCAGCAATATGCTGGGCTCAACGATCAGGGCGCGGGCAATGGCAATACGCTGGCGCTGGCCGCCTGAAAGCTGGTGCGGATAGCGAAAGCGGAAGCCGGAACCGAGACCGACTTCGTCCAACGCTCTTACGATGCGCTGTTCCGTGTCGCCGACGCCGTGGATGGCAAGCGGTTCCAGTAACAGCCGATCCACCGTCTGCCGGGGATGCAGCGAGCCGTAAGGGTCCTGAAACACCATCTGGACATTGCGATAGAATGCTTTGTCGCGCGGTGTCTTCAGCAATTGCCCGTCGATGCGGATTTCGCCGTCTTCAACAGGCGCCAGTCCGGCTACGGCGCGCAGCAGGGTCGACTTGCCGGAACCGGATTCCCCCACAAGGCCGTAGGATTCGCCGCGGGCCACATCGATGCTGACCGATTTCAGTGCATGGAAATGATCGAAATAGACGTCGATATTGTCGACGCTCAGTGCAGATGCCGTGCTCATAGCTTCCATGCCTCCTGACGCTGCAAGGTTGGCAGGGGATGGCGATCGGCTCCGATCTTCGGCATGCAGTTCAGCAATCCTTGCGTATAGGGATGTTTCGCATTGGCGAGGTCCTTCGCCGCAATTTCCTCCACGATCTTGCCCGCATACATCACGATGACGCGGTCGCAAAAGGAAGAAACGAGGCGCAAGTCGTGGCTGACAAAGATCAGCCCCATGCCGCGCTCGGCAACCAGCTTGTCCAGAATGCCGAGCACTTCGAGCTGAACCGTCACGTCGAGGGCGGAAGTCGGCTCGTCGGCGATCAGCATTTCCGGCTCGGCCACCAGCATCATGGCGATCATGACGCGCTGGCCCATACCGCCCGAAACTTCGTGCGGATAGAGCTTCATCACGCGTTCTGCATCGCGAATCTGCACGGCTTCGAGCATGGCGACGGAACGCTTGCGGATCTCATCGCCGCTGAACTTGCCGTGGGCCTTCAGCGTTTCGGCGATCTGCTTGCCGATGGTCATGACAGGGTTGAGCGAATATTTCGGGTCCTGCAACACCATGGCGATGCGGCCGCCGCGCAAGGCGCGGCGTTCACGCGCCGAGGCGTTCAGAAGATCGATGCCGTCAAACTCCAGTTTCCTGGCGGTGATCTGCGCATGGAGCGGCGTGAGACCCATGATGGCGCGACCGGTCTGGGATTTGCCAGAACCGGATTCGCCAACAATACCAAGACGCTCGCGGCCAAGCTCAAAGCTGACACCGCGCACGGCCTCGATTGCGCCCGTGCGCGTCGGGAAGGTGACGCGCAGGTCTTCAACAGTCAGAAGAGGCTTCATTGGTTGTTACCCCGCGGATCGAGCGCATCGCGCAGGCCATCGCCCAGCAGATTGAAGCCGAGGCTGACGATCAGGATCGCGATGCCTGGCATGGCGGCAACCCACCACTGGTCGAGAATGAAGCGGCGACCGGAAGCGATCATCGCACCCCATTCAGGCAGTGGCGGCTGTGCGCCGAGGCCGAGGAAGCCAAGACCGGCGGCGGTTAGGATGATACCTGCCATGTCGAGCGTCACACGCACGATCAGCGAAGATGTGCAGAGCGGCATGATATGACGCACGACGATGCGGATCGGCGAAGCGCCCATCAGGCGAACGGCGGAGATATAATCCGAGTTGCGCACGGTTAGCGTTTCTGCACGCGCAATACGCGCATAGGGTGGCCATGAGGTGATCGCGATGGCGATGATGGCATTTTCGATGCCGGGTCCAAGAGCGGCGACGAAGGCCAGCGCGAGAATGAGCTTCGGGAAGGCAAGGAAGATATCGGTGATACGCATCAGCACGGCATCGACCCAGCCACCGGCATAACCGGCCACCGTACCAACCAGAAGGCCGATCGGTGCGGCGATGATGGCAACCAGAAGCACCACATAGAGGGTGAGGCGGGAGCCATAGATCAGACGCGAAAGAATATCTCGGCCCTGATCATCGGTGCCGAGCAGGTAGCCGGGTGTTCCCGGCGGCAGAAGACGTGCATTGGCGAGATCACCAACAACCGGCGAATGCGGCGCGAGCACATCGGCCAGCGCTGCAACGACGAGCAGTCCAATGATGATTAGCAGGCCAAGGACGGCGAGCTTGTTGGCAGTGAAACGCCGCCAGACCATATAGGCGCGGCCGAGACGGGCTTGCGTGCGCGATTGTGGCCGTTCGGTAAGCAGCCATTCGCGCCATGAGAGGTTGGAAGTATCTGTCATTTGGCTCATCGTACGCGCGTCCTTGGATCGAGAACCCGATAGAGAAGATCGGACACGAGGTTGAGCGCGATAAAGACCGACCCGATGACGATAGTGCCACCGAGAACGGCATTCATATCAGCGTTTTGCAGTGAATTGGTGATGTAGAGTCCGAGACCGGGCCAGGAGAAGATGGTTTCGGTCAGAACCGACCCTTCCAGAAGCCCGGCATAGGAAAGCGCAATCACGGTCACGAGCGGGACAGCGGCATTGCGCAGCGCATGGCCCCAGATGATGCGGGTTTCCGAAATGCCCTTGGCGCGCGCAGCGACGATATATTCCTGTTCCAGCTCATTGAGCATGAAGGAGCGGGTCATGCGGCTGATGTAGGCCAAGGAGAAGTAGCCGAGCAAAGCCGATGGCAGGATAAGGTGGGAGATAATATCCTTGAGGGCTGGCCAGTCGCGCTGGAGAATCGCATCGATCAGGTAGAAACCGGTGATCGGTGTGAATGTATACTCAAATGTGATGTCGATACGTCCGGGGCCGGAAGTCCAGCCGAGCCGCGCATAGAAGATCAGGAGCGCGAGCATGCCGAGCCAGAAGATCGGCACCGAATAGCCGACGAGGCCGATCACACGCACAATCTGGTCGACAAGGCTGCCGCGCTTCACAGCGGCGAGAACGCCGAGCGGAATACCGAACAATGCGCCAATGATCGTGCCGACAGTGGCGAGCTCCATTGTAGCGGGGAAGACGCGTCGGATGTCGGTCATGACCGGATTGGTCGTGAGCACAGAAGTGCCGAAATCGCCTTGCAGCACACCCTTAACGTAAAGATAGAACTGCTGGTAATAGGGCAGGTTGAAGCCCATTTCTTCCCGCACGCGCGCCACGACATGCGCGGGAGCGCGATCGCCGACGATGGCAAGCACGGGGTCGATCGGCACTACACGGCCGATAAAGAATGTGACGGCCAGAAGGCCTAGATAGGTCGTGATGACGATAACCAGAAAACTGGCTAACGACGCGGCAAGGACCGTTGAACGCCGCGGCGCTCGCCTTACCTTCTTGGTGGTTACAGTGTTACTCAATGTTTTGACCGCTTCCGACAATGAGAACATTTCAGAACAGGTGCCGGTCTGAAGCCTCAGTCATCTTTGCTTGAAAAGCTCTAGAACGGTTTTGATGGGCCGTTCCATTTCCTGTTGTGAGGCATTTCCGGATGCGAGACAGGTTCGCTGGAAATGCTCTGGAGCGGCTTTCCTTTTTGATTCAGAAAACCGCTCCATCTTCTTGTTTTTAGGCCGATTCAGCGCATGAAAAGCTTTCATGCGCTGAATCGGAGTGACTATTCCTTGCTGACGTTCGCCAGGAAGTTGGAGTCGAATGTCGGGCCGAGCTTGTAGCCCTTCACGTTGCCGCCAATGCCGGCAACTTCAACCTGCTGGAACAGCATGACGAACGGGCTCTGGTCGAGAGCTTCCTGCTGAAGCTTCTTGTACTGTTCGGCACGCTTGTCGTTGTCGCGTTCCAGAAGAGCTGCCTGCGTCTGCTTGGTCAGCTCTGGAATGTCCCAGGCGTTGCGCCATGCAAGCGTCTTGGTCGATGCATCGTCACTGTTATCCGGGTTGCTGGTGAAAGCTTCGGCGTTGGAATTCGGATCCCAATAGTCCATGCCCCACTGGCCGATATACATATCGTGGTTACGGGCACGATACTTTGTCAGCGTCTGCTTGCCGTCGCCGGGGATGATTTCGATCTTCACGCCAGCCTGAGCAGCGGTTTGCTGGAAGGATTCGGCAATGCCGGTGACCGGCTGGCCGTTACGGACGTCGAACGTGACCGAGAGACCGTCCTTCAGACCCGCCTTGGCGAGAAGTTCCTTCGCCTTGGCAACGTCGAGCTTGTACGGAGCAGCATCGAGAGAACCAAGAACGCCCTTTGCCTGATAGGTCTGGCGGATTTCACCAATGCCCTTGATGAGGGTCGAGCCGATTGCATCATAATCGACCAGATATTTGAACGCTTCGCGAACTTCCGGCTTGGCCAGGTTCTCGTTCTTCTGGTTGAGGCTGATGTAATAGACCGTGCCCTTGGCAGCGCTGGCCGTGGTCAGCTTGTCATTCTTCAGAACGGCCTCATAGTCACCCGGCTCCAGATTGCGAGCCACATCGACGTCGCCGGATTCAAGCATCAGGCGCTGCGTCGCGCTTTCCTTGACGTGACGATAGAAGACGCGCTTGAGCTTGGCCTTTTCGCCATAGAAATTGTCGTTGCGCTCCAGAATGACGACTTCATTGGCGCGCCATTCGCGGATCGTGAACGGTCCCGAGCCTGCCGACTTGGTCTTCAGCCATGCGTTGGCATAGTCGGTGTCGTATTTGTAGTCGTCGGTCGGCGTAACCTTCTCGGCGTGTTCTTCGAGGAGCTTCTTGTCGACGACAGCAGCGACGGTCGCGGTCAGGCAGTTCAGCACGAAGCTTGGTGCATACGGCTTGTCGACGGTGAAGACGAAGGTAGTATCGTCAACAGCTTTCGCCTTTTCGTTGACGTTATCCTTGGTCAGGCCGAACTGGGTCAGGATGAAAGCCGGGCTCTTGTCGAGACGCACAGCGCGTTCGAAAGAATAAGCCACGTCGGCAGACGTTATCGGGTTGCCGGAGGCGAACTTGATGTCCTTCTTCAGCTTGAACGTATAGGTGAGACCATCGTCGGAAACGGTCCAGCTTTCAGCGACGCCCGGTATGACTTTCGACGTGTCGTTGATATCGAGGCGAACGAGCATGTCATAAGCGTTGCCGATGAATTCGGCCGGGCTCAGTTCGAAGGATTCTGCCGGGTCCAGCGTGATCGTGTCATCGATGGCCCATGCCTGAACCAGCGTGTCGGCTGGCGTGGCCGACCAGGCTGGATTTGCGGCCAGTACGGCGGCAAGTGCTGCACCCGCAGCCAGAATACGAAAACGTCCGAAATGCATCATGTTGAGAGTCCCCTTCCTATGATTTTGTTTGGGATTTTGTCTTTGTTTTTTCGCGCATCTTATTCCGAAAACCATTTCACACTTTTCGGGATGCGCACCAGATCAGGCCGCTTCGTGCCAAGCCTGTTTCAGAACCCGTACCCAATTGCCCCGGCAAAGTTTTGCTAGCTCTTGTTCACTATAGCCCGCTTTTCGCAGTGCATCGACAAGGTTTTGCGTGCCTGCGGCATCGCCAATTTCGGCTGGAATTGTTGCGCCGTCATAGTCCGAACCGAGCGCTACGCAGTCGATGCCCATGCGTTCAACCATGTAATCCACGTGGCGAACTACATCGGACAGCGGCGTGTTGGCGTCTTCCTTACCGTCCGCGCGCAGCATCGTCGTGGCGTAGTTCAGTCCGGCAAGACCCTTGCTCTCGCGGATCGCATCAAGCTGACGGTCGGTCAGGTTGCGGGCGACAGGGGTGAGGGCGTGTGCGTTGGAATGGCTGGCGACCAGCGGCTGATCGCT
>WPCJ01158549.1_pt1 | contig 42724 bp, 46 predicted proteins | sample 5399831 | NCBI WGS metagenome assembly WPCJ01 (sample SAMN12869470, study PRJNA574797) | sludge metagenome | isolation source: wastewater treatment of pH10 | place: China:Beijing | collected 2019-05-20
GCGGATCGTCGACTGGTACATGGAGGGCAAGATCCAGATCGACCCGATGATCACCCACACCATGCCCCTCGACGACATCAACAAGGGCTTCGACCTCATGCACAGGGGCGAAAGCATCCGAAGCGTCGTGGTATATTGAGGAGCGAGGCATGGCGCCGGTGATCTACGTCGATGCCGACGCCTGCCCCGTCAAGGCCGAGGTCGTACGGGTCGCCGAACGCTTCGACCTCGAGACCGTCTTCGTCGCCAATGGCGGATTGCGCCCCTCGCGCGACCCGAAAATCCGCAATGTCGTGGTTTCGTCCGGTGCCGATGCGGCCGATGACTGGATCGTCGAACATGCGCAGCAGAACGACGTCGTCATCACCGCCGACATCCCGCTGGCCGCGCGCACCGTTGCGCTCGGCGCGCATGTGCTCGGCCCCACGGGGCGCCCCTTCACGCAGGAGACCATCGGCATGGCGGTTGCCATGCGCGACCTCAAGCAGCATCTGCGTGAAACCGGCGAAAGCAGGGGCCTCAATGCCGCCTTCTCGCCGCGCGACCGCTCCCGGTTTCTCGGCGAACTCGACCGTATCGTGCGGCTGGCGCTGAATTCGGGATCACGGCCATGAGCGGACGGCCGTCAGGCTCCGGCTGGCTGCCCATCCACAGGCATGCGCTGTTCGGCATTTCGGCGGTGGTCGGCTTCATCGCCCTTGCCGCCGCACTGTTCCTGAAGGCCTCCCTGGCCTATTCCATCGGCGCCAACGCGTTCTTCGCCGTCTACAGCGCATTGGTACTGGCCGAGATGCCGCTGCTCAGCGCCGGATATCTCAGCCGCAAGGCCCGCGAGACGGACCAGCCCGTGGCCGTCATCTTCATCGTCACCCTGGTTGTGGTCGGCGTGGCTGTCGGCGCCCTTTTCCAGGTCATCAACAACCAGGGAACGGATCCGGCCAGCCTCGTCTTCGCGCTGGCTTCGATCCCGCTCGGCTGGTTCACCATCCACGCCATGACGGCGCTGCACTATGCACATATCTACTGGATGGACGATACCGGCTCCGATCAGGAGAAGAGAGTGCCCGCCGGCGGCCTCGAGTTTCCCGGCACGAAACGCCCGCAAGGCTGGGATTTCCTTTATTTTTCCACCGTCATCGGCATGACGGCACAGACCTCCGACACCGACGTCACCACACCGCATATGCGACGCATCGTGCTTGCGCACTCCATCGTATCCTTCTTCTTCAACACGGTGATCGTCGCGGCGGCCGTCAACCTTGCCGTCAGCCTGGGAAGCTGACGGCAAGCCGGGTTATACTGCCCTTCCCGGCCCAACCAACGCGGCATCGGGGAAGTGGCTGCGGAACGCGGCAGCGGCCTTGCCGACCCGGATGTCATCCGCCCGCAGGACGCTCACGAACACTTCGGTGCCCTCCAGGCCCAGCCGGCCCACGCCCCGCAAATCGGCCGGACCGCACTCCACCACGACGAGGTCGTAAGCCCTGGCCAAAGAGTGCAGGATGGCCGGAAGACGGTTCGCCGCCCGCATGGCCCGCACGGGGTCGGCCGTGCCGACCGGCAGGATGTGGCAGTTCGAATAGTGGTCGGCATGGATGACGTCGCTGAACCGGGCCTCGTCGGCAAGCAGGTCGGTGATGCCCGGCATGGCGGCATCATCGAGCATCGGCCGCGATGCCGCCCCTGACGCGGTCAGGTCGACAAGCACGACGCGCAAGCCAAGATCGGCGATTTCGCGCGCTACCAAGATCGCGCTGGCTGCTGCCTCGTCCCCCTCCGGCGAGATGAAAACCGCAGAGGCCGCACCGCCATCGACCAGCTTGCGCACGACAGATTCGATGGTAAGCGGCTCCGATCCGGCCTTTTGGGATTCGGCAGCAAGGACAGGTTCGGAGGACTCATCCCTTGGTATAGATTCGCCGGAAGACGGAGAATCGGCCGTTTCCGCTTTCGGTGCATCATCGTTTGCCAAGATTGCCGAAGCTTCAGGCGCTGGCTCACGAGCACCCGGCGCTTCCGGCTCCGGTTGCCGGGCCCGGCGTCGCCGCAGCACGAAGAACGCGACGGCAACGAGCACGCCGGCCAAGGCGCCGGCAAGCAGCGGCATCATCGGCGGGCAAGGCTCCTCCGGTTTTGCAGACTGTCCACCAGCCGTGGTTTCCGCCCCAGAAGTCTCGGGACCGCTGGCCTGGGCCGTGGCGGGAGCACGTATATCCGCCGGCAAGCTCGCTTCGGCCTGCTGCCCGAGCGCTCCGGCAAGCAAGAAGGCCAGCACCGCGAGACCCGGCAAAAGGGCAGCGCGCGATCTGCGGATCGCATTGGCGGGCCGACACCTGCTATCGCTCACATCGGCCGGGGCCGACCGGGGTCCTGACATGCACCCTGCTCCGGTAACGGACACGTCACTGTAGACAGTCGCGGTAACCCTGCTGTTAAGATCGGCACAACGCCGTCTCCATCCTCCCGGAACAGAAGCGCATGCAGCCAAGGCCGGGCAAGGACTTTGCGAATTTTACCGGCCATTAACCCTAATGGGAGGATAACGGAGCCGGTTCCAAAGGTTGCCCATACACGGGCAGCCGAAACTGTCGAGTCGTTCATGAGCAAACCCGCCCTCTTGCTGAGCGCCCTGATCGCCGCTTCCGCGATCCTGTCCGGTTGCTCCAGCTACAGGCCCACCCCGGCGGCGTTCCACGAGATGCTCGACCAGCCCTATCAGCTCGGCGCCGGAGACCGGGTGCGCGTGACCGTGTTCGAGCAGGAGGGCCTGACCAACACTTACAGCGTGGACCAGTCCGGCTATATCTCATTCCCGCTTGTCGGCGCCATTCCGGCTCGCGGCCACACCGCGCAACAGCTCGAGAAGCAGATCGCGAACAAGCTGCGGCAAGGCTTCCTGCGCGACCCGGACGTGTCTGTCGAGATCGACCGCTACCGCCCGATCTTCGTCATGGGCGAAGTGGGTGCGGCCGGCCAATATTCCTATGTGCCGGGCCTGACCGTCCAGAAGGCCATTGCCATTGCCGGCGGCTACTCGCCGCGCGCCAACCAGGAAAGCGTCGATGTCACCCGAGACATCAACGGCAAGGTCATAACCGGCCGGGTCCCGACATCCGACCCGATCCTGCCGGGCGACACCGTCTACGTGCGCGAGCGCCTGTTCTGACTTCCCGGCCCTTGACGTTGCCTGATCGATAGCGACAACTCGACTCTGCCACTCAACGGTTTCTTAGCTCCGCCCTGCTATGGAACCCGTGACTGGACAGGCTGCCTATGAACGATATCGATCCGGCACGCCGCTTCTCGCCGGAAGCCGTGCGCAAACTCAGGGACTCCACCGAGAGCGACCGGCCGGCCGCGCTGAACGAGATGGCACGGCAGGTTGCCGCCCAGCTCGGCCATGAAACGATAACGCCGGTGATGGTCAGCGGCACGCTGCGTATCCTGGAATTCGCCGTTCTGCTGGCATCCGGCGTTGTGCTTTACTGGTTCCTTGTCGCGCCGAACCAGATGGCCACCGACTATTGGCTGGTCATCGCCGCCGGCTCGCTGGCCGCCGTGACGTTCATGGAATTCAGCGATTGCTACCAGATAGCGGCGCTGATGCGGCCCTTCGCCACCTTCTCGCGCATCCTGCTGGTGTGGGCCGCGACCTTCGCCTTGATGGCGCTCACCGGCTTCATGCTCAAGGTCAGCGCCGATTTCTCGCGGCTGATGTTCGGCATGTGGTTCCTGGCCGGCTTCGTCGCCATCTTTGCGCTGCGCCTCGTCATGGCCCGGCTGATCCGCAGATGGGCGCGCAACGGCCGCATGGAACGCCGCGCCGTCATCGTCGGCGGCGGCAAGGCGGCAGAGGACCTGATCCGCGCCGTCGAGCAGCAGCCCTACAACGATATCCGCATCTGCGGCATCTTCGACGACCGCGACGACAAGCGCTCTCCGCCTCTCGTCGCCGGCTATCCCAAGCTCGGCACCGTCTCGGAACTGATCGAATTCGCGCGCATCGCCCGCATCGACATGCTGATCGTCTCCCTGCCGATCACCGCCGAACAGCGGGTGCTGCAACTGCTCAAGAAGCTGTGGGTGCTGCCGGTGGACATCCGCCTGTCCGCCCATTCCAGCTCCCTGCAGTTCCGGCCACGCGCCTACTCCTATATCGGCTCGGTACCGCTGCTCGACATCTTCGACAAGCCCATCAACGATTGGGATTCGGTCGCCAAGCGAGCTTTCGACATCGTCTTCAGCCTCATCGGCATCGTGCTGTTCTCGCCGATCATGGTCGCCACGGCCATCGCCATCAAGCTGGATTCCAAGGGGCCGATCCTGTTCAAGCAGAAGCGTCACGGCTTCAACAACGAGGAGATCGAGGTCTACAAGTTCCGCTCCATGTATGCGGACCAGTCGGACCCGACTGCGAAGAAAACTGTGACCCGCGACGATCCTCGGGTGACGCGTGTCGGCCGCTTCATCCGCAAAACCTCGATCGACGAGCTGCCGCAGTTCTTCAACGCCCTGTTCGGATCGCTGTCGCTGGTGGGGCCGCGACCGCATGCGGTGGCCGCCCAGTCCCACAATCTGCTCTATGCCGAGGTCGTGGATGGCTACTTCGCCCGCCACAAGGTCAAGCCGGGGGTCACCGGCTGGGCGCAGATCAATGGCTGGCGCGGCGAGATGGACACCAATGAGAAGATCCGCATGCGCACCGAATACGATCTCTACTATATCGAGAACTGGTCGTTGCTGTTCGATCTGAGGATCCTGCTGCTGACGCCGATCCGCCTGCTCAACACCGAGAACGCCTATTGAGATTGCTGCCCGCGATCATCCAGCCGGCCTTTGCAGGCCATGTCCGGAGAGTCGCCACATTTTCCGGTCAAGGTCTTTGCCCGGCAAGGCGATCTTACTCCGCATACGCCGCCAACCCCAATAGCGGACCGAAAGCAGCCAGCCCCTGATGCAAGACAGAGCATTCATCAGCGCCGCCAAAATCTACGGGCGCATCATAGTTTCCGTTCTTGCCGTCATCGGCATGGTCAGCCTCGGCGCCATGCAAGGAGGCTGGCTGGTCGCGACAGCGGATGCCGATGCCCACACCAATGATGCCGGGCAGGTCCCTACGGTCACCGGCGAAACGGCACCTCTGTCCGGCAACGGACCCACCACCGTCACCTCGCAGCTGATACCGGTCGACCCCTCCCTCACCTACGACCTTTCGGCCGAGGTGCGCAGCCTTGCCGCCAAGGGCGACGATCGGAAAGGCGCCAGGACCTACCTGGGAGTGGTTGCCTACGACAAGGACGGCAAGCGCCTGTCCTCGAAGCCCGCTCCCAATCGCTACGTTGCGGCGGACGACTATTACCTCGTCGCCGCACGAGGCTGGGCGCCCTTGTCTGGAACCGTCGGCGGCGAAGGCAACGACGTCCACAGCCAGTTCCAGCCGGGAACCCGCTTCGTTCGCGTGATAGCGCTGCTGAACCACCGGGACGAAACGATGAAAAGCGAGATTCGCAACATTCGTTTCACGCCACGCCTGCAAATGGGCATGAAATAGAAAGTCTGTCCCGCCTGGGATGATGCGGACCAGGAAGCGGCTGCCATAAAGCCCTTCGCCCGGCCGGAACCGGGCGAAGGGCTCAAATACGGGACCAGTTTCAGGCGGCAGGCGCGCCTTCGTGGATCGCCTTTCTGATTTCGGAGCGGAACTCAGGAGTATCATGCTCCCCATGCACCGAAATCGCATGTTGCACAGCGGCCTCTATCAATTCGTCTTCACCATCGGCCGAAATGGCAACCGTGCACTTCATCTCACTCGGGAATTCGCGGCAGTCGATATATTTCCTCGCCATAACATTCCTCCCGAAGTCAAAGCCCCTCCTGCCGCCACTATAAATTCGTGCCGGAAAGCCACAAAATCACAAGATATGCACGCAGCCGATTCCCGGCCTCTCGCGACAAGAGGCACAGGCTGGGGCTTCCCGGCGCCATGGCGCCACGGAAAGCTACAATTCACCGCAAATGATGGGCTTGTGTTCGTGAAAGGCGTTTTAGCCCTTGCGCCGCAAGTGCGCAGAATATAAGGCTTCCCCCGGTTCGGAGTGTAGCGCAGCCCGGTAGCGCACTTGACTGGGGGTCAAGGGGTCGTGGGTTCGAATCCCGCCACTCCGACCATTTCTCTCTTCATGATCGAAGAAGGCAGGTCCGGCCGCCGAAGCGGCCGGAACGATGATTTCATCGCCTGGAAAGCAAAAGCGAGGCGACCAGCCCAAGCACGATCAGGCCTACGGCCGCCGTGGTCGCCGGATGCTCGCGGGCGCTGTACTCGATAGCCCGGGCCCTCTTGCGCAGATCGGGAAGATGTTCGCCGATGCGGCCGGAAATCTCGTCATAATAGTCCGAGATCGTGTCGCGATAGTCGGAAAGCGCCTCGCGGCCTTCATCGTAATAGCGATTGCCGCGCTTCGAGAGCTGCTTCTTCAGCGAAGTCAACTCCTTCGAAAGCTGCGCAACCTGCTTTTCGAGGTCCATGTCGGAAAGGGACGAGAAAGACGCCATGCCGTTTCCTTCTTTCTGAAAACTGGAAAGAAGGATAACGACCCTCGTCGTGATTTGTTCCGATGGAGCGGCGGCCGCTGTTTCCCCTGTCAGCGCACCTGGTCCAGCAGGCGTTTGCATTCCAGAAGGTCGAACAGCGCCTCCTGCAAAAGCGCCCGGTTGTCGCGCGAAAGCCGGCCGCCATCGGCCTGCACCGGCCCGTCGTCATCGGCCTTGCCGAGCCCGAAGAACCGGCGGCTCGGCTTGGCCTTGGGCTGGCCGACCAGCTGCTCCTCCTCGCCCGGGCGCGGCTGCGAGGCGGGCGTGAGCTCCACGGCCTCGGCCTGCTTGCGCTGGGCGATGGCCTCGACGGCGGCCAGATCGCCGTTGCCGATCGCCACCAGGAACTGGTTGCCGTTCTCGCGCAGCAGCTTTTGAACGCCCTTGATGGTATAGCCCTGGTCATAGAGCATGTGCCGGATGCCCTTGATGAGTTCGACATCCTGCGGCCGGTAGTAACGACGCCCGCCGCCGCGCTTCATCGGCTTGATCTGCGTGAAGCGGGTTTCCCAGAAACGCAGCACATGCTGCGGCAGGTCGAGTTCTTCCGCGACTTCGCTGATGGTGCGAAAGGCATCGGGGCTCTTTTCCATGGCCGATCCTCACGAAAATGCGTCAAGCAAGCGGGGCGCAAAGGCAAAGGCGGCGTGTCCCGCTGTCAGGCGGCCGCCCGAATCGATTCACCGGCCGGCACCTGAACCGGACTTCATTCCAACCGTTTATGGATCAACATTCAAGCCCGACGAAAAGACGGGCGCATCTGTCCGGAACTTTTGCAGGCAAAAAAGCTACTTGCCGCTCTTTTCCCGGTTCTGGTGGGAGCGCAGGATGCGGTTCTTCAGCACGTTGGAGGCCTTGAAGGTCATCACCCGGCGCGGCAGGATCGGCACTTCCTCGCCGGTCTTGGGATTGCGCCCGATGCGCTCGTTCTTCGAGCGCACCTGGAAGGTGGCGAAGGAGGACAGTTTCACGGTCTCGCCGCGCACGATGGCTTCGCAGATCTCGTTGAGGACCGCCTCGACCAGTTCGGCAGACTCCGTCCTCGACAGGCCCACCTTGCGGTAAACAGCCTCGGCAAGATCGGCGCGCGTAAGCGTCTTTCCCCCCATGCGTCCGTCCAATCCGTTAAAACAATGATCACAAGAAACGACGGCGGAGCCTAAGTAATTGATCCGTAAAGGTCAAGACCGTTTGGACAGGGTTGCATGACCGCTACCAGCGCAGCAACACCGCGCCCCAGGTGAAGCCCCCGCCCATCGCCTCCAGAAGCACGAGGTCGCCGCGCTTGATGCGGCCATCGGCCACCGCGACGGAAAGCGCCAGCGGCACCGAGGCGGCCGACGTGTTGCCGTGCCGATCGACGGTGATCACCACCTTTTCCTCGGCAATGCCAAGTTTCTTGGCGGAAGCGTCGATAATGCGCTTGTTGGCCTGGTGCGGCACGAACCAGTCGAGGTCCTCGGCGGTGATTCCAGCCTGCGCGAAGGTCGCCTCGATCACGTCAGTGATCATGCCGACCGCATGCTTGAAGACCTCGCGGCCCTCCATCTTCAGGTGCCCGACGGTGCCGGTGGTCGAGACGCCGCCGTCGACATAGAGCTTTTCCTTGTGCTGCCCATCCGAGCGCAGCGCCGCGGCCAGCACGCCGCGATCGGCAATCGTGCCCTCGCCTTCGCCGGCCTCCAGGACGATCGCGCCGGCACCGTCGCCGAACAGGACGCAGGTCGAGCGGTCGTCCCAGTCGAGCAGACGCGAGAAGGTTTCCGAGCCGATGACCAGCGCCCGCCTGGAAAGCCCGCAGCGAATATAGGTATCCGCCGTGGTGACGGCGTAGACGAAGCCCGAGCACACCGCCTGCATGTCGAAGGCGAAACCGTGATGCATGCCAAGCCGGTTCTGGATCTCGACGGCGGTGGCGGGAAAGGTGTTGTTGGGCGTGGAGGTGGCCAGCACGATCAAATCGATATCGTCAGGCGTCAGTCCGGCATGGGCAAGAGCGGCGCGCGCCGCAGCCTCGCCCAGCGAAGCAGTGGTTTCGTCCTCGGCCGCGATATGGCGCTGACGGATGCCGGTGCGCTGTACGATCCATTCGTCCGAGGTTTCCACCATGCCCTCGAACTCGGCGTTCTTCATGATGCGACGGGGCAAGGCCGAACCGATGCCGCGCACGACTGATCTGATCAAGGTCTACCTATCCTTCTTCGTCGGTCTCGACGACGGGTTTGCTGGTCTCGGTCGCCTGGCTTTGCGGGTTGTGGGCATGGAACAGATCGATGTCGGCCTGGACACGCTCCAGCAGCCTGTTGCGGACCATGTCATAACCAAGCTCCACGGCCGCTGCAAATCCGGCCGAATCGGCACCGCCATGGCTTTTCACCACGATGCCGTTGAGGCCCAGGAACACACCGCCATTGGAACGGCTGACATCCATTTTCTCGCGCAACTGGTCGAACGCGCCCTTGGCCAGAATATAACCGATGCGCGACAGCAGGGAGCGCCCCATGGCGGCCCTGAGATAGCCGGCAATCTGGCGCGCGGTGCCTTCGGCCGTCTTGAGCGCGATGTTGCCGGAGAAGCCTTCGGTGACCACCACGTCGACCGTGCCCTTGCCGATGTCGTCGCCCTCGACGAAACCGCGATAGTCGAGCGAGGAGAGCCCGGCCTCGCGCAGCATGCGCCCGGCCTCCTTGACCTCCTCCTGGCCCTTGACCTCCTCGACGCCGACATTGAGCAGGCCGACCGTCGGGCGTTCTATGCCGAACAGGGCACGCGCCATGCCGGTGCCCAATATGGCGAAATCGACCAATTGCTGGGCGTCGCCGCCAATTGTCGCGCCCACGTCCAGCACCACGCTTTCGGCCCGCACATTGGGCCAGATCGCGGCAATGGCCGGACGGTCGACATTGGCCATGGTGCGCAGGCAGAACTTGGCCATCGCCATCAGCGCACCGGTATTGCCGGCCGAGATGCAGGCATCCGCCTGCCCGTTCTTCACCGCCTCGATGGCGTTCCACATCGACGAGGTGCCGCGCCCGTGGCGCAGCGCCTGGCTCGGCTTATCGTCCATCTGGACGGCAACCTCGCAATGGACGAACTCGCTCGCCGCGGCCAGTGTGGGAAATTTCGCCAGTTCGGGGCGAACTGCGTCTTCACGACCATAGATGATGAACTTGATGTCCGGACGCCGGGCCGCGACAGTCGCCAGGGCGGGGATCACCACGCTTGCGCCATGATCACCGCCCATCGCATCGATCGAAATTCTGATCACGCCGTCCCTATCTCACTATTGGTTGTCGGGCAGGTTTGTTCGCTGGCCGGAATTTTTGGCGAAAATAGCGTTTTTGCTCGGCCACACAACTGGCTTTTGCGATATGGCCCGGCTTTCAGTCTTTTCCGAGAAGGCCACGCAATTTTTTGCGGAACTCGTTTTCTTCCGGCTCGTCCGAGCCGGAAGCCTCCAGCGTGACGCCCGGCTTGCGCGGATAGGGATCGATGGCCAGCCCGAAAAATTCTTCCGCCAGGGCGCCGGCATCGATGGTGTCGCCGGTGAACGTCTCGGGGCTGTCTGGCCCGTCCGCATCCAGCACCATTTCTCCCTGCTGCTCCAGCCGGGCGAGTTTCGAATCCTGCGGCAGGAAAAGGCCTTCGACCGCTTCGTCAATATGAGCCTTGAGCGGCTCCAGGGTCACCACGCATGCCTGCGTGATATCGGCGGCGACATGTCCGGAAACCTTCACGCCATTGCGCTTCCAGGCCGTGACCAGCATTTCGGCCCTGTAGCTGTCGACCGAAAGCAGCCCATGCGCCTCGGCCAGCGCCTTGCGCTGTGCTTCGTCGGCCTCGATGACCACCGGCAGGCCCTTCTGCGGCAGGCGCGCGACATGCACCGGGAAGGAAACGGGGCTTTTTTCTTCTGTGTCTTTCATCTCATTGTCCTTCCTCGCCCGCACGTGGGAACTGCAGCTTGCCGGCGCAGATGGCCTCGGCGGGCTGTGCGGCAAGGCCCGCGACGGCCGTTTTCACATAGGCGGCGAGCCGTCGCGATTCGGCCCATTCCTCATCCGGGCGGATGTTGCGCCCCAGCGCGGCCACCAGCGCCTCGTCGTCCCGCCTCTCCAGTGCATCGGCATAGGCTGCGGTGCGGCCGTAATACATCTTGGCCAGGCGTTTCATGCGCTTCGGCACCCCGACATCGCTGATCCCAAGCTCACGCAACGAATGGTCGACATCGAGGAAGAACTCGTCGATGAGAACCTGCGCGACCTCCTGCGCCGTCCCTTCCGTGCCATGCAGGCGGTGCTGGAGAAGGAACATGTGCAGGGACAGCATCTCGAAGCGGCCAAGCGGCGTATCCGGCACGTTCCAGTGCGAATAGAAGTGCGGCTGCCGCGCCGCTGCCACGATTTCCCCGTAGAGCGCGTCGGTGATTTCGCGATTTGCCTGGCGCTTGGCGCCGAACAGACGCTTGAACATGGAAAAGACGGTCTCCCGGGGACCCTTGTTTGGATGGCCTTGTTGCATCGGCGGCTAAGCTGGTTTACCGCTTTTGCGGCCTCGCGCAAGCGGGCGTGCAAGGCTGATTGGATGGAGTTGTCGTTGCGCGTGAAGAGATTCAAGTCGACATTTTCGTCGCGCCCTGCCGGGCTCGCATCGCTGCTGGCTGTCGCCGCCGTGCTTTCGGCCTGCAACAGCTCGAAGATGATCGGCGACCTCAACCCCGGCGAAACGCTGCATCAGGGGTATGTCGTCGACCAGCAGTCGCTGGACATGGTGCCGGTCGGCTCCAGCCGCGAGCAGGTGCTGCTGGCGCTGGGAACGCCCTCCACCACCGCCACCTTCGACAATGAAGTGTTCTACTACATCTCCCAGACCCGAAAGCGGCCGGTCGCCTTCGCCAACGCCAAGGTGGTGGAGCAGAGCGTGCTTGCCGTCTATTTCGGCGATGACGGCCGTGTCAGCAACATTGCCAACTACGGCTTGAAGGACGGCAAGGTGTTCGACTTCATCAGCCGCACCACCCCGACCGCCGGCAAGGACCAGAACTTCCTCGCCCAGGTCATCAGCGGCGCCGGCAAGCTCAACCCCGGCCAAGTCGGCAGCATGATCGGCGGCTCCGGCAACTGATCGCACGCGACCGCCGCGCCCGGGCATCGGAACGATCCGATACCGAATTTCTGTTCTTTCACAAAAAAACCCGCGGGGATCGCTCCCCGCGGGTTTTTTCCGGGATGACGGCCGGAAGGCCGAATCAGCCGTGCGCCAAAACCGCCAGCAGCAGCAGGGCGACGATATTGGTGATCTTGATCGCCGGGTTGACGGCCGGGCCGGCCGTATCCTTGTAGGGATCGCCGACCGTATCGCCGGTCACCGAGGCCTTGTGCGCTTCGGAACCCTTGAGGTGCTTGACGCCGTCCTTGTCGGTGAAGCCGTCCTCGAACGACTTCTTGGCGTTGTCCCAGGCGCCACCACCGGAGGTCATCGACACGGCCACGAACAGGCCGTTGACGATGACGCCGAGCAGCGAGGCCCCGAGCGCGGCAAAGGCCGATGCCTTGGAACCCGAGATCAGCAGCACGCCGAAATAAACCACCAGCGGCGCCAGCACCGGCAGCAGCGAAGGAATGATCATTTCCTTGATCGCCGCCTTCGTCAGCAGGTCGACGGCGCGCGCATAGTTCGGCTTCGAGGTGCCCTGCATGATGCCGGGATCCTCGCGGAACTGCTTGCGCACCTCCTCCACGATCGAGCCCGCCGCACGGCCGACCGCCGTCATGGCGATGCCGCCGAACAGGTACGGGATCAGGCCGCCGAAGATGAGGCCGGCCACCACATAGGGGTTCGAGAGGTCGAACGAGACCGTGCCGAGGTCCGAGAAGTAGGGATACTGGTCGGCATTGGCCGCGAAATATTGCAGGTCGTTCGAATAGGCCGCGAACAGCACCAGCGCGCCGAGGCCGGCCGAGCCGATGGCGTAGCCTTTGGTCACCGCCTTGGTGGTGTTGCCGACGGCGTCGAGGGCGTCGGTGGACTGGCGCACCTCCTTGGGCAGGCCCGACATTTCGGCGATGCCGCCGGCATTGTCGGTCACCGGGCCGAAGGCGTCGAGCGCAACGATCATGCCGGCAAGGCCGAGCATGGTCGTCACCGCGATCGCCGTGCCGAACAGGCCGGCAAGCTGGAAGGTGGCGATGATGCCGCCGACGATGACGATGGCCGGCAGCGCCGTCGATTCCAGCGAGACCGCAAGGCCCTGGATGACGTTGGTGCCGTGGCCGGTCACCGAGGCCTGGGCGATGGAGTTCACCGGGCGCTTGTTGGTGCCGGTGTAGTATTCGGTGATTACCACGATCAGCGCCGTCACCAGCAGGCCGATCAGGCCGCACGCGAACAGATTGCCGCCGGTAATGACCATGCCGCTGACGGTGCCGACCTCGCCCCAGCCGATGGTCAGCTGGTTGGCTATGGCCAGGCCTACGATCGACAGCAGGCCCGTCACGATCAGGCCCTTGTAGAGCGCGCCCATGATCGAGCCGTTGGAGCCCAGCTTGACGAAGAAGGTGCCGGCGATGGAGGTGATGATGCAGGCGCCGCAGATGACCAGCGGATAAAGCATCATCTCGCCGAGATTGGGCGCATTGCCGAAGAAGATGGCGGCGAGCACCATAGTCGCCACGACCGTGACTGCGTAGGTCTCGAACAGGTCGGCGGCCATGCCGGCGCAGTCGCCGACATTGTCGCCGACATTGTCGGCGATGGTGGCCGGGTTGCGCGGATCGTCCTCGGGAATGCCGGCTTCCACCTTACCCACCAGATCGCCGCCGACATCCGCCCCCTTGGTGAAGATGCCGCCGCCGAGACGGGCGAAGATGGAGATCAGCGACGCGCCGAAGCCGAGCGCCACCAGCGCATCGACCACATCGCGGCTGGCCGGGGCATGGCCGAGCGGTCCGGTGAGTATCCAGTAGTAGACCGACACGCCGAGCAGCGCGAGGCCGGCAACCAGAAGGCCGGTGATCGCGCCGGACTTGAAGGCGATGTCGAGGCCGGCGGCCAGGCTGTTGGAAGCCGCCTGCGCGGTGCGCACATTGGCCCGGACCGACACATGCATGCCGATGAAGCCCGCGGCGCCCGAAAGCACGGCACCGATCAGGAAACCGAACGCGGCGGTCGCGGATAACAGCCACCACGCAAGCACGAAGACGACGACGCCGACGATGGCGATGGTGGTGTATTGGCGGGTCAGGTAAGCCTGCGCGCCCTCGCGGATGGCCGCGGAGATTTCCTGCATGCGTGCGTTGCCCTGGTCGGCGGCAAGCACCGACTGAGTCGCCCAGATGGCGTAAAGGACAGAAAGCAGGCCGCAGGCGATGACGACATAAAGCATGGTCATTGCCGGATTTTCCTCACATGATGGCCCGCAAGAACCCCTCTCCCCGGGCCGTTGCAACCAGACCGAACTGCATTGTGCAGTGCGACCTAATGTAGCGGCTTAGGCGAAACCAGCTGCCAAGGTCAAGATATTGTTGAGCTTTTGCCCCGGTTTCGCCCGAAAGTATCATTTCGCGCCGCAAAAGGACGGAATCGTCAGCCCTTTTTCAGATCCCGGTCGGGCAGATCACGCCGCGCGGTGGCGACGGTCGGCAATGGTTTGCAGGACGAGCATGACGAGACACAGGCCCGAAAGCGGGAACAGTATCCAGGCGAGCATGTCCCAGCCCCAGGCATTGTAGACCGCGCCCGACATCAGCGAAGCGAACGCGACGCTGGAAAACAGCACGAAATCGTGGAAGCCCTGCACCTTGCCCTTCTCTTCCGGCGTGTAGCATTCGGCCACGATGGCGGTGGAGCCGATGAAACCGAAGTTCCAGCCAAGGCCGAGCAAAATCAGGGCCGTCCAGAACTGCCAGAGCTGGATGCCGGACAGCGCCACGAGGCCGCAACCGATGAGCAGCGCAAAGCCGATGGCAACGATGGTCGGCGCGCCGAACCGGCTGATGAGCCTGCCGGTGAAGAAGCTCGGCGCGAACATCGCCATCACGTGCCAGGAAATGCCGAGCGTCGCCTCATCCGAGGTGAAACCGCAGCCGACCATGGCCAGCGGCGCGCCGGTCATCACGAAGGTCATCATCGCATAGGAACCGACGGCGCAGGTCAGGGCCGTTATGAAACGCGGCTTTGCGATGATCTCGGTCAGCGGTCGTCCGCTCGACACGGCCTCATGCGCCTTCTCGACGAGAGGACGCGGGCGCAATTGGGCAAGAACCAGCGCACCGATGCCCGCAAGCACGATCAGCGCGGCGAAGGCCCCCGCGAACATCACCGGTTCGAGCAGGTCCTTGGTGAAGATCACCACCTGGGGGCCGATCATGGCGGTGAACACGCCGCCCGCCAGCACGAAGGAGATGGCGCGGGCCTTGAAGGCCGGCGGCGCGTTGTCGGCGGCGGCAAAGCGGAACTGCTGCACGAATGCGCTGCCGAAACCGACCACGAGCAGGCCGAATGCGAATATCCAGAAGCTGGACTGGAACAATGCGATGGTGGCGATCAGGCCGCCAAGCGCCGTCAGGCCGGTTCCGGTCAGGAAGCCGTCGCGCTGGCCGAGCCGGCGCACGATCGCCGCTGCCGGCAGCGCACCGACCGCGACACCGACATTGAAGCCCGTCAGCGGGGCGGTCGCGAGGGACTTGTCGACACCCAGAAGGTAGTGGCCGGCAAGCGCGCCGAGCGCGAAGCAGATCGGCGCTGCCGAACCGACGATGGCCTGAGCGGCGGCCAGGATCAGCGCTGTCCGGCGTGCCTCCCGCTCGACGGCGGGCGTCTGCGCGCCGGTGGCTGCCTGTCCCGATACGCTCATGAAGCCTCCTTGCCCTTGCCTCGTCCTTCGCCGCGCACGCGGCGGGAAATGCGGTCGAGCACTGCATTGACGAGCTTGGGCTCGTCTTCTTCATAGAATGCCTTGGCGATGTCGACATATTCCGAGACGATCACGGCGACCGGAACATCGGCGCGCATCATCAGCTCGTAGGTGCCGGCGCGCAGAATGGCGCGCAGCGTGGAATCGAGCCGCGACAGCGGCCAGTCCTCGGTCAGCGCCTGGCGGATGATCGGATCGAGCGTCTTCTGCTTCTCCACCACGCCGGCCAGGATGGCCCGGAACCATTGCGCGTCCGCCTCGCGGTAGAGCGCGCCATCGACTTCCTTGCCGAGCCGGAAGGCCTCGTATTCGGCCGTGATTTCCAGCAGCCCGCTGCCGGCGACATCCATCTGGTACAGCGCCTGGACGGCGGCGAGGCGTGCCGCGCCGCGCTTGTTGGCATGCCGCATCTGCGGGGTCTTGTCAGCAGGTTCCGTCACGAACGTTCAGCTCCAAGCCGATCGCGAACCGCGATCATGGTCAGTGCCGCGCGCGCGGCAAAGCCGCCCTTGTCGCCTTCGCTGCGACGCGCGCGCGCCCATGCCTGCTCCTCGTTCTCGGTGGTGAGGATGCCGTTGCCGATGCAGATCGATTCCTGCACCGACAGGTCCATCAAAGCGCGCGCCGATTCATTGGCGACGATCTCGAAATGGTAGGTCTCGCCGCGAATGACGGTGCCGAGGGCGACGAAACCATCATAGCCCTCGCCCTCATCGTCCTCGGCGTCGAGCGCGAAGGAAATCACCGCCGGAATTTCGAGCGCGCCGGGCACCGTGACCACCTCATATGCGGCGCCGGCTTCATCGAGCGCCGCCTTGGCACCTTCCAGCAGGGCGTCGGCGAGGTCGTCGTAAAAACGAGCCTCGATGATGAGCAGTTTTTTCTTCTTGTCCTGGGTCATGGTCCCTGCGTCTCCGGCCGAGCCGGTCAATTAGGCCGAAGCGCGTGAGTCCGCAAGCCTCACGCGAAGAGGATGCTTTGGGTCAGGCCTTCGCCTTGTCAGTATCCCTGCGCCGCCGCTTCCGACAAGCGTGCAGCATAGCGCGCCATGGTATCGATTTCGAGGTTTACCCGATCGCCGACCTGGCGCTCGCCCCAGGTGGTCACCTGCAGCGAATGGTGGATGAGCAGCACGTCGAAGCGCCTGCCTTCCACCTTGTTGACGGTGAGCGAGGTGCCGTCCAGCGCCACCGACCCCTTGGGCGCGATGAAGCGGGCGAATTCCGGCGGCGCCTCCAGCGTGAAGCGCACCGCATCGCCCTCGTCCTGCCGCGCCACGATCTCGGCCGTGCCGTCGATATGGCCCGAAACGATGTGCCCGCCCAGTTCGTCACCGATCTTCAGCGCCCGCTCCAGATTGATGTGCGTTCCCGCCTTCCACTGCGCGGCCGTGGTAAGGCGCAGGGCCTCTTCCCATGCCTCGACCTCGAACCAGCGCGCATTGGAGCCGTTTTCAGGCAGTGCGGTCACCGTCAGGCACACGCCGGAGCAGGCAATCGAGGCGCCGATATCGATGGTTTGCGGATCATAGGAGGTGTCGATGCGCAGCCGCACCCCCTCCTTGAGCGGCTCGACCGCGGCAACCTTGCCGACATCGGTGACGATACCCGTGAACATCAGATGGTCCTTACCCACTCTGCAAAGCCGTCCTGGTCGAATTGCATCTCGCGCAGCTTGCGGAAACCTGCCGGGATGGTATCCGGCCCGATGGGCGCGGCAATGCCTTGCCCGCCGACCTCTGTCGGTCCCCGAAACAGCACGATGCGATCGACGAGGCCCTCATCGAGGAATGACTGCGCCACCGACGCTCCGCCCTCGACGATGATGCTGGACATGCCGAGCGCGGCCAGATCCTCCAGCAGTTCAGGCAGCGCGATCTTGCCTTCGTGCACCTCCGTGCCGATGAAGCGCACGCCGTGGCGTTCCAGTAAGGCGCGGCGCTGTCCATCGACCAGCGGGTTGGAGGCGATGTAAAGTGGCACCCGGTCCACGCCCGAAACCAGGCGCGAGGCCGGCGGCAATCTCATCTCGCTGTCGAGCACGATGCGCGCCGGCGAGCGGTTTTCCAGCCCCGGCAACCGCACCGTCAGTTCCGGATCGTCCTCCAGCGCCGTGCCGATGCCGATCAGGATCGCATCCGCCTCGGTCCGCATCAGATGCACCTCGCGGCGCGCCACCTCTCCGGTGATGGGAACCTGTCCCTCGCCCCTGACGCCAATCTTTCCATCGCTGGAAAGCGCCATCTTGAGAATGACCTCCGGCCGTTTCTTCAAGGAACGCATGAGATAGCCGGCCAACTGGTTCGCCGCTTCCGAGGCCAGCACGCGTTCGGTGACCTCGACACCCGCCTCGCGCAATATGGCGTAACCCTTGCCCGAAACGCGCGGATCGGGGTCGCTGGCGGCACCCACCACCCGCGCGATGCCGGCCGTCACCAGCGCCTCGGCGCAGGGCGGCGTGCGGCCGTGATGCGCGCACGGCTCCAGCGTCACATAGGCGGTGGCGCCGTGCGTCAGCTCGCCGGCCTCGGCCAGAGCTTCCGTCTCAGCATGAGGGCGACCGCCGATGGCGGTGACGCCCGTGCCGACGATCATCGGCCCCGCCCCATCGTCGCGCACGATGATCGTGCCGACCGAGGGATTGGTGGACGTACGGCCGGAATGGCGGCGGGACAGGCGCAGGGCCGCAGCCATGAACCTGCGGTCCAGTTTCTCTTGTGCGGTGTCAGCAGCGCCAGCCATCGCTCAGTCGATATCCTCGTCGACCTTGAGTTCGCCGAGCACGTCGTGGAAATCCTTGGCCTCGCGGAAATTGCGATACACCGAGGCAAAGCGCACATAGGCGACGTCGTCCAGCGACTTCAGCGCCTCCATCACCAGACGGCCGACTTCCGCCGAAGGAATTTCAGTCTCGCCCGAACTTTCGAGCTGGCGCACGATGCCGGTCACGGCCCGGTCGATGCGCTCGGGATCGACATTGCGCTTGCGCACCGCGATCTCCACCGAGCGCAGCAGCTTGTCGCGGTCGAAGGGAACCTTGCGGCCCGACTTCTTGACCACCACCAGATCGCGCAACTGCACCCGTTCGAAAGTGGTGAAACGGCCGCCGCAATCGGGACAGACGCGCCGCCGGCGGATGGCCGAGCCGTCTTCGGCGGGGCGCGAGTCCTTCACCTGTGTGTCTTCGGATTGGCAATAAGGACAACGCATGGAAAGCCTTGTTCGCGATTCTGTCGGTGCCGGGAAAGCTAAAGCCTTTCCGCTCAGGTAGGAAGCGCGAAGGCAGAAATCCAACGTCGTCGCGTCCGCAATATGACTTCGCGCGGAAACCTGCCGTCAGGGTACATACACCGGCGAGATCGCCCAAAATGAAACGGCTGCCGCGCGTTCAGCGCAGCAGCCGCTCCAAAAGCGTGATTACAGGCTTATCCGAGATAGGAATAGAGCGGGAAGCGGTTGGTCAGGTCCACGACCTTCTGCTTCACGGCAGCTTCGACGGCGGCGTTGCCGTCATCGGAGTTGGCCGCCTTCAGCCCGTCGAGAACCTCGGCGATCAGCTTGCCGATCTCGCGGAACTCGGCCTGGCCGAAGCCGCGCGTGGTGCCGGCCGGCGTACCCAGACGCACGCCCGACGTGACGAACGGCTTTTCGGGGTCGAAGGGGATGCCGTTCTTGTTGCAGGTTATGTTGGCGCGGCCAAGCGCGGCCTCGGCCCGCTTGCCGGTGGCGTTCTTGGGGCGAAGGTCGACCAGCATCAGGTGGTTGTCGGTGCCGCCCGAGACGATGTCGAGGCCGGTTTCCTGCAAGCTGGAAGCCAGCGCCTTGGCGTTGGCCACCACATTCTGCGCATAGACCTTGAAGTCCGGCTTCAGCGCCTCTGCAAAGGCCACGGCCTTGGCGGCGATGACGTGCATCAGCGGGCCGCCCTGCAAGCCCGGGAAGACGGCCGAATTGATCTTCTTGGCGATGTCCTCCTCATTGGTGAGGATCATGCCGCCGCGCGGGCCGCGCAGCGACTTGTGCGTGGTGGTCGTCACCACATGCGCGTGCGGCAGCGGAGACGGGTGCATGCCGCCCGCGACGAGGCCGGCGATGTGGGCCATGTCGACCATCAGATAAGCGCCGACGGCATCGGCGATCTCGCGGAAGCGCTTCCAGTCCCAGATGCGGGAATAGGCCGTGCCGCCGGCCAGGATCAGTTTCGGCTTCGTCTCGTTCGCCTTGCGCTCGACCTCGTCCATGTCGAGCAGGTGATCGCCCTCACGCACGCCATAGGAGACGACGTTGAACCACTTGCCGCTCATGTTGACCGGCGAACCGTGGGTGAGATGGCCGCCCGAATTCAGGTCGAGCCCCATGAAGGTGTCGCCCGGCTGCAGCAGGGCGAGGAAGACCGCCTGGTTCATCTGGCTGCCCGAATTGGGCTGGACGTTGGCGAACTTGCAGTCGAACAGCTTCTTCGCCCGCTCGATGGCCAGTTCTTCCACCACGTCCACATACCGGCAGCCGCCATAGTAGCGCTTGCCCGGATAACCTTCGGCGTATTTGTTGGTCAGGACGGTGCCCTGCGCCTCCATCACGGCGCGCGAGACGATGTTCTCCGAGGCGATCAGCTCGATCTCGTGGCGTTGACGGCCAAGCTCGTTGCGAACAGCGTCAAAAATCTCGGGATCGGCATCCGCGAGGGTGGTCTCGAAGAAGGAATTGAACGAACTGGATGCAGCCGACTGTATCGCCATTACCGGAAGTTTCCCTAACTGGAGTAGACCCGGGGGCGCATTAGCACAGTTGCCCTGCCCTAGCCACTTTCACCGCGAAATTACCTGGCCCTATTGCGCCGGTTATCGATAGCCCAGGCGGTCAATTCCGGCCCGCCTGTAGAAAAGGGCCGCCACACGGACAGCCCTTTTACGATATGCTCTGGTATTTCCCGGCTACAGGGCCGAAGAAATCTTCAGTTCATCGACCCCGTCCCAACCATAGATGTCGTCACGGAATTGCGCGACGCCGTCGCCGGTCGACCAGGCCGAGACATAGAGGAAATGCACGGGGACCGGGTTGGTCACGGCCACCGGAACGGTCTCGCCACTCTTGATGGTCGCCTCGAACTGCTGCCGGCTCCAGCCGGGTGTATCGCGCAGCACCCAGGTCACCAGGTCGCGCACGTTCTGGACGCGCACGCAGCCCGAGGAGTCGAAACGCATCATCTGGCCGAACAGGCTCTGCTGCGGCGTGTCGTGCATATAGACGCCGTCCGGGCTCGGGAAGTTGATCTTCACCGAGGCCATGGCGTTGTTGGTTCCCGGCTCCTGCCGGAAACGGTACTTCGCCGCCTCCTCGGTCGACCAGTCCACCATCATCGGATCGACCTCGCTCCCATCGGGAGCGAACAGGCGGATCTTGCTATCCTTGAGATAGTTGGGGTTCTTGCGCATCAGAGGAATGATGTCCTTGCGCACGATGGAGGTGGGCGCCGTCCAGTAGGGATTGACGATGATCTCGTTGATCTTGGAGTTCACGATCGGCGTCTGGCGGTCGATCTTGCCGACGATTGCCGTATGACGCAGCACGACGCGATCGTTCTCCACCGCCTCGATCTGGGCTGCAGGAATGTTGACCAGCACATAGCGATTGCCGAGCGTGCCGACCTTCTCGCGTAGACGGACGAGATTGGTTTCGAGCTGGCCAAGCCGGGTCTGGGCGTTGATGTTCATGGCCAGATAGCTGTATTTGCCCAGCACGCCGTCAGCCGGCAGGCCGTGGCGCATCTGGAAGCGCTTCACCGCCGCGTCGACATAGGAATCGAAGGATTCCGACAGGCCGGCATTCTGCGGAAGATCGCCCGAAACCATCAGCCGCCGGCGCAGCGGCACCACGTCCGGATCGATCACGCCGATCTTGAGCTTCTTGGTGTCCGGCACCGGCTGCCAGCCGCCCTGGGCAACGAGGTTGCTGTATTGGGCGATGGCCTGTTCGGTATAGGCGATGGTCTGCTGGCTGAAGATGGGGCGCGTCGACAGAACCTTGGCGCTGCCGCTGGAACGCGCGTCGAACGTGTCGCGCCAGCCGCCCTGCCCCGCGGCCCTGAGAATATCGCCGACCGCATCCTGGGCGCGCGCGCCGCCCGCGATCATCGAGGCGGCAAGGGCCGAAGCCCCGGACAGAAACAAACGACGGTTCGTCTTCATGGGCGTTCCAGACATTCTTCCAGTCAGTGTTCAGGCAATGCCGCCGGGCACTCTGGGGTTGCGACCTTAACAATTCGCCAACCATGCCATCGCTTTGGCGCCGAGAAGGCGCCGCGCCTGAACGGGATTCCTTATCGCCGGACATTCGCGCCCGATCTGCTGACATTCTCGCTTCCATCCGAATATGGCGGCAACGTGGCGCAGCCCTGCTTTCAGCCCCGCCGCAAATGACAAAGGCCGGGTCTTGTGCCTTTCCGGCACCGCCCGGCCAGTCAACGGATCACGCGATCCGTGTGCGCGACGAAATCCTACATGCGATAGGCGATGGTGTCGTTCCAGAAGCGGTCCAGGCGCTGCAAGGCCCGGTTCATCTGCTTGAACTCGTCGGTGTTGATGCCGCCGACCTGCTCGATGGAGCCGACGTGCCGCTCGTAGAGTCGCGCCACCACATCCGCCACGTCCATGCCCTTGTCGGTCAGGCTGATGCGCACCGAACGGCGGTCGAGCTTGGAGCGCTGGTGATTGATGAAGCCCAGATCGACCAGCTTCTTGACGTTGTAGGACACGTTCGAGCCGAGATAGTAACCGCGGGAGCGAAGCTCGCCGGCAGTCAGTTCGGCATTGCCGATATTGAACAGAAGCAGCGCCTGGATGGCATTGATGTCGGAGCGGCCTGCCCGTTCGAATTCGTCCTTGATCACGTCAAGAAGACGGCGATGCAACCGTTCAACAAGCTGAAGAGATTCCATGTAAAGCGAACGGATGCCTTCCTGGGTTTCATTCGATACATTAGCGGGCTTCGCCGCCGAGCGCTGGTTGTTCATTGTCTTTGCCTCTCGTTTGTCGCCTGGTGATTTTTTGTTTTTCTCACCTTGATCGCGACACTATCGAATACTCATAAAATTCGACTTAAACACCAAGGCTAACAAGAGCTTACCAGCGACAGCCGTCGAAGACGCTTAATGAATAGTCACGCCTCACGGGACAATTAACCTAAAAAATGAGCTAACGGTTCGGCGGGCCCGGCAGGGCCGGCACGCGCCTATCGCACGGCTTCGGCGCGCCGGCGCCTCTGCATCGCCGCGCGGAAGCCGCAGTAGATCGCGGCGACCACCGCATGCGTGACGACGACCGAGGGCCGGTGGCCGAAATATTGCGGAAAGCCGGCATGCATGGCGATCTCGCCGGCCGCGCACAGGAACCAGATGACCGGCCCCCAGGACGCAAGCATCCACAGGCCGGCGGCCGCGAAGGGAAACAGCACCGCCAGCACCGAGGCGGCGATCTGCCATTGCACCGGCATCAGGTCGAAGCGGTAGAGATCGCCCGGATAATAGCCGATCAGCCGGATCCAGTAGAGAACGCCGGACACAAGGCACAGGCAGGCGATGAGGCGCAGGAACACGGCAAGGGCGATCTCGAGCCTTCCCGGCTCCAAAGCGGCGCGGCCTGGAAGCTCCTCCCTCACAGGACCAGTTCCCGGTCTCCCAGCGGCGCGAAATAGGCTTCGGCCGCGGCATCGCTCACACCGTCCAGCGTCGGCGGGTTCCAGACAGGCGTCGAGCCCTTGTCGACGAGCACGGCCCGGATGCCCTCATAGAAGTCATGGCCGTCCAGCATGCGGTTGAGCACCCGGAACTCCATGCGCATGCAATCGTCCATGGAAAGGTCCGCCCCTCGCCTGATCTCGCGCCACGCCACCTTGAGGCTGGTCGGCGAGCGCGACAATATGGTCGCGAGCGTCTTCGACGCGAGCTCGTCGCCCGCCCTGGCTTCCTCCTTCAGGCTGGCGAGGGCCGCTTCCAGCGTCTCGTGCGAGAAATGGCGCTCGATGGCGGCGAAGGTCGCGGCATCGGTCTCGGCCGGCACCGCGACATGAAACCGCCCCAACACTTCCTCCACCTCGCCGGAGGCCGTGAGCGCTTCGACAAGCTCCTGCTGGCTCTCCGATCTGATGGTTTGCGTGGCAAGCCCGACGGCCAGCGCATCGCCCTGGCGCACACGGTTTCCGGTCAGCGCCATATACATGCCGAAAGCGCCGGGAAGCCGCGACAGGACATGGCTGCCGCCGACATCGGGAAAGAAGCCGATGCCGACCTCGGGCATGGCGACGATGGCATTCTCGGTCATCACCCGGTGCGAGCCGTGGGCGGAAATGCCGACGCCGCCGCCCATGACGATGCCGTCGATCAATGCGACATAGGGCTTGGGAAAGCGCGCCAGTTGGGCGTTCATCCGGTATTCGTCCGCGAAGAATTCGACATGGCGTTCTCCCGCCCTGCCGGCGCGGTAGACGTCCATGATGTCGCCGCCGGCGCAGAAGGCCCGTCCTTCGCCCCGGACCAGCACGAGGCGGACGGAAGCGTCCTTTTCCCAGGCATCGAGGGCGGCCGCCAGCGCGTGCACCATCCGTCCGGTGAGGGCATTGAGGGCCTTGGGGCGCGTGAGCGTCACCACGCCGGCCTGCCCCATGGTCTCGAAGCGGATTTCATCGCCGCCGCCAAAATCCATCGTCACAGATTCCCTCTCAAACGCTCTCAGGCGAAAGTGCTAAGGGCCACATGCAGGCGCGTCAATGCCGGCCGGCCATGACGGGCGCGCACGATTGCGCCGTCGCACAATGATGTCGCATTGGTCAGCGACGGCAGCCATGTTAGAACGCTTCTGGAAAACGGCCTCGCTGGAGGCCCACCGGTTTGCGCAAGAGAAGGACCGGGACTGGCATGTGAAGCCGCTCCCGGGAGATTGGCCATGAACAGGTTCGCACCCACCAAAGCGGCAGGTACACGCACCGTCGACGACGTCACCGGCTCCCGAAGGCTCAGGCGCATGCGCAAGGCCGCGTGGTCGCGGCGGCTGGTGCAGGAGAACCATCTCACCGTGGACGACCTGATCTGGCCGATCTTCCTGGTCGAGGGCGAGAACGTGCAGGAGCCGATCGCCGCCATGCCGGGCGTCTTCCGTCTCTCCGTAGACGTGGCGGTGCGCGAGGCCGAGCGCGCGGCAAGGCTCGGCATCCCGGCGATCGCCACCTTTCCCAAGGTGGATGTCTCGCTGCGCGACACCGCCGGCTCGCTGATCCTCGACCCCGACAACCTCACCAACCGCGCCACCCGCGCCATCAAGGAGGCGGTGCCGGAAATCGGCGTCATCACCGATGCCGCGCTCGACCCCTTCACCAGCCACGGCCATGACGGCGTGCTGCGCGACGGCATCATCGTCAATGACGAGACCGTCGAGCAGATCGCGGCCGGCGCGGTGCTTCAGGCCGCGGCCGGGGCCGACATCATCGCCCCTTCCGACATGATGGACGGCCGCATCGGCGTCATCCGCTCGGCGCTGGACGAGAACGGCTTCCAGGACGTGGCCATCATGTCCTATGCGACCAAGTTCGATTCCGCCTTCTATGGTCCCTATCGCGACGCCATCGGCACCGCCGGCCTGCTGCAGGGCGACAAGAAGACCTATTACATCAACGCCGCCAACTCCGCCGAGGCCCTGCGCGAAACCGAGCAGGACATCCTCGAGGGCACGGACATGGTGATGGTCAAGCCCGGCCTGCCCTATCTCGACATCATCCGCCAGATCAAGGACAGCTTCGCCCTGCCCACCTTCGCCTATCAGGTGTCGGGCGAATATTCGATGATCAAGGCGGCAGCCGCCAATGGCTGGATCGACGGCGACCGGGCAATGATGGAATCGCTCCTCGCCTTCAAGCGCGCCGGCGCCGACGGCATCCTCACCTATTTCGCGCCGACCGTGGCCGAGATGCTGAAAGGGTGAGCGGCCCGGGACCCGCCATAGCGACAGCCACAGAGCCATCCGACAACACCGCGGCGACGGCACATGACCGTCACTGGCGGCGCAATCTCGTCGTCTGCTTCGCCGGTTCCTTCTCCACCATCGTGGCGATGACCCTGCTGCTTCCCTTCCTGCCGCTCTATGTCGAGCAGCTCGGCGCGCATGGCCATGCCAGCATCGTGCAATGGTCCGGCATCGCCTATGGCGCCACTTTCCTGGCCGCGGCGCTGGTGGCGCCGCTCTGGGGCAGGCTCGGCGACCGCTACGGCCGCAAGCTGATGCTGGTGCGCGCCAGCTTCGGCATGGCGGTGTGCATGTCGCTGATGGGCATGGTGCAAAGCGTGGAACAGCTCGTGCTGCTGCGCCTGGCTGTCGGGCTGGCCGGCGGCTATGCATCGGGCTCCACCATCCTCGTCGCCATGCAGACCCCGAAGGAGCGTTCCGGCTGGGCGCTCGGCGTCCTGTCGGCCGGCATCATGGCCGGCAATCTCGTCGGCCCGCTGATCGGAGGCTTGCTGCCGCCGCTGATCGGCATCCGCGCCACCTTCCTGCTTTCCGGCGGCGTCATCTTCCTCGCCTTCCTGGCCACGGCCCTGTTGGTGAAAGAAGAACACAGACCGCAGCAAAGCAGCGCGGAAAGGCCGGCCGGCGCATGGGCCGCCATTCCGGACAAGCGGCCGGTTGTCGCCATGCTGGTAACCGGCATGCTGCTGATGCTGGCCAACATGTCGATCGAACCGATCATCACCGTCTATGTCGCGCAACTCCTCGAGGATCAGGCCCATGTCACGCTGGTCGCCGGCGTCGTCATGTCGGCGGCGGCGCTCGGCAGCATCGTGTCGGCAACCTGGCTCGGCAAGCTCGCCGACCGCGCGGGGCACTGGAACGTGGTGGTGGGCGCGCTGGCCGTCGCCGCCCTGCTTCTGGTCCCGCAGGCTTTCGTCACTGCGGGCTGGCAACTCATCGTGCTGCGCTTCCTGATGGGGCTGGCGCTTGGCGGCCTGCTGCCGTCGATCACCAGCGTCATCCGCCATAACGTGCCCGACGGCGTCGGCGGCAACGTCCTCGGCTATTCGATCTCGGCCCAATATGCCGGACAGGTGGTCGGGCCTCTGCTCGGCGGCTTCGTCGGCGGCCATATCGGCATGCCGGCCGTTTTCCTCGGCACGGCGGCACTTCTGGCCGGCGGCGCGGCCTGGAACCGGCTGGCGCAAACCCGGCACGGCAATTTGCAGCATTGATTTGCCCGCCCCCAGGCACAAAGTGCCGGCGGATCGGAAATCCCGCCGACCTGATTCTTGCAGGAGCAACCGCCGATGAACAACCGTCTCCTCGTTTTTGCCGCCGGCACCAGCGGCGCGGCCGGCGTCGCCCTTTCGGCGGCCGCATCGCATGGCGGCGGCCCCTTCACCGGCACCGCCGCCTCCTTCCTCGTCATGCACGCGCCTGCCCTGCTGGCCATCGGCCTGCTCACCGCCAGCCGCACCCTGCACGCGGCCGGCCTGCTGCTTCTGCTCGGCCTTGCCATCTTCTGCGGCGATCTGCTGGCGCGCGACTTCCTGGGCACGCGGCTGTTCCCCTTCGCGGCGCCGACCGGCGGCACGCTGCTCATCGCCGGCTGGCTGGCTGTCGCCCTGGCAGCGCTTCGCGGCGTCAAAACCGCCGATTGACGCGAAAATCTTGAAAACGCGCGCCCACCCACCATCTGAAGCCTGTAACGACGTGCAAACGGAAAGGCTCGGAAACGCCCATGAACGCTCGCGTGCTCGACGGCGAGATCATCACCACGAGGCAGGACGACGTGCGCGCCTATGACGGCGTGCGCACACGCCGCGTGCTGGCCTTCATCATCGATTATATCATCGTCGGCCTGCTTACGATCCCCTTCGCCATTCTGGTCCTGCTGCTCGGCCTGCTCACCTTCGGGCTCGGCTGGGCGCTGTTCGGCATTCTCGTGCCGCTGGTGGCGCTCACCTATGTGTGGTTCACGCTGGGCAGCAAGGACCAGGCCACCACCGGCATGAAGCTGATGAGCCTTCGCCTTGAACGGCTGGATGGCCGCCCGGTCGACAGCATTTTCGCGGTGGTGCATTCCGTGCTGTTCTGGGCCGGCAACGTGATCCTGACCCCGCTGATCCTGCTGGTCACGCTGTTTGCCGACCGCAAGCGCACCCTGCACGACCTGCTGCTCGGCACCGTCGTCATCCGCACCGACCGGTGACAGGCTTGCGTGAGCCGTCCATGCGGCTTACGCTAAAAGGGAAATGGGGATGGAGCTCCCCGAAACCGCCGGACCCGGCTGATGGCTCCTGTCGCAACGAAACCGCGGCAGGGGTACGTCTTGAGGAAGCCCCGCCGCATGGCGGGTTTTTTTATGCCCGCCCGGTCATAAGGAATTGACGCCGATGTCTTTCACATCCTGCCTCGCCGTGGCCCTGGGAGGCGCTGTCGGGAGCCTGGCTCGCTACATGCTGTCCGCCGCCGCCCAGCCGATCAGCGGCTCGCTGCCCTGGGGCACGATCCTCATCAATATCCTCGGCTCCTTCATCATCGGCCTGTTCGGAACGCTGACACTGGCCCATGGCCGCTATCCCGTTTCGGAGAACGTGCGCCTGCTGGTCATGGTCGGCGTATGCGGCGGCTTCACCACCTTCTCCTCCTTCGGCCTCCAGACGCTGGACCTGCTGCGGTCCGGCGCCATGGGCAGGGCGGCGATCAACATCATCGCCTCGGTCGTGCTGTGCGTCGGTGCGGTCGCGGTCGGCCATTTCGCCGCCACCTGGTTCAACCGCGATGTGCGCATCGTTCAATTGCCGATCGAGGAAGAAACCGGACCTACGCAAACGTCTTGAATTTTTTGGAGAACGGGCCAAGCTATTCATATCTTGGAGTTCGCTTGCAGATGACGCAGCACCTGACCCAATCGCCGCAGTTCTTCCTGACTGCGCCTTCGCCCTGCCCCTATCTGGAGGGCCAGTTCGAACGCAAGGTCTTCACCCATCTCGTGGGCAACAAGGCGGCGGAAATGAACGACCTGCTGACGCAGGGCGGGTTCCGGCGCTCGCAGAACATCGCCTATCGCCCGGCCTGCGAAACCTGCCGGGCCTGCGTGTCGGTGCGCATCCTGGCACAGGAATTCACGCCCAGCCGCAACATGCGCCGGGTGCTGCAGCAGAATCAGGACCTCGTCGGCACCATGCACGACGCCCAGCCCTCGACCGAGCAATATTCCCTGTTCCGTTCCTATCTCGACGCCCGCCACCGTCTCGGCGGCATGTCCGACATGACCGTGCTCGACTATGCGATGATGGTCGAGGACACCCATGTCGAGACCAAGATCATCGAATACCGCCGGCGCGGGCCGGACAGCTTCATCACCGGCAAGGGCGAAGGCGAGCTGATCGCCGTCGCCCTCACCGACCGCATGGCCGACGGGCTGTCCATGGTCTATTCCTATTTCAACCCGGACATGGAGGAGCGCTCGCTCGGCACCTTCATGATCCTCGATCACATCGAGCGTACCCGCGCCATGGGCCTGCCCCATGTCTATCTCGGCTATTGGGTCAATGGCTCACGCAAAATGAGCTATAAGATGCGCTTCCAACCGCAGGAGCATCTCGGCCCCAAGGGCTGGGACCGCTACCAGGTGAAATAAGCGGGGCCCGTACCTCCGGCCTGCCGGACACGCCAAACGCCCGAATGACGGGCCGCTCTGCCGTAATATTCCAGAAATTTTTGGAGCATGTCGCCCGAAAGTGGGAACCGGTTTCGGGACAACGACATGCGTAAAAATACAGACTTACAGCGCCCGCCGGAGTTTTTGCCTTGCCCACAAACAGCGATCATCACACCAGAGGCCTGCTTCTCACCGCTTTCGGCGGCCTGGCCCTGACAGTCGACATTCCCCTGATCCGGCTGGCCGACGGAGATACATGGTCGATCCTGTTTGTCCGCAGCGCCATGACCTTCGTCGCCGGCATCGTCATGTGGGCCGTGTGGCGCTTCTTCTCTGCCGACGCGCCGAAGCTCGTACCCGGCCGCGCCGGCCTGATCGTGGCCGGCCTCTACGGCATCGGCACAATTTTCTTCGTCACCGCCGTCTTCAACACTTCGACGGCCGATCTCGTCTTCATCCTTGCCTTCAACACCATGTTCGCGGCGCTGTTGTCATGGGTGTTCCTGAAGGAGCGGCCACGGCCCCAAACGCTGCTCGCCATGGCGCTGATGTTCGCCGGCATCGTCATCATCGTGGGCTCCTCCCTCGGCAGCGGCAAGATTTTCGGCAATCTCCTGGCCATGGGGGCGGCCTTCAGCCTCGCCAGTGCCATCACCATCTCGCGCTCCAGCGGGCAGGACATGGGCTTCACCGCACTGGTGGGGGTAATCATGCCTTGCCTCGTTGCCGGCTTGATGGTCTGGAAAAACGGCTTCTACATCGCCGAGCCGGGCTGGATCCTCTTCAACGGCGCGGTGATCATGCCCATCTCGTTCTTCTGTCTTGCCAACGGTCCGAAATATATCTCGGGCCCCGAAGTCGCCATGTTCTATCTGCTGGAAACGGTTCTGGCCCCGGTCTGGGTATGGATGATCTTTTCCGAAACACCTACCCGCAGCAGCCTGATCGGCGGGGCGATCCTCGTCTTCACGCTCATCGCCCATTCTCTGTGGCAGTTGCACGAAGGCCACAGGCGCCGCGCCACTCTGGCGCTCCGCCATCCGGCCTGAATTGGCTGGCCTCGTCAGGGAAAATCAGCTCTCCACGGCCGCCGACCGGCCCGCCCGGTAGCGCTGGGCGGCGGAAGGCTCCTCTTCCTCCACAACGGCCTCCGCCGTCACCACCGGAACCACGGACGTCTCCGTCAGGTCGACCTCGTGCTGCCATTCGCGCCAGATGGCCACCAGAAGCGCCATCAGCACCGGACCGACGAACAGACCGACGAAGCCCATCGTCTTCACCCCGCCGACCAGGCCAAAGAAGGTCGGCAGGAAAGGCAGCTTGATCGGCCCGCCGACCAGCTTGGGCCGCAGCGTCTTGTCGACGATGAACAGTTCGACCGACCCCCACAAGAACAGAGCCACGCCGGCGAAGGGCGAACCGCTGGCGACCAGGTAAAGCGACACCAGCGTGAAGGAGAGCGGAGCACCGCCGGGGATGAGCGCCATCAGGCCGGTCAGCGCACCGAGCGTCACCGGAGACGGCACGCCGGCCAGCCAATAGGCCGTGCCCAGCACCACGCCTTCGCCGATGGCGATCAGCGTCATGCCGGTGACCGTCGAGCTGATGGTGGCCGGCACGACGCGCGATATGCGTTCCCACCGCGCCGGCAGGATGCGCTCGCCGATGCGGTCGATCTGCGCCGCGAAGGCCTCGCCGTCGCGATAGGTGAAGAACAGGGCGATCAGCATGAACAGCAGGGCAAGCAACAGGCTGAAGGCGCTGCCGCCGGCCGCCACCACGCCCCGGTAGATGCTGCCGATATTGGCGCCGCTGACGAGCTGGATCAGTTCGCCGATGCCGCCCGGATGATCGATGGTGGTCGACCATTGCTGGGCGAGCCATTCGCCGATGACCGGCAGCGCCGCGATCCATTCGGGCGCCGGGGCGCCGTGCCGGTTGGCCTCGACGGCCCATGCCACCCATTCATGGATCTCGTTGAACGCATACATGCCGGCAAACACCACCGGCACGATCAGGAAGGTGAGGATGAGCAGCAGCGCGCAGGTCGCCGCCACGGTGCGGTTGCCGCCGACGGCCGCCAGCAGGCGCCGGTAGAGCGGCCAACTGGCGAAGGCGATGATGAGGGCGGCCAGAACCGGAACCAGGAAGCCGTGGAAGAAATAGACGCCAGCCGCGACAATAAGGATGAGCAGCCAGCGCGCCGCCGACAGCGGCTGGATGACCGCCGCCCTGACCGGTGCGGCGCGGCCCATGAGGCGCAACTCGCGACCGTTCTTCTGACTGTCCTGTTCTTTCAAACGTCGTGCCTCCAGCCGAGTCGGCTTGCCCGAGCCCCAGTCTGCACCAGCATAGTGCAGCAATCATTACGACAATCCAATAACCACGAAAGTGGAGAAAGATATTGGCGGAAGCGTGTTCACGACACGTTCCCCCAAGCCGGAACGCCACAACCGATCATGATTCCGGACTGCAGGATTGCCCTGCAGGCCATTGGAACCAGACGACGCTTCTGAAACCTGGAGCAGCGGGCGTCCCGACGAACGCGCCCGCTGCTCCAGCCTGGTTTTTCCGGCCGCATTTGTGCAACGCCAGACGATTCCGTCCGGCTGCGAAATGCGTTAGCCGAACTTACCGGTGCGCGGGAATCCCTTGGGCACCATGCGCCCGGCCGTGGCTCGCGAGCCGATCCATTCGGAAAGCTCCGCCTGCGTGCGGGTGAAGGTGCGATCGGCGGAATCCTGCCAGGTCAGGCCGGCTTCCATGGCGAAGGTCTTGAGGTCGAGCACACCGCCGGACTTGTATTTTTGCAGCCGCACGCCCTTGCCGCGCGTCATCTCCGGAATTTCCGACAGGGCAAACACCAGCAGCTTGCGGTTCTCGCCCACGATGGCGACATGATCGCCCGTTGTCGGAATGCAGAAACGGGCTTCATCGGGGTTCTTGACGTTCATCACCTGCCTGCCCTTGCGGGTGTTGGCGACCGCCTCGTCCTCCGAGACGAGGAAACCGTTGCCCTGATGCGAGGCGAGCAGAAGCTTGCGCTTCGGCTCATGCACGAAGGCAGTGACGATGTCCTGGTCGGTTTCCATGTCCACCATGATGCGGATCGGCTCGCCATGGCCGCGCCCGCCCGGCAGCCGGTCGGCGCCGATCGTGTAGAACTTGCCGCCCGTGGTAAAGACCAGGATCTTGTCGGTCGTCTGGGCGTGGAAGGCCAGCTTCAGGCTGTCACCCTCCTTGAAGGAGAGCTGCGAATAGTCGCCGAGATGCCCCTTCATGGCGCGCAGCCAGCCTTTTTCGGAGACGACCACGGTGATCGGCTCCTTCTCGATCATCGCCTGCGCGATGTCGGTGAGGTCGTGCTCCGGCGCCTCGGCGAAGGTGGTGCGGCGCGGCCCGAGTTCCTTGTTCTCCTCCGGCCCGAAATCGCGGCGGATGGTCTGGATTTCCCAGGCGATGGTGTTCCACTGCTTCTGCTCGTCGCCGAGCAAGGCCTCGATCTGCTGCTTCTCCTCGGTGAGGGCGTCGAATTCCTTGCGGATTTCGAACTCCTCCAGCTTGCGCAGCGAGCGCAGCCGCATGTTGAGGATGGCTTCCGCCTGCGTGTCGGTAAGCTCCCACCGCGCCATCATGACGGGCTTGGGCTCATCCTCCTCGCGGATGATGCGGATCACCTCGTCGATGTTGAGATAGGCGATGAGATAGCCGGCGAGGATTTCCAGCCGCCGCTCGATCTCGGCCAGCCTGTGGCGCGAACGGCGCAACAGCACTTCGCGGCGATGGTCCAGCCATTCGCGCAGCACGCTTTTCAGCGACAGCACGTTCGGCACCTTGCCGCGCGACAGCACGTTCATGTTGAGCGAGAAGCGGCTTTCAAGCTCGGTCAGCTTGAACAGCGATTCCATCAATATGCCCGGATCGACGGTTCGGCTCTTGGGCACCAGCACGATGCGGATGTCTTCCGCACTTTCGTCGCGAATGTCTTCCAAAAGCGGCAGCTTGCGGGCGATCAGCAGTTCGGCGATCTTCTCGATCAGCCGCGATTTCTGGACGCCGTAGGGAATTTCGGTGACCGCGATCACCCAGGTGCCGCGGCCTTGGTCTTCCTGATGCCAGCGCGAGCGCACGCGGAATGAGCCCCGGCCCGTGCGGTACGCCTCGGCGATCGAAGCGCGGCTGTCGATGACGATGCCGCCGGTCGGGAAATCCGGCCCCTGCACGAAATCCATCAGGCGGTCGCCGGAGACCTCCTGTCCGGACTTGATGCCGTCGATCAGGCAGAGCGCGGCATCGCACAATTCGGCCGCGTTGTGGGGCGGTATCGAGGTCGCCATGCCGACCGCGATGCCGGAGGAGCCGTTGGCCAGCAGATTGGGGAACGCGCCCGGCAGGACGACCGGCTCCTCGTCCTCCTCGTTGTAGGTGGGGCGATAGTCGACCGCATCCTCGGTGATGCCCGCGAGCAGTTCGGTCGCCACATCGGTCATGCGCGCTTCGGTGTAGCGCATGGCGGCGGCGTTATCGCCGTCGATATTGCCGAAATTGCCCTGCCCGTCGACCAGCGGGTAGCGCATCGAAAAGCTCTGCGCCAGACGCACCAGCGCATCGTAGATGGACTGGTCGCCATGCGGGTGGAACTTGCCCATCACCTCGCCGACGATGCGCGCGCATTTGGCGAAGCCCTGGTCGGGGTTCAGCCGCAGCAGCCGCATGGCGTGCATGATGCGGCGGTGGACCGGCTTCAGCCCGTCGCGCACATCCGGCAGGGCACGATGCATGATGGTCGACAGCGCATAAGCGAGATAGCGCTCCTCGAGCGCCTGCTTGAGGTCGACCGGTTCGATGTGATCGCCGCCATCACCGGGCGGCAGAAGGCTCTTTCCCATGGGGGTTGACTAACCGAGGCGCCGATTCGCGGCAAGGGCAAGTCGACCGTCAAGTGCCATTCCGATCACCGAAAAATGCAACCGCTCTTGCTATTTTGACGTGAATTTCTACCAATGGGTCAAAATTGGCCTTGCTCCCGCCTTTCTAGTGCGGGCAGATGCGGGCATCCTCCCTCATGAATCCTGGAGCCTATGATGAGCCTTCACAGCAGAACCTGGCACAAGCTCGCCGTCTCGACCATTCTGTTCGGCATGGCCCTCGCGCCCGCTTCGGCACAGAACACGGGCGATGTGGCGGCAAGACTGAAGGCCACGCTCGCCGAGCAGGGCTTCGATCTGGAATGGACCGGCATTTCGGGCGACGCCTCCTCCATGTCCCTGCAAGGCGTCTCCATGAAGCCGGCCGGCACCAAGGAGGGCTTCACCGTGGGCGAGGTGAAGCTGGAAGGCATCACCGAGGCCGACGGCGGCTACAAGATCGAGACCGTCTCCACGCAGGCCTATTCGCGCAACGAGGGCGATCTGGGCATCGAGATGAGCCCCTTCATCATGCACGGCGTGGTTCTGCCGGCGGAAGGCAGCAACACCGCGCTGGGCGGCCTGATGTTCTACCGCTCCGCCCAACTGGCCAACCTCGTCATCAAGTCCGAGGGCAAGACCGCCTTCTCCGTCGACGACATAGCCATCGAGGTGACGGAGCCGGCAAGCGGCCAGCCGATGACCTTCACCGGCACCGCGCCGAAGTTCACCGGCGATCTCACGCTGGTCAAGGACCCCAAGTTCAAGGATGCCATCGAGGCGCTGGGCTACCAGAACATTTCCGGCAACATCGCGCTGGCCGGTCTGTGGAACCCCGAAGACGGCCGCATGGACTTTTCCAAATATGACATCACGGTCGACGGCGCCGGCACCTTCGGCATGACGTTCAGCCTCGGCGGCTACACGGCCGAGCTCGTCAAGTCGATGCAGGAACTGCAGAAGAAGATGGCGGAGGCACCGGAAGGCGCCGACAATTCGGCCCAGGGCATGGCCATGCTCGGGCTCATGCAGCAGTTGAGCTTCAACAGCGCCTCGATCCGCTTCGCCGACGATTCGCTGACCAACAAGGTGCTCGACTATGTCGGCAAGCAGCAGGGCATGTCCGGCAAGGATGTCGCCAACCAGGCCAAGGCGATCGTGCCCTTCGGCCTTGCCCAGCTCAACAATCCGGACCTGACGACGCAGGCTTCGGCCGCCGTGAACCAGTATCTGGACGATCCCCGCAGCCTGGAAATCATGGCCAGCCCGACCTCGCCGGTACCCTTCGCCATGATCATGGCCGACGCCATGTCCAATCCGGTCAACCTGACCAAGACGCTTGCCGTCCAGGTCAAGGCGAACGAGAACTGATCGGGCAGGAAAACCGAAAACGAAAAGGCCGCATCGGTGACGATGCGGCCTTTTTGATTCTGGATCAGGCGGGTCGGACCTCAGGCCGGCTGGAGCGCGCCATGCTCCGGCACGGCGCCAGCCGCCAGCAAGCCCACCGGCATCAGCGGGTCGAGACGGATGGTTCCCACCGTCTCGCCGTCCTCGAACACCAGTTTGGCATTGTAGCGCCGGGCCAGAGCCCGCATGGCCCTGTTCTGCGGGTGGGTGGTGACCAGAAGCTTGGTGTAGCCGAAGCCCCTCGCCTGCTCGATCAGGCGCTCGAACAGCTTGCCGCCAAGCCCCTGATGCTGGAGATGGCGTTCGACGCTGAAGGCGATCTCGGCGGTCGGCTGGCTTTCCTCGGGGCGCTCGTGCAATTCGGCGGCGCCCAGCACCTTGTCGCCCTCGACATAGCCGATCACCGTGGTGCCGGCGGCAAAGGACCGATAGACATAGGTGGAAATGAAACGGTCGTCGGCAAATCCGTTGAAGCGGTCACGCCGGCTTTCCGCATCGAGCCTGAGAAGATGCTCGCGGAACCTCGACAGGTCCGAGGGTCTTAGCTGGCGTATGGTGCCCGTCAGGCGAACGGGGCTGTAAAGGGTCTGCTCCATGTCGCACTCCTCTGGGTTCCTCCCTGAGTCGCTTTCGACATACCTGATATTGTGCAATGCAGCATAAATATCAAGTGCTTGATGAGGCTTGCAGGCCAGCAAGAACGGGAAGCTGCCATGCGAATTTGGATGGCTCGATCCGAGGGTTTTTCCCGGCCATACCGCAATAAAAGCGCATGCCCCACCGCATCGCCACAAAAGCGCTTGTTTAAAGGTGAGAAAAAGGTTCAAAATTTTTTCTGTGGGCTTGTCTAGAATTATTCCAAGGTATACGCCATATATACCGCACAGCTTTCCTGCGAGGATGGATCATGCGACTCACGCGCCAGACCAATTACGCCATACGCATCCTGATGTATTGCGCGACCAACGAAGGCCAGTTGAGCCGCATTCCGGAAATCGCCTCGGCCTACACCGTATCGGAACTCTTCCTGTTCAAAATCCTGCAGCCGCTGGTCGAGAACGGACTGGTTGAAACCGTGCGCGGCCGCAATGGCGGCGTGCGTCTCGGCAAGCCGGCCGACGAGATCAGCCTGTTCGATGTGGTACGCGTCACCGAGGACAATTTCTCGATGGCGGAGTGCTTCGACAGCGACACGGCAGACTGCCCGCTGATCGACAGCTGCGGGCTCAACGCGGCCCTGCGCGAGGCGCTGGGTGCCTTCTTCACGGTCTTGCAGCGCCACACCATTGCCGACCTGATCGCCGCCCGCCCGAACATGCGCGAGGCGCTCGGCATCGATCATCTGGAACCGCGCAAGTCGGAGCCGCGCAAAGTGGAAGCCCGCAAGCCCGCAGCGGAGCACCGCGCACCCGCGGCCTGAAGGGCGCGGCAATTGCAGCGAACAATCTGATCGTCAGCGACCGGCTTTGGCCGGTCGTTCTTTTTTACACGGCCGATTGCGGGAGGACGAAAGGCGCGTTGCCGGCCGGCACGGCCCCCACCCGCAAGCGGCAGCCGAACACCCGCTCGATCATCGAGTCGCTCAGCACATCCTGCGGCGCGCCTGCCGTGTCGAGCCTGCCGCGATGCATCACATGGATGCGGTCGGCATACATGGCCGCAAGGTTGAGGTCGTGCAGGATGGCCACCACCCCACCCCCGTTGCGGGCGAAATCGCGGGCGATATCCATGATGATGAGCTGATGCCGGATGTCGAGGCTGGACACCGGCTCGTCGAGGAACAAATAACGCGCCTGCCCGTCCAGAACCGGCATCCACACCTGGCACAGCACGCGTGCAAGCTGCACGCGCTGCTGCTCGCCGCCGGACAGCTCCTGATAGAAACGTCCGGCGAACCCCTCCAGGTCGACGCGCGCCAGCGCCCGCTCCGGCAGGTGCTGCGCCTCCTGTGCCGCCACGCCGGAGCGGCCGCCGGTCAGGCCCATCTTGACGATCTCGTGCACGGTGAAGGGAAACGACAGCGACGTCGCCTGCGGCAGCACGGCGCGCAGGCCGGCCGCCTCGACGGGCTTGAGCCTCGCCAGATCGCGGCCGTTCAGCATGATCCGCCCCTGATAGGCGAGTTCGCCGCACAGCGCCTTGAGCAGGGTCGTCTTGCCCGAACCGTTGGGGCCGACAATGACGACCAGTTCGCCCGGCCGCGCGTCGAGGTCGACGCCGTGGACGATGCGTTTCGTCCCGATATGAACGGATACGTCCTGCGCTTCGATCATACCGGCCTCACAGATCGATCACGCCGCGCTTGCGCAGCAGTATCCACAGGAAGAAGGGCGCGCCGGCAACGGCGGTAACGATGCCGATCGGCAGTTCCGCAGGCGCCACGATGGTGCGCGCCACGGCATCCGCCAGCAACAGCAGCGAGGCCCCGAGCAGCGCCGAGGCCGGCAGGAGGTAGCGATTGTCAGGCCCCATGGCCAGACGCAGCAGATGCGGCACGACGATGCCGACGAAGCCGATGCCGCCGCTGACCGCCACCGAGGAGCCGACGGCAGCCGCCACGCTGACGATGGCGACGTATTTCAGCTGCTGGATCGGGATGCCGAGATGGGTGGCCGTGGCCTCGCCCAGCGCCAATGCGTTGAGGCCCCGCGCCAGAAAGGGTGTCGCCGCCATCGCCACCACCATGATTGGCGCGACGGCGCCGATCTTGAGCCAGGTGGCGCCGGCCAGCGATCCCAGTTGCCAAAAGGTCAGGTCGCGCAACTGCCGGTCGTCGGCCACGAAGATCAGAATGCCGGTGATGGCGCCGGCGAGCGCGGCCAGCGCGATGCCGGCCAGAAGCATGGTCGCTACCGAGGTACGGCCCTGCCGCGTCGCCACCTTGTAGAGCACCATCGTCGTCACCAGGCCGCCGAAAAAGGCGGCGATAGGCAGCGAGAATGTGCCCAGCACCTGGGTGAACGGCACAAGCATGGTGCCGCCCAGCACGATGATCAGCACCGCGCCGAGGCTGGCGCCGGCCGAAACGCCGATCAGGCCGGGATCGGCCAGCGGATTGCGGAACAGACCCTGCATGACCGCGCCGGATACGGCCAGCGAGGCCCCGACCAGCGCCCCCAGCACGACGCGCGGCAGGCGTATGTCGTTGATGATGATGCGGTCGCGCACGCTCAGCGCGTCCTCGGCGCCGCCGAACAGCCATCCGCGCACGACAGCCATGGCCGACGCATCGGAGGCGCCGGAGGCCAGGCTGAACAGGACGGTCAGCCCCAGCAGGATGAACAGAAGCACGATGACCAGGCGGGCAAGCGCCGAACGGTCGCCCGCGGCAACGGAGTTTTTCACGCCGGACAGACCGGCAACAGCATGATCGGCCATGTCAGGGCGACGCTCAATCGGCGAGCGCGTCGCCATAAAGGGCGACCGAGACATCATGGATCGCATCGGCGGTGCGGGGGCCGAAGCCCAGCATATAGGCGCCGTCCATCCGCACGATCTTGCCGGCCTGCCCGGCCGGCGTGGAAGCGATGGCCGGGTGGGCCAGGATCTCGCCATCGGCCGCCGCATGGTCGCCGGCACGGCTCATCATGAGGATGACGTCGGGGCGCGCCTCGACGATCGCCTCCTCGGTAAGCTGCTTGTAGCCGGAATAGCCCTCGACCGCGTTCACCGCGCCGGCAAGGGTGATGATGCCGTTCGCCGCGGTATCGACGCCGGACGCCATGACCTTTCCGCCCTGCATCGACAGGATGAACAGCACCCGCTTGCGCTTCTTGACGGAGGCGGTGCGCGCTTCGGCCTGGCCCAGCTTGGCGTCCACGTCCGCCGCGAGCGCCTCGGCCTTCCCGTCCACGCCCAGCGCCTTGCCCACGGCCCGGATCTTGGTGAGGATGCCCTCATGGTCGAAGGTCTCGGGCACCTCGATATAGGGCACGCTGGCCTTCTTCAGGACGTCGATCGTTTCCTTCGGGCCGCTGCCCTCGAGCGCCAGGATGCCGCCGGGATTGACCGACAGCACGCCTTCCGGTGAAAGCTGGCGCATATAGCCGACATCCGGCAACTCCATGGCTTCCGGCGGAAAGACGCTCGTGGAATCGCGCGCGACCAGACGATCCTGCTCGCCGAGCGCGAAGACGATCTCGGTGATCGAGCCGCCGATGGCGGCGATGCGCGAGGGATCGTCGAAGCTCCCGTCCGCCTCCCCGGCCTGAGCGGAAAACGAAATGGATGCGGCCATGCCGAGCAGCATGGCCGCACGCACTGCGAAACGGGAAAGAACTGTCATTGCAACACCTTCACGCCGGAACAGGAACCGGCACCTTGGGAAGATTCTCGGCAAGGAAGCGCCAGTCGTCGCGCTCGATTTCGCCCTCGTGGCGCTCACCGAAGAACTGGATGATCATCCTGCCCTGGGTATCGTAGGCTTCGATGGAAGTGACAAAACCGTCGCGCGTCGGCTTGCGCACGCCCCATGCTTCCGCGATCTGGTTCAGACGCAGATGCAGGTGGAAGGTCTCGTCCATGACGTTCAGCCACGGCCCCATCGGCTTGACCGTGCTGATCGGCCCGGAATGGATCTGGATGCAGCCGTGATTGCCGACGAAGCACATGATCGGCAAGGTTTCGGCAGCCGCATGATGCATCAGCGCCGCGACCGCATCGTTGTCGACCCGCCACGCATAGTCGGGCCCGACCATGCGCATGGCCTGCAGGCGGCCGATCTTCAATGACCGCAACATGCCGAAGAACTGGTGGACGTCGGTAAGAGAGCCCCAGCGCTCGCGCAGATCCTCGACGGCGACCGACGCCTCGTCGGCGGGTTCCGCGGCAGCCACGGCGGCGGGCTCGATATCGATGGCCGGATCCTGCCCGGCGGCCTGCAGTTCCTCCACCAGCTTGTGATAGGCATAGAGGTTCGAGGCGTTGCGCAGATGGACCTTGTGGACCGCATATCCCGCGCTGTCGAAGAATTGCAGGCTGTGGCGCACCTCGTCGCCGTTGCGCTTCTCGACGGCGAAACCATGCGCCCAGACCTTCGGGAAAATCCGCAGATCGATATCGCGATTGAGGACCACGCCGCTGTGTTCTCCGATCGAGATCTTGTCGTAGACGCCGACCTTCTCGTGCACGGCGCTTTCGTTGCGGGTCAGCGCCATGACCTCGCCGACACCCCTCAGGCCTTCCAGGACCGTACGGACCTGCGCCTCGATCCGCACGACGCCGTGGCCGCAATGCGCGGCCAGCAGTTCGGCCTCCGAAATGCCGAGCTGGGCCGACAGGTCGCGTTCACGCATCTTGGGATTTTCGGTTCGAGCCCGCCTGATCTCATGCGGGCTCGGCTTCACGCGCTGATCCATTCTCTGTCCCTTGGCTATCCCGTTCAGGAGTCGCTTACTTGTTGAGGATCAGCTTGCCCTGCCGGGTGATCTTCAGCCGGTAGAGGGCACCATGATGCTCGATGCCGATCTCGTGCTCGCCCTGGAACAGGCTGTTGGAAGACAGCGTCCGGACCGAAAAGGGCGTACGCTCGACCCTGACAGGAATGGGCTGCTCCGCGCGGCGGAAGCGATAGCGGAAATCGTTGGGAGTGTGCGCAGTCATCGATTTCGATCCCTCTCTTGGGTGCTTAGGCTGCTCAAACACGATCCTTCATTTCTTGACTTGAATGATCATGTTTTATAACCACTGCAATACAGGACCAAATTAGTCAACATTAAAGGTCCCTATCACACCAAAAAATGCCCGGCCAGCCCCCATCTGCCGGCATTCGCGGGTGTTTGGAGTGCGAACATGCGATTGGCGCCGGCAGGGCCCGTTCCGGCCTGCGCCATATGCCCCTATGCCTGTGCTCTCGACAATCGAATCCGAACCGGGCAGGACTTAAATACTTGACGATCCGGTTCCAGTTCTGAATCCATATCCGGAACTTCACGACATGCGGCCATCCCGCCGCGGCATGGCGCCATGAATGGCAAGAAAGGTGACGATGACCGTGAAACGCCCCGCCCTCTTCTCCATCGCGATCCTGGCCTCGGCCTGCGTCATGGCCTCGCCGGCTTTGTCGCAGGAAGCCGCCCCGAAGGAAGCAGCCTCGCAGGAAACGCCGGCCCTTTCGCTCGAACTCAACGCGGCCCAGCCTTCGGACAAGGGCTGCCGGCTGACCTTCGTGGTCAACAACGGGCTGGGCTCGGACCTGAGCAAGGCGGCCTACGAGATCGCGCTGTTCAACGATTCGGGCGTGGTCGACCGCATGACCGTCCTCGATTTCAAGGAATTGCCGGCCGGCAAGACCAAGGTCACCCGCTTCGACCTCGCCGGGACCGATTGCAGCAAGATTTCACGCGTGCTCGTCAATGGCGCCAATGACTGCGCAGGCGACGGCATCGACCCCTCCGCCTGCATGAAGGCGCTCAAGCCCAGCACCAAGGCCGAGATCGCCTTCGGCGTCTGACATCATATCGCATTCCGCTTTTTTGAAAGGAAAATCATGTACATCGCCATGAATCGCTTCAAGGTCCAGAAGGGCATGGAGACGGATTTCGAGAACATCTGGAAGAACCGCGAATCGAAGCTCGACCAGATGCAGGGCTTCCGCACCTTCCATCTGCTGCGCGGCCCGGCCAACGAGGCCGAGAACTACACGCTCTATGCCTCGCACACGGTCTGGGAGACGCAGGACGACTTCATCGCCTGGACGAAGTCGCAGAATTTCCGCGATTCGCACAAGAACGCCGGCACCGGCAAGGTGACGACCCTGGGCCATCCCCAGTTCGAAGGCTTCACGCCGGTCGAAGGCGCCTGACCCGCCCTATCACGGCAACACAAAAGCTCCGGGTCTTCCCCGGAGCTTTTTTTGCGTCATGCGCTCGCCAGAAGGCTGGCGTTGCCGCCGGCGGCGGTGGTGTCGACGCACACGGCGCGCTCATGCGCATAGGCCGCCGGATAGATCACTTCCGTGACCAGCGGCACCACCTGCCCGGGACGGGCCGCCAGCGCGCGGCGAATGGCCCGGGCTTCTTCCCCGCTGCCTGAAAACGCCACGACATCGGGGCCCAGAGAGCCGAGTTCCGCGACATCGAGCCGCGCATCCAGCGCTGCCAGGGGCAGGCCCTTGCCGGTCAGCGCCGAAAGTGCCGCCGATGCATCGGGCGCGACCGCCAGCACGGCATTGCCCGCCGCCAGCGCCTGGATCACCTGTGCAAGCAGCGTCTCGCCATCCGGGCCGAGGGCCAGCACCC
>WPCJ01058651.1_pt1 | contig 42706 bp, 33 predicted proteins | sample 5399831 | NCBI WGS metagenome assembly WPCJ01 (sample SAMN12869470, study PRJNA574797) | sludge metagenome | isolation source: wastewater treatment of pH10 | place: China:Beijing | collected 2019-05-20
CGCCCAGGCCTGCAACACGCTGCGGTTCAGGCTTTGATAGACCTCGCGGTTCGGATAGCGCAACTGGTAGAACCACTCCCCGGCAAGGTTTTCTTCCTTTTCGATCGTCAGGTACCCCGCCTGCCACATCAATGCTTCGACTGCGATATGGCCCACGTCGAAGCTCGACATCAGCGCGGCATCGGTTTCCAGCCGGTTCAGCCGTGGCAGCCATACCTGGCGTTCGGTGAGCAGGTCGATCAGAAAGGTCGGCGTCCCCGTCTCGAACCAGTACGGCCGAAACGCGCGCTCACGCATCAACAGCAGCAAGTCGAAGGGGTTGTACACCGACTCCCCAGTCCAGTTGTAGCCGTTGTACCACGCGCGGATCAGCTCACGGTCCAGACCGGGCAGTTCCGGCGCGAACACAGTATCCACATCCGTATCGGTGTAGCCGCAGATCGCCGAATAAGTCGGCGACACGGTAATATCGAACAGGTTGTTCAGCCCCGAGAACAGGCTCACCTTGCTGAATTTCGACACCCCGGTGAGCATCGCAAACTTGATGTGCGCGTCCTGGCCCTTGATGACCGAGTACAGATCGCGCAGCCCGTCGCGCATCTGGCGAGCCAGTTCCGGGCGGGTAAGGTTGTCGAGGATGGGCTTGTCGTATTCATCGACCAGCACCACGACGCGCTGGCCGAACTTCTTTTCGGCGGCGTGTATCAGGGCGATGAAGGCATCCGGTACAGCAAGCCCGACCTCGTCGGAAACGTCCAACTGTGCAGCGTTGATGCGCAGGTTGCCACGAATACGGGCATCCAGTTCTGCCCGGCTCTCCATCACCCCTTCGGCAAAGCTGATGCGGATCACCGGATACTTGACTGACCAGTTCCACTTGTCGTGGCAGTACAGCCCCCGAAACAACCCCTCGTTGCCCGCAAACAACTCCGCCAGCGTGTCGATGAACAGGCTCTTGCCGAAGCGGCGCGGACGCGACAGGAAGTAGTGCGTGCCCTGCTCGATCAGGTTCAGCGCATGGGGCGTTTTGTCGACATAGTAGTAGTCCTCCTCGCGGATCTTGGCGAAGGTCTGGATGCCGATCGGCAGTTTCTTGCGGGGCAGGATGGCGTGCATGATGGGTCCTGAAACGACGTGGGCGAACACAGGCCGATTGTTTCACAGAAGCCGAAAGGTCGCAGGTTCAGACGGAGCCGAGCATCCGTATTCATACAAACATCACTTCAATCAAGGCTTTACTGGCACCTTAAGCCCCCCAGAAACAACAAACCCCTGAGCGGATTGCTGCCAAGGCAGGTATAGTAACCAGCAACCCCTGCACCTGCATCAGCAGGCGTGGCATGACTTTCCGTCACAAGAAGGAGATGCACCATGGCAGCGATGATGAAGGCCACCGTTTTTGTTGCGCCCGGACGTATCGAGTTGGTGGACAAGCCCATTCCCGATGTCGGCCCGAACGATGCGCTGATTCGCATCACCACGACGACGATCTGCGGCACCGATGTGCATATTCTGAAAGGTGAGTATCCTGTGGTTCCCGGCCTCACCATCGGCCATGAGCCGGTCGGCGTGATCGAGAAGCTCGGCAGTGCGGTGCAGGGCTACACCGAGGGACAGCGCGTGATTGCCGGGGCAATCTGCCCGAACTTCAACTCCTATGCAGCTCAGGACGGCGCGCCCTCGCAGGACGGCAGCTATCTGGTTCCGTCCGGTCAGTGCGGTGGACATGGCTACAAGGCCACTGCGGGCTGGCGCTTTGGCAACCTGATCGACGGCACGCAAGCTGATTATGTACTGGTGCCCGACGCACAGGCGAACCTCGCACCCATTCCCGACGGGCTGACCGACGAGCAGGTGCTGATGTGCCCCGACATCATGTCCACCGGCTTCAAGGGGGCGGAAAACGCCAACATCCGGCTGGGCGACACCGTGGTGGTGTTCGCGCAGGGGCCGATCGGCCTGTGTGCCACGGCGGGCGCGCGGCTGATGGGGGCCACTACGGTGATTGCCGTCGATGGCAATGACCACCGCCTGGGCATTTCAAAGGTGATGGGGGCGGATGTCACGCTCAACTTCAACCACTGCGATGTGGTCAGCGAGATCATGAAGCTGACCGGTGGGCGCGGTGCGGACTCAGCCATCGAAGCGCTCGGCCTGCAGTCGACCTTCGAATCCGCGCTGCGGGTACTCAAACCTGGCGGCACGCTGTCCAGCCTCGGGGTGTATTCGAGCGACCTGACGATTCCGGTTTCGGCCTTTGCTGCAGGCCTGGGGGACCACCGCATCGTCACCGCGCTGTGCCCTGGTGGCAAGGAGCGCATGCGCAGGCTGATGAACGTGGTGGCATCGAACCGGGTCGATCTGGGCGTGCTGGTCACGCACACCTACAAGTTGGATGACATCGTCGCCGCTTACGACCTGTTCGCCAACCAGCGCGACGGTGTGCTGAAGGTGGCCGTCAAGCCGAACTGATCAACCACCGGCCTGCTGACCGGATCAGCAGGCCGGTGGTTGACTGTGAGTGGGCCGATTATTTTGCGGCCACGCGCTGTGCCATCCGCTCGGCGCGTTCACCGGGAGCCGGATGGCTGGAAAAGGCACTGCGGTTGTTGCCATACATGGCTTCAAGCTTGCGCAGGGCGGTCACCGCACCCGCCGTGCTGAGGCCTTTCTCGCGCAGGAAGTCCACCGCGAAGTCGTCAGCTTCATTCTCCTGCTTCTGCGAGAACTGTGCATTGATCAGGGCCTCGCCCAGCGCCCCCAACTGAGACGCAGAGATGGCGGACACAGCAGCGTTGCCACTCGCTGCAGCGGCTTCCCGCGCGGCAGAGGTTGCATAGGCCATCTGGAACGCTCTCTTGGAGTGACCAAGCACCACATGGCCAATTTCGTGGGCGATGACATAGCGCAGTTCGTTATCGTCAAAGGCGTCCATGAGACCGGAATACACGCGAATCGACCCATTGGGCACAGCAAACGCGTTGATGTCGCTCACCACATAGGCTTTGTAATCGAGCTTCATCCCATCCACCGTCTTCCAGTCGGCGGTCAGCGCAGCCAGGCGCTTGCCATGCTTGCTCGATGCTGCCGCCACCTTGTTCTGCTTGTCTTCATGCTGGGCAGTGCGATTGCCCAGCAGCAGCATGTCCTCATCCGACAACGTGGCGGCAGCAACCAGGTTCTGCCCCGCGTTCATCATGCCGCCCAGGTCCATGCCCGACGTCTTGCAGCCAGAAACCGTGACCAGCGCGACCACAGACAATGCGAGAAAAATGGAGCGATTCATTCAACAACCCTCAAAGGAAATGAAAGGAGGGTCTAATTATGATGATCATTTACTCATTTTGCAAAACCATGAACGATCAGAGATCGGTCAGAACCCCCCCATCTCCAGCCAGCGTTCGATTTGCGGCAGGCGGTCGGCGCCCCAGAAGGGTTCGTTGTCGATGAGCACATAAGGAGAGCCGAACACGCCGCGTTTGAGTGCAGTGGCGCACACTTCGCGCAACTGCCGCTTCACCGTTTCATCGGCGATCCCGGCCAGCAGGGCCTCGCGCTGAGCGCCAAGGGTGGCGGCGATGTCGGCCACCACGTCCGCCTGCGAGATGTCACGGCCTTCCGAGAAATAGGCCCGAAACACCGCCTGGGCAAAACGGCGGGCAACGGCTTCGTCCTGCGCGGCCAACCAGTAGAACGCCCGCGCGGCATGCTGGGTGCCCACCGGGAAGGGGTCGGGTATGCGGCAGGGAATGCCGTAGAAGCGACCGGAACGCTCGAAATCGTGCATCGAGTACGGCCCCTTGAGCGGCAGCGATGGAAGCGGCTGGCCACCGAACTGCTTGTATACCGCCCCCAGCAGGAACGGGTGCCAGCACACCCGGCGCCCGAAGCGGGCGGCGAGGTCGTCGATGCGCTCGGCCATGAAATAGCCATAAGGCGACGAGAAGTCGAAATAGAAATCGATGGCCGCAGGGCCGGCGCCCTGTGAAGGCCGGACAGAGGTCGTATTCATGGGCGCTCCCGCATGAGGGTGGCTGGGTGTAGAAAACAGTCCCGTGACGCGCCGCAGGAAGGGAGAGGGAGGCAGGGAGAACCCACGGCGGGAGTGCGCACAGGACTGTGAAAAACGTGCTCGGGCGTGCTCAGTCGGCCAGTGCGCGACCAATCACCAGGCGCTGGATGTCGCTGGCGCCTTCGTAGATTTGGCACACCCGCACATCGCGGTAGATGCGCTCAACCGGGAAATCGCTGACATAGCCGTAGCCGCCGTGCACCTGAATGGCGTCGGAGCACACCCTTTCGGCCATTTCGGAGGCAAACAGCTTGGCCATGGAGGCTTCTTTCAGGCAGGGCCGGCCGGCATCCTTCAGACTCGCGGCGTGCCACACCAGTTGGCGGGCGGCTTCAAGCTGGGTGGCCATGTCGGCCAGGCGGAAGTTGACCGCCTGGTGCTCGAAGATCGGCTTGCCGAAGCTCTCGCGCTCCTGCGCATACTTCACCGCCGCTTCCAGCGCGGCGCGCGCCATGCCCAGACACTGGGCGGCAATGCCGATGCGGCCCGCCTCAAGATTGGACAGGGCGATGCGGTAGCCCTCGCCTTCCGCGCCAATCAGCGCATCGGCCGGCACCCGGCAGTCCTCGAACAGGATCTGCGCGGTGTCCGAAGCCTTTTGCCCCATCTTCTCTTCCAGCCGTCCGACCACATAGCCAGGCGCATCGGCCGGCACCAGGAAGCAAGAGATGCCTTTCTTGCCCGCCGTCTTGTCGGTGACCGCGAACACGATGGCCATATCGGCGTACTTGCCGGTGGTGATGAACTGCTTCACGCCATTGAGCACCCACTGATCGCCATCGCGGGTGGCGGTGGTGCGCAGGGCGGCAGCGTCCGAACCGGTGTGCGGCTCGGTGAGGCAGAAGCACCCCAGCTTCTCGCCCTGCGCCAGCGGACGCAACCAGGCGGTTTTCTGGGCGTCGGAGCCGTAACGGTTGAGGATGCCGCAAGGCAGCGAGTTCTGCACACTGACGATGGTCGAGGTGGCGCCATCACCGGCGGCGATTTCCTCCAGCGCCAGCACCAGGCTCATGTAGTCCATGCCGGCGCCGCCCCACGCCTCCGGCACGACCATACCAAGCGCGCCCAGCTCGGCCAGTTCTTTCAGGGCCTCACGGGGAAAGGTGTGGTTGCGGTCCCATTCGGCCGCGAACGGGGCCAGGCGCTCCTGCGCAAAGGCACGCAACGAGTCGCGAATCAGTTCCTGTTCCTGGGTCAGGATCATGTTTGTGTCTCCTCCAGCGTTCGATGGAATCAGGCCAGCTCGATGGCCATTGCCGTGGCTTCGCCGCCGCCGATGCACAGGCTGGCCACACCACGTTTGCCACCGCGACGGCGCAGGGCGCCGATGAGCGTCACCAGGATGCGTGCGCCGGAGGCACCGATCGGATGACCCAGCGCGCAGGCGCCGCCATTCACGTTCACCTTGTCATGGGGCAGCTTGAGTTCGTGCATCGCGGCCATGGTAACCACGGCAAAGGCTTCGTTGATTTCCCACAGATCGACGTCATCGGTAACCCAGCCAGCCTTGTCCAACACCTTCTGCATGGCACCCACCGGGGCGGTGGTAAACCAGGCCGGTGCCTGCGCGTGGGTGGCGTGACCGACAATGGTGGCGATCGGCGCAAGTCCCAGACTGTCGGCGGTGGATTTGCGCATCAGCACCAGCGCTGCTGCGCCGTCCGAAATGGAGCTGGAGTTGGCCGCCGTGACCGTGCCGTCCTTCTTGAACGCCGGTTTCAGCGTGCCGATCTTGTCGAGCTGGGCCTTCAGCGGTTGTTCGTCGCGGCTCACCACTACATCGCCCTTGCGACCGGAGACGGTGACCGGCGCAATTTCCCATTCAAAGTCGCCGTTGTTGATCGCGGCCTGCGCACGCTCGGTGGAGGCCACCGCGAAGTGGTCCTGCGCATCGCGGCTGAAGCTGAAGTGGCTGGCACAATCCTCGGCAAAGGTGCCCATCAGGCGGCCCTTGGTTTCGGCCGAGTAACGGTCTTCCAGACCATCGAAGAACATGTGATCGAGCAGCTGCCCGTGTCCCAAACGATATCCACCACGCGCCTTGGGCAGCATATAGGGGGCATTGGACATGGACTCCATGCCACCGGCCACCATGATGCGGTTGGTGCCAGCCATCAGCAGGTCATGGGCCAGCATGGTGGCTTTCATGCCCGAGCCGCACACCTTGTTGATCGTGGTGCAGCCTGCCGACAGCGGCAACCCCGCACCCAGCGCAGCCTGACGGGCCGGCGCCTGACCCAGACCGGCAGGCAGCACGCAACCCATGATCACTTCCTCGACCTGCTGCGGATCGACGCCAGCGCGCTCCACTGCGGCACGGATGGCGACCGCGCCCAACTCGGGGGTGGCCAGCGAGGACAGTTCCCCCTGGAAGCCCCCCATTGCGGTACGGGCCACGGAAACGATGACGACTGGATCGGACATGGAAGTACTCCTTGATACGGATTGGAATAAGGGGAGATTCGGCGAGACTCAGGTGATGCGAAAAGAAAACGGATCAGAAGCGGGCCAGAAGCAAACCGCTACGCCGGGTGGCGGAGCGTCAGCCCTCGCGCTCCTTCTTGCCCTGCATGGCCATGATGGTCTGCTGCATGACGGCACACAAGGTCCACTGCTCGTTCTTGATCGCATACACATCGGCGCGGGTGATGAGCAGCGTGCGCCCCGGCTTGACCACCTCGCCACGCGCCACCAGACGCTCACCATCAGCCGGCGCGATGAGGTTGATCTTGTATTCGACGGTGAGCACGCTGACATCGGCCGCAGTGAGCGTGTTGGCTGCGTAGCCTGCGGCAGAGTCGGCGATCATGCCGACAATGCCGCCATGAATGAAACCGTGCTGCTGGGTGATCTGCTCGTTGAACGGCAGGTGGATTTCGGTGTAGCCGGGCTCGACCACCGCCATTTCCGCACCGATCAGACTCATCGCCTGCTGCAGTCTGAAACTGGCACGGACGCGCTCCGCATAGGCCGGATCACGGGGCTGAAATACGGGAAGCTCGGGTCGCACGGCGTCTCCTCCTTGCGTTATTTGCGTTTCTGTTTTTTCTGATTCTACTGACGTTGACGTAAACGTCAACATGGCGTCGTGTAAAAAACGGCCTCAGCCGGCGCGCCCGATGCGCTTGTCCAGTTCGGCCCGCGCCAGCGCAGCCCCGGCGGCATCGTCGCCCAGCAGATTGCGGCACTGTTTTTCAAGCATGTCGATCTCGCCGAGCACCGCCTCGATATCCTCGCGCTGCTGCTCCAGCGTGGCACGCCGTTTGGACAACACCTTGAGGAAGCTCTGCAACTGCGGCGCAGAGTTGCGCACGCCGCCATACATTTCGAGCAACTCCTTCACCTCGGCCAGCGACAACCCCAGCCGCTTGCCGCGCAGGGTCAGCTTCAGGCGGGTGCGGTCGGCCTTGCCATACACCCTCACTCGCCCGGCGCGGGCCGGGGTGAGCAGGCCCTGATCCTCGTAAAACCGGATCGCGCGCGGCGTGATGCCAAACTCGCGTGCCAGTTCGGTGATCGTGTAAGTCTGCTCATTCTCAGACATGGGGTTCCTCTCCACCGCTTCTGCCACGATAATATAAAAAAAGACGTTCACAATCCGGTTGGCCGGGAAGTTAAGCAGATTTGATGGATGCGATCAAATCCCGCGTTCCGGAGACAAACCCCAGGAGGAGGCACGCGTGAGCCTGACCGAGGCCCTTGATTACCCATTCACCGAACTGCCTGCAGGCGGCATTGCCCAGACCATCGCACCCGGCGTGCATTGGATTCGCATGCCCCTGCCTTTCGCACTCGATCATATCAACCTGTGGCTGCTCGACGATGACAACCATGCGGTCATCATCGATTCAGGCTATGGCCTGGATCAGGTCATGACCCACTGGAACGACATCCTGGCCGTGCATGATCGCCCGCTGTCGGGCGTGGTGGTCACCCATTGCCATCCCGACCACATCGGGCTGGCCGAATGGCTGACCCGTCGTGACGGTGCGCCGGTGTTCATGACCCAGGGTGAATATCTGGGGGCACACGCCCTGTGGCACCAGTTGCCCGGGTACGCGGTGGCCGACATGCTCGACCAGTTCAGACGGCATGGCCTGGATGCCCTCCGCCTGGAGGCACTGTCCCAGCGGGGCAACGCCTACCGCAAAGGGGTGCCCAGCCTGCCCACCCGCTACCACCGCATGTTTGCCGGCGACCTGCTCAACATCGGCGACGACGAGTGGAAGATTCTGGTCGGCTATGGGCATTCGCCCGAGCACGCCAGCCTGTATTGCGAGCAGCGTCGCATACTCATTTCGGGCGACATGCTGCTACCACGCATCTCCACGAATGTGAGCGTGTTCGCCGCCACCCCCAATGACGATCCGCTTACCTGGTTCCTGGAGTCGGTGCAACGGCTCAAGGACTTGCCCGATGACACGCTCGTGCTACCATCGCACGGTAAACCCTTTCGTGGCCTGAAAGGCAGGGTCGAACAGCTCGAGGCTCACCATGCCGAGCGCTGCGAAACGCTGCTCGACGCAATGCACGGCTCCTGCCAGGCCGCCAGCCTGCTGCAGACGCTGTTTCCGCGCGAACTGGACACGCATCAGGTCATGTTCGCCATGGGTGAAGCCATCGCGCATCTGAATCACCTGGTCACTCACAGAAGGGTCAAGCGGCATTTCGACCGCGACGGCTCGATCCGTTTTGAACGCATCGCCTGACAACAAGGAGCATCAAACCCATGGCTGCACCCGCCCCCGAAAAAACCGCTGTCGAAATGCCCGATCCGCAGGAAATCGCGAAGACCTACGCCGAAGTGGCGCAGCGCGCCTCCGTGCTGATCGGCGAGCATGTGCAGCGCCAGCTCAAGAAAGGCGTTGCCGCCCCGAGCGATGAGCTCGGCATCGCTCAGGCCTTCATGGACATGATGGCCAAGCTGCTGTCCAATCCCTACAAGCTTGCCCAGACCCAGATGAACCTGGTGTGGGACTACTTCTCCCTGTGGCAGCACTCCATGTTGCGCTTCATGGGCGTGCACGCCGCGCCTGTGGCCCAGCCCGAGAAGAGCGACAAGCGCTTCAAGGACGAGCAGTGGGAAGAACACTTCCTCTTCGACTTCATCAAACAGTCCTATCTGATCGCTGCCCGTCATGTGCATGACACGGTGTGCTGCGTGCAGGGCCTGGACGACCAGACGCAAAAGAAAGTCAATTTCTACACCCGCCAGTACATCGACGCGATGAGCCCGTCGAACTTCGCGATGACCAACCCGGAAGTGTTCCGCGAAACGGTGAAGAGCCACGGGCAGAACCTGCTCAAGGGGCTGAACAACCTGCTGCGCGACATCGAGGAAGGCGGCGGCAACCTGCGGGTGAAGATGACCGACACCACCGCCTTCGAACTGGGCAAGAATGTCGCCACCACACCGGGCAAGGTGGTGTACCAGACCGACATGATGCAGCTCGTCCAATACACCCCGAGCACCGAGAAGGCGTACAAGCGGCCGATGCTGATCATCCCGCCGTGGATCAACAAGTTCTACATCCTCGACCTGCGCGAGAAGAACTCCTACATCAAGTGGTGCGTGGATCAGGGCCATTCGGTATTCGTGATCTCGTGGGTGAACCCGGATGAGCGTCAGGCCGAGAAGACCTTCGAGTCGTATGTGACCGAAGGCGTGCTGGCCGCCCTCGATGCCATCGAAGCGCAAACCGGCGAGAAGGAAGTGAACGCTGCCGGTTACTGCCTGGGCGGCACCCTGCTGGCCACCACGCTGGCCTACCTGGCCGGCAAACGCCAGAAGCGCATCGCTTCGGCAACCTTCTTCACCACCATGACCGACTTTGCCGAACCGGGCGAGCTGGGCGTGTTCATCGACGAGCAGCAGGTTTCCAGCCTCGAGAAGAAGATGTTCGAACGCGGCTACCTGGAAGGCTCGGAAATGGCCGGCACCTTCAACATGCTGCGCTCGAACGACCTGATCTGGTCGTTCGTGGTGAATAACTACCTGCTCGGCAAGGACCCGTTCCCGTTCGACCTGCTGTACTGGAACTCCGACTCCACCCGCATGCCGGCGAAGATGCACAGCTTCTACCTGCGTGCGATGTACATGGAGAACCGCCTGGCGCAACCGGGCGGTATTGAAGTGGATGGCGTACCGATCGACCTGAGCAAGATCAAGGTGCCGTGCTACTTCATCTCCACCATCGAGGATCACATTGCCCCGTGGAAGAGCACCTACATGGGTGCGCGCAACTTCGGCGGTCCGGTGCGCTTCGTGCTGGGCGGCTCGGGTCACATCGCCGGCATCGTCAATCCGCCGGCAGCGAACAAGTACGGCTACTGGCTCAATCCGGGCGCCAAGCTGCCGGATACCGCAGACGACTGGTTCGCTGGCGCCCAGCAGCAGGCGGGTTCGTGGTGGACCGACTGGCAGTCGTGGGTCACCGCACACGACGGCGAGCAGGTCCCTGCCCGCGATCCGGCCAAGGGCAAGCTGAAAGTCCTGGAGGACGCCCCCGGCTCGTTCGTGAAGGTGCGCATCGACGCGCAGAAGTGATGGCAAGGATGCAGGGCGCCCCCGGCGGCGCCCTGCATCGGGATATCATCAGGGGAGGTGGCGACACCTCCTTTTTTCATGCCTGCCCACTCACGCACCAATCACCGCCATGCCCACCCCCCGCGTCGTGCTCGACACCAACACCGTCATGGCCCTGTGGCTGTTTGACGACCCACGGCTGCACGCCCTGAAGCAGGCACTCGCCCGGAAGCAATTGCAGCCGGTGTGCCGCAGCGATGCGCTGGACGAATTGCGCTGCGTGCTCGCCTACCCCCAGTTTGCACTGGATGCCGGGCGACAGAGCACCCTGCTGGAAGCCTATGCCGAAACCTGCGACTGGACAGGCACATCGCCCCCGGAGCCCCTGCCCCGCTGCCGGGACGCCGACGACCAGAAATTTCTGGAAATTGCGCTATGCGGCAGGGCGCGCTGGCTGGTCAGCCGTGACAAGGCACTGCTGAAGCTGGCCCGACACCGTCTGGTGCGTGCGCAGTTCTCCATCCTCACCCCCGAAGCCCTGTGCCTGCAGCTTGCGCAGGACAGCACCCCGGCGACCACCCATCGGGATGATTAACCCGGAGGCGGCTCAGTGCCCGGCCGGCACGGTGCCGACAACCTCATTACCGAGCACCTCATTACCAGACACATCGCCCAGCACCACCCCTTCACGGCGCGGGTCGGCGCCACCGCTCAAGCGAACCCGCCCGTCGGGCGTTACCGTGCGGACAATGTTGCCCAGCCCGCTCGCGTGACTGCGCAGTGACAGCACATGTCCCCGCGCTTCCAGCGCGTGCAGCAGCGCGGCACCGTCCGTCCGCGACGCTGCCTGCCTCCCGGCAGCGAGTGCCGGATGCTCGCCCCCGATGAAGGTGGTCGGTCCATTGCCCGCTCCGAACGACAGCAGGGATGCAGCCTGCTGCGCATCCAGCCCCCAGTCCAGCGTGCCCACCAGCGCCTTGATCACATACTGGATGATCGCAGCCCCACCGGGCGAACCGGTTGCCATCACGAAATGGCCCATCGGCTCCAGCGCCCCGGCGCCCGCCTCCCGGTCATCGCCCTGTGCTGCGGGCTGTGCTCCGAACACCAGCGTGGGCGCCATCGAACTGCGTGGACGCTTGCCGGGTTGCACCCGGTTGGCGACCAGCCTTCCCTCGGCATCCACGGGTTCGACGGCAAAGTCGGTCAGCTGGTTGTTGAGCAGAAAACCGCCCTCGGTCATGAGATACGAGCCGAACGCCCCCTCGATGGAACTGGTCATCACCAACACATTGCCGCTACGGTCGACAATCGACACATGCGTGGTGCCGGTCTCCGGCGTGTCAAGTTCGCCCCAGGCCAGCGCCTGGGCAAACTCGCCCGGTCGGGCCTGCCCCATGCTGCGCCCTGTGTCGATGAGGGCCGCGCGGCGCTGGAGATAGTGCGGATCGAGCAAGGCCGTGTCGGCGCCCGGACCGCCGGGCAGCGGGACGAAATCGGTATCGGCCAGATAACGATTGCGGTCGGCATAGGCCAGACGTTGCGCTTCGGTGATGAGGTGAATGCCCGCCGCCGTGGGCAACCCGCCATCCTGCGACGGGGCCTGCGGTGCATGCACCGCGAGATCGAAATGCGACAGGATGCCCAGCGCCGCAGCCACCGTGATGCCGCCCGAAGACGGCGGCGGCATGCCGCAGATGCGGTAGGCACGGTACGGGGTGCACAGCGCGTCGCGCTTCTGGCTGCGATAGCCGGCCAGGTCCGTCAGGGTGAGCCGGCCCGGTGTGATGTCCGCCCCGGCAGTCCCGACCGCTTGAGGGGCGGGCATGTTGCGCACGCTGTCGACGATGTCGCGCGCAATCGTGCCTTCGTAAAACGGCTCAATCCCCTGCTGTGCCAGGGTCTCGAAAGTGTGTGCGAGCGCAGGGCTGCGCAGCAGGGTACCCGCTGCCCGGGGTGTGCCGGAGACATCCAGGAAATACGCTGCGGCCCGTGGATTGCGCGCCAGTGCATCGCGCGAGGCCGCCACCGAAGCCGCCATGCGCGGGCTGATGTGGAAGCCTTCACGGGCCAGGGAGATCGCCGGTTCGAACAGGCTTGCCCACGCCAGCCGTCCGTGATCGCGATGTGCCCTGTCAAGCATGTGCAGCAACCCCGGCGTGCCGACTGAACGACCGCTGGCGCGTGCATCCGGCAACGGTGGTCGCGGATCGTCGGGGCCAATGCGCGACAGATAGTACGCGTCGGCAGCGGCGGGCGCGGTTTCCCGGCCATCATAGGCGTCGACCTGACCACGAGCTGCGTCGTAGTGCAGCAAAAAACCCCCTCCGCCAATGCCCGAGGACTGCGGCTCGACCAGATTGAGCACCATCTGCCCGGCAATCGCCGCATCCACGGCTGCGCCTCCCTGCGCCAGCACCCGGCAGGCGGCCTGCGCCGCAAGCGGATTGGCCGCCACCACCATGAAGCTGTGCGTGTGCACAACACTGCGGCTGCGGTAGCCGGTGGCAATTTCCGGCGCACCCGGCACGCCGGTCTGCGCACCGTCGGGCGGAGCGCGCTGCGCCTCAGGCGGCGTACACAGTGTCTCGATTTCGGCAGGCGTCAGCCGCTGCGCGTGCTCGGCAGGTTGAGGCGCGGCGTCGGTGTGCCCCCCCGGCCCATGGGTCAGCGCACACCCCGACAGCAACAGGGAAAGCGTGAGCGTGATCAGGAAGTAACGTTCCCGGAAAGTGCAGAACATGCGGAACGTGTGAGCGCATCGCGCCCGGCCAGCATTCACTTTCACTTCCACTTTCAACTTCGGCACGCTTCCTCCTCCGCGCACAACTGCGCCAGATAGCGCAGCCCCGCAATGGCGCGGCTGCCATACCATGAAGTCATTTCGCCATCGACCAGTCTGGCCAGGCGCCCGAAGCTTTCTGCCGCCTCACGCACGTGGGCATCGCGGAAATGGTAGGGCTCGGAAGATAGCAGCACCCGCTCGACCTCACCCAGCCAGACCTCATCGCCACGCACTTCGGGATAGCGCTGCGCAGCCTCTGCAGGCAGAGTGTGCCAGCCGACAGTGCGCAACATGGCCGAGATGTAGGTATCGCGGGACACCGTCATCCAGGGAGCACGCCAGATCAGGTACAGGACCTTGCGCGGCGGGCGGGTGGCGGCCACACTGCGCGCTTCGGCCAGCGCCAGGTCAAAAGCCTCGACCAGACGGTCCGCCTCCGCCATCCGCCCGAAGATGCCCCCCAGCAGGTGGAACAGCGCACGGTTGTCCTCCGGTTCGCACGGATGGGTGACAATCACCGAGGGCACAAACTCGCGCAGGGGCGCCAGCAACTCGCGCGGGTTTTCGTCGATGTTCAGGATCACATGCGTGGGCGCCAGCGCATGCAGGCGGTCGAGCTTCACATCCTTGGTGCCGCCCACCTTGGGTACCGGTCGCAGCACTTCGCGCGGATGAATGCAGAACCCGGTCCGCCCCACCAGCTGCCCTGCCAGCCCGAGCGTGCACAGCAGCTCGGTGATCGAGGGCACCAGGCTGACGATGCGTACTTCGCCCTGCGCGGGAGCATGCGCCTGGCCGATGGCATCGATCAGGTGCGAATGGCGGGGGGGTGTGGTGTCCTGTGTCATGGAATGCTTGTCTGAATGAGGCTGAACAGCGAGAATGCTGCGCCATTGTAGCAAGCCCGCCTCACCCTCAGGATTCAAGGATGGAAAGCCCCTTCAAAGGCAAGACCGGTCTGCGCCGTATCTTCAACGCCTTTTTCTACTCTGCAGACGGGCTGAGCGCGGCCTATCGCAACGAAGACGCCTTTCGGCAGGAAGTGTGGCTGGCCGTGGTGCTGGTCCCGCTGGCGCTGCTGGTCGATGTAGGCCTGCCCGCCAAGGCCCTGATGATTGCCTCGGTGCTGCTGGTGCTGATCGTCGAGTTGCTCAACTCTGCCATCGAGGCCGCAATCGACCGCATTTCCCTGGAGCGCCACACGCTTTCCAAACGCGCCAAGGACATTGGCAGCGCCGCAGTGCTGATCAGCCTGCTCAATGTTGCCCTGGTGTGGGGCCTCATCCTCTACGACCGTTATCTGTGAAAGCGGCGGCGGCGCCCCCAGCAGCCCCCTCGCCGCCACGCCCCGTAACGCAAACGTCACCTGCCCGTCATCGTCCGTTCGCCTGCGCGCCTTAGTCTCGCGTGCATGGATGCCGTCGATTTCATCACCGAAGATCGCTGCCTGCGCCCCACCCTGCGCATCGCGCTGGTCACCGAAACCTGGGCCCCGGAGGTCAATGGCGTGGCCATGACCCTGGGGCGGATGGTGGATGGCCTGATCGCGCGCGGCCATCGGGTGCAGCTGGTACGCCCCCGTCAGACAAACAGCGAACAGGCCACCGAATCCAGCGCCTCCAGTGCCTTTTCCGAGGTGCTGGCCCACGGGCTGAAGATTCCCCGCTACGAAGGCCTGCGCTTCGGGCTGCCGGCGCGTGCCCGCCTGGTCCGGCTGTGGTCGCGACAACGTCCCGATCTGGTACACGTGGCCACCGAAGGGCCGCTCGGCTGGTCTGCGGTGTCTGCGGCGCGCAAGCTGGGCTTGCCGGTGACATCCGACTTCCATACCCAGTTCGACCATTACAGCCAGCATTACGGCCTGGCCTGGCTGGAGCAGCCGGTGGCCGCCTGGCTCAAGCGCCTGCACAACCGCACCGCCCTGACACTGGTGCCCACCCGGGAACTGGCCGATGCGCTGCGCGCACGCGGCTATCGCAATGTCGAAGTGATCGCGCGCGGCGTGGATACCCGCCTGTTCTCGCCTGCCCGACGCTGCGAGGCACTGCGCGCTTCGTGGGGTGTGCGTCCACGCGATCCGGTGCTGCTGAGCGTGGGACGCCTGGCCCCGGAAAAGAATCTGCCCCTGCTGTTGCGCACCCATGAAGCGGTGCGCAAGCTCCACCCCGAGGCCCGGCTGGTGGTGGTCGGCGACGGACCGATGCGCCAGGCCCTGCAGCACGCCCACCCGGAGGTGCTGTTTGCGGGGGTGCGCACGGGTGAGGAGTTGGCGCGGCACTATGCGTCGGCCGACCTGTTCCTGTTTCCCAGCCTGTCCGAAACCTTTGGCAACGTCACGCTGGAGGCGATGGCCTCCGGCCTGTGTGTGTTGGCTTTCGAGTATGCGGCCGCCGCCGAGGTGATCACCTCCTGTACCGATGGGCTGACGGTGCCACCCGGCGACGCGCAGGCCTTCATCGAGCAGGCCGAACAGCTGACCGGAGACGCGCCGCGCCGGCGCATGCTGGGCATTGCCGCGCGTCTGCGCAGCGAGGCGCTGGACTGGGACAGGATCAACGACCACTTTGCGTGCGCTCTGACACGGATCGTGGCGCAGCATGCTCAGCAGCCTGCCGGCGACTGCCCGCACGCCCCCCTGACCCGGGTGGCACGCTGATGCCGGCGGTCCGTTCGGTCTTCATTTCCGATGTCCATCTGGGCACCCGCGCCTGCCAAGCCGAGCGCTTGCTCGCCTTTCTGCGCGAATACCCTTCGGAACACCTGTTCCTGCTGGGAGACATCGTCGACTTCTGGGCCATGAATCGCAGCATCCACTGGCCGCGCACACACAACACGGTGGTGCAGAAGGTGTTGCGCCGGGCACGCCACGGCTGTCGGGTGATCTTTATTCCGGGCAACCATGACGAAGCCTTGCGCGACTATGCCGGCATCGCGTTCGGCGACATTCAGGTGGAAAGCGAATGGGTGCATGTGGCCGCAGACGGGCGCCGGTACTGGCTGCTGCATGGTGACGACTACGACCAGGTCACGCGCCATCACCGCTGGGTCGCCGTACTGGGCGATGTCGGCTACAACCTGCTGGTCAGCCTCAACCACTGGCTGTCCAAGATGCGCCGCCTGCTTGGCCGGCCGGGCTACTGGTCGCTGGCCGGTTACGCCAAGCAGAAGGTGAAGAAGGCCGTCAGCTTCGTGTTCGATTTCGAATCCTCGATCGCCCACGCCGCCCGTGGCAAACAGCTGGATGCCGTGATCTGCGGGCACATTCACTGGGCCGCCGACCACGATCTCGACGGCGTGCGCTACCTCAACTGCGGCGACTGGGTCGACAGCTGCACCGGCATCGTCGAGCATTACGACGGGCGCATGGAAGTCGTCTTCTGGCATGCCGGCGCCAGTGCCCACGAGCATGACGAAGACGAGAACATGCCTGAGGGGACAGCGGCTTTCTGAGCCCCGCCCCCCAGGACAAGCCACACACTCCGCATAGCTCTTTCGTCATCCGCAGCGATGACCCCGGGGGCACTCGGTCATGACATCCGAAAAATCGGGTTAACCCTAGTGATGACTATCCCTAAGGTGACAGCCCTGCCCTGCCCGGGTTAGTGTTCGTGCTCACAGACACCCGGCGCGCCACAACGGCGTGTTCCGGCGAAGCCTCTCCGGCTTCAGCCGTGACCTGTTTTTCCAATTCCATTCAGGAGGATGCAGCATGAAGAAACTGTCCGCGATCGCAGCCGCGTTTGCCCTTGTCGGCACCCTTGGCACATCTTCGGTTCATGCCCAGCAGCAGTTCGTCACGATCGGCACCGGCGGTGTCACTGGCGTGTATTACGCAGCTGGCGGCGCAATCTGCCGCCTGATCAACATGAACCGCGCCCAACACGGCATCCGCTGCTCGGTGGAAAGCACCGGCGGGTCGGTGTACAACCTGAACACCATCCGCGGCGGCGAACTTGACTTCGGCGTCGCCCAGTCCGACTGGCAGTATCACGCCTACCACGGCAGCAGTTCGTTCAAGGATTCTGGCGCCAACCAGGAGCTGCGTTCGGTCTTCTCGCTGCATCCCGAGCCCTTCACCGTGCTGGCCCGCGCCGATGCCGGCGTGACCAAGTTCGAAGACTTCAAGGGCAAGCGCTTCAACGTCGGCAACCCGGGTTCCGGCCAGCGCGCCTCACTCGAAGAACTGATCAAGGAAATGGGCATCAAGATGTCCGACTTTGCTCTGGCCGGCGAGCTGAAGGCCGATGAACATGGCGCGGCCCTGTGCGACAACCAGATCGACGGCTTCATCTATGGCGTGGGCCATCCGTCGGCCAACATCCAGGACCCGACCACCACCTGCGGCGCGAAACTGGTGCCACTGACCGGTCCGGCCATCGAGAAGCTGGTCGCCGAGCGCCCCTACTATGCCATGGTCGACATCCCTGGCGGGCTGTACAACGCCAACCCGGAACCCACCCCGACTTACGGCGTGCTGGCCACCTTCGTGAGCTCCACCAAGGTACCGGAAGAGGTGGTCTACACCATGGTGAAGGCCGTGTTCGAGAACTTCGAAGACTTCAAGAAGCTGCACCCGGCCTTCGGACACCTCAAGGAAGAGGACATGATCAAGAACGGTCTGTCCGCTCCGCTGCACGATGGCGCAGTCAAGTACTACAAGGAACGGGGCTGGATGTAAGCCCCCCTTCACCGGGGTGCGGCAGTCATGCCATACCGGCAAGGCGCCGCGCCCATCCTGACCGCACGCCGGGCAACCCCTGCATGCGTGCGACTTCCTGACAGCGGCGACGGCCGACCCACCGTCGCCGCCTTGCGTTCAGCACAGGTGCTGCAATGACCCAGCAGAATGGCACGACCCCTCAAGCTCATCACCATGAGCTGACCGACGAAGAACTCCGGCAGATCGTTGCGGAAGCCGACACCGGCGGGCGCCAGCCGACTGGCCTGGCGGCAAAATTCCTGCTTGTTCTGGCCCTGAGTTGGTCACTGTTCCAGCTGTGGATTGCCTCGCCCTTTCCCTTCAGCCTGGGCGTGTTCGTGCTCAACAGCACCGAATCACGGGCCATTCACCTGGCCTTTGCGGTGTTTCTGGGCTTTGCGGCCTATCCTGCCTTCAAGCGTTCTCCGCGCGACTACGTTCCCCTGTTCGACTGGTTGCTTGCGGCCGTGGCCGCCTTCTGCGCTGGCTACTTGTACCTGTTCTATGCCGACCTGAGCAAGCGCCCGGGCCTGCCCACCACAACCGATCTGGTGGTGGCGGTCACCGGTCTGGTACTGCTGCTGGAGGCCGCCCGGCGGGCGCTCGGCCTGCCGATCGTGATCCTGGCCGTGGTGTTTCTCACCTACATATTCTTCGGCCAATACATGCCCGACATGATCGCCCACCGGGGGGCGTCGCTGTCCAAGGGCATGAGCCACCTGTGGCTGACCACCGAAGGCGTGTTCGGTGTGGCCGTGGGTGTATCCGCCGGCTTCATCTTCCTGTTCGTGCTGTTCGGTGCCCTGCTGGAAACTGCCGGGGCCGGCAACTACTTCATCAAGTCGGCGATTGCGCTGCTCGGCCATCTGCGCGGCGGCCCCGCCAAGGCCGCCGTGGTGGCCTCCGCCTCTACCGGCCTGATTTCCGGCTCGTCGATTGCCAACGTGGTGACCACCGGCACCTTCACGATTCCCCTCATCAAACGGGTGGGTTACCGCGCAGACAAGGCTGCAGCCGTCGAGGTCGCCTCGTCGGTGAATGGCCAGCTGATGCCACCGGTGATGGGAGCTGCGGCCTTTCTGATGGTCGAGTATGTCGGCATCCCGTATGTTCAGGTGCTCAAGCACGCCATCGTGCCGGCGCTGATCTCCTACATCGCGCTGTTCTACATCGTGCACCTGGAAGCCATGAAATCCAACCTCCAGGGACTGCCCCGACGTGAGCCGATTCCCTTGCGCAGTGCCATGATCAGCACACTGATGACGCTGTCCGGCGTGATCATCCTGGCAGGCATCATCTACTGGGGTTTCGGCTGGATCAAGACCGTCACCGGAGACGCTTCGTTCATCATCGTGGGCGCGCTCATGCTGGCCGCCTACATCGGCCTGATTGCCTATGCAGCGCGCTTCCCCGAGCTGCATATGGAAGACCCGAACGAGAAGATGGAGTATCTGCCGGAAATCGGCCCCACCCTCAAGTCCGGCCTGCATTTCCTGCTGCCGGTCGCGGCCCTCATCTGGAACCTGATGGTCGAGCAGCTTTCGCCTGCGCTGTCCGCCTTCTGGGCCACCTGCTTCCTGATGTTCATCCTGGTCACCCAGCGACCGATCTTCGCCTTCTTCCGCAAGAGTGGTCAGTATGTGGAAGCGACCCGGCAGGGTTTTCTCGATCTGCTCAACGGACTGGTCACCGGCGCCCGCAACATGATCGCCATCGCGATTGCCACGGCCACCGCCGGCATCATCGTCGGCACGGTCACCCTGACCGGCATCGGGCTGGTGATGACCGAACTGGTGGAACTGATCTCGGGGGGCAACCTGATGATCATGCTGGTGATGGTCGCCGTGATCTGCCTGATTCTGGGCATGGGGCTGCCAACCACCGCAAACTACATCGTTGTGTCCTCACTGATGGCCCCGGTGATTGTCGAGCTGGGAGCGCAGACCGGCCTGCTCGTGCCGCTCATCGCCGTGCATCTGTTCGTGTTCTACTTCGGCTTGATGGCGGACGTGACGCCACCGGTCGGTCTGGCTTCCTATGCGGCCGCCGGCATCGCCAACAGCGACCCGATCCGCACCGGCCTGACCGCCTTCGGCTACAGCGCCCGTACCGCCATCCTGCCGTTCATGTTCATCTTCAACACCCAGCTGCTGCTGATCGGCATCGACAGCAGCTTCCAGCTCATCCTCACCATCGTCACGGCCATCCTCGCCAGCCTGACTTTCGCTGCAGCCACACAGGGCTGGTTCGTCACCCGCAACAAGCTGTGGGAGGCAGGGTTGCTGATGCTGGTGGCCTTCAGCCTGTTCCGTCCGGGTTTCTGGATGGACATGGTGTATCCGCCCTACGAGGAAGTACCGCCCACCGAACTGAGCCGGCTGGTCGAACAGGCACCGCGCAATGCCAGCCTGCGAGTATGGATCGAGGGGGTCACACTGGAGGGGCGTGAAATTTCGAAAGGCATCCTGTTGCCACTGGGCAACAACACTGGCAGTGAAGGCAAGCCGCTCAGCGCACGCGAGCGCCTGGGCAGCATGGGGCTGACGGTGATGAGCCTGGGCGATCAGGTACAGGTGGCGGCGGTGCGCTTCGGCAGCCCGGCCGAGCGGCTGGGGATCGAACAAGGGTTTGCCATCCGCGTGATCGAGATTCCACTCCCCGACCGTCCGGCTAAGGAGTGGATGTTCATCCCCGCCCTGCTATTGCTGGGCGGGGTGTGGTTCATGCAACGCGCCCGGGCCAGGCGCGAAGCGTCAGGAGCCATTACTGCATCCCGCGCAGCTCCCTGAGCAACACCGACAGCATGGCCATATCGGTATTCGGAGCGTTGCGCACATCGGTGAGCAGTTGGCGATAACGCTCCAGCGGCATGGCGTGTGCCTCCAGCCAATGGCTCACCACCTCCTCGGGCGCCACATCCTGCCCGGCGCTGCGCAATGCCTGGACGGTCAGCGCACGCGCCTGGGCGGAAACATCGCCACGCAATGCACTACGCGCAAGCGATTGCCAACGGTTGTCGGCCGGCAGGGCGCCCACCTGCTGACCCAGCCAGTGCAGGTCGAGCGCTTCACCGAGCGAGAAATACACCTGCGCAGCATCGGCCTCGGCCCGTTCGCACTCCACTGACACTTCGACCAAGTCCAGTGCGGAATACAGTTCGTCCAACCCGGCCACGCGCCGGGCAAGCAACCCGGGTACGCCCTGCGCCTCGAGCCGTTCAGCGCTGACCTCAAGCTGGGCGCGATAACCTTCACCCACCAGTTCGTCCAGACGAGCCCCCAGCGTAGCCACACCACCTGAAAAGTGTGCCAGCGTAGCCGCCAGATCAACCAACCAGTTGCGGTGGCGCAGGAACCAACTGGTGCCCCGTTGCACCAGCCGCACGGTTTCGAGCAACATCGCCTTCTGCACTGCGTCACCGACCAGAGTGTCGAGTGCCTCGATCTCGCGCCACAGAGGTACCAGCCCAAACACTTCTCGGGTAGCCATGTAGGCACGGACAATGTCGGCCGAAGCCGCCCCCAACTCACTTTGCAGACGGCTGACGAAGGTCGGACCGACGCGGTTGATCATGCTGTTGACGACATGGGTGGCGATGATTTCGCGGCGCAGCGGATGGCGCTCGACCTGCTCGGGAAAACGCTCACGCACCGGCCCGGGAAAGTAGCGCGCCAGCGCGGTTGACATGTAGGGGTCTTCCGGAACGTCGGAAACCAGCACTTCGTCGTACAGCTCGATCTTGCTGTAGGCCAGCAGCACGGCCAGTTCGGGCGTGACCAATCCGCTCTGGGCAAGCTTGCGCTCGGCAATTTCCTCGTCATTGGGCAGGAACTCGATCTTCCGGTTGAGCTTGCCGGCATGACTCAGCCTGCGGATGAACTCGGCCTGCTCGTCCAGCAACGATACCCCTCGCGAGCGCAGCAGCGACAGGATCTGTGTCTGCGCATAGTTGTCGCGCAGCACCAGTTGCGCCACTTCGCCGGTCATCTGTGCAAGCAACTTGTTGCGCTGCTTGAGGGTGAGCTCTCCTTCGGTCACCACGCTGTTGAGCAGGATCTTGATGTTGACCTCGTGATCGGAGCAATCCACCCCTCCGGAGTTGTCGATGGCATCGGTATTGATGCGACCGCCTTTCAAGGCGTACTCGATCCGGCCCAGCTGGGTAACGCCAAGGTTGCCGCCTTCACCGACCACCTTGCAGCGCAACTCCGCGCCATTCACCCGTACGGCGTCGTTGGCACGATCGCCCACCGACAGGTCGCTCTCGCTGCTGGCCTTGATGTAGGTGCCGATGCCTCCGTTGTAAAGCAGATCGACCGGCGCGCGCAGGATCGCCCGAATCAGCTCGGCAGGCGGCAGGGATTCGGCCTCCACCCCCAGCACCTCGCGTGCCCGGGCCGGCAGGCGGATGGATTTGGCACTGCGTGACCACACCCCCCCGCCTCCGGAGATCAGTGCCTTGTCATAGTCGTCCCACGACGAACGCGGCAACGCGAACAGCCGGGCACGCTCCTTCCACGACACCTCCGGGTCCGGATCGGGGTCGATGAACACATGCCGGTGGTCAAACGCCGCCACCAGGCGCACATGGCGCGACAGCAACATGCCGTTGCCGAACACATCGCCGGACATGTCGCCAATGCCCACCACGCTGAAGGGCTGACTCTGCGTGTCCAGCCCCATTTCGCGGAAATGCCGCTTGACCGACTCCCAGGCGCCACGGGCGGTAATGCCCATCTTCTTGTGGTCATAGCCCACCGAACCGCCGGACGCAAAAGCATCGCCCAGCCAGAAGCCATACTCGTCTGCCACCTCATTGGCGCGGTCGGAGAAGGTCGCCGTACCCTTGTCTGCGGCCACCACCAGATAGGGGTCGTCATCGTCATGGCGCACCACATCCGGAGGCGGGGTGAGCGTACCCTGCACAAGGTTGTCGGTCAGGTCGAGCAAACCGCTGAGAAAGGTCTTGTAGCAGGCCACGCCCTCGGCCATCAGGGCTTCGCGATCTCCCCCTGGTGGCGGATTCTTCACCACAAAGCCGCCCTTGGAGCCGACCGGCACGATCACCGCATTCTTCACGATCTGCGCTTTCACCAGCCCGAGAATCTCGGTGCGGAAGTCTTCCATGCGGTCCGACCAGCGCAGCCCGCCCCGCGCCACCTTGCCTCCACGCAGATGCACCCCTTCGACCCGCGGCGAGTACACGAAAATCTCGAACATCGGGCGCGGCTGCGGCAGATTGGGGATGCGCTGCGGATCGAACTTGAAGGACAGATACGGTTTGGGCTGGCCGTCGCGCCCCTTCTGGAAGTAATTGGTGCGCAAGGTGGCCAGGATCATCGCCAGGAACTGACGCAGGATGCGGTCTTCGTCCAGGTTGGCCACTGTGTTGAGGGCGGCCTCGATGTCGGCGACACGCTTGTCGCATTGTTTCTCGCGGTTGCGACCGCGCGCGGGGTCGAAACGCAGCATGAACAGCTCCACCAACTGTCGTGCGAGCGCCGGATAGTTCGCCAGCGTCTGTTCCATGTAGCTCTGGCTGAAAGTGAAAGCCGCCTGCTTCATGTGCCGGGCATAGGCACGCAGCACGCTGACCTCGCGCCAGCTCAGGCCGGCCAGCAGGGTCAGGCGGTTGAAGTCGTCGTTCTCGATGTCGCCCCGCCAGACGCGCAGGAAGGCCTCCTGAAAGAGTGGTCGCAGGCGCTCGATATCCAGCTCGTCAGTGCCGCTGAAAGCCAGGCCGAAGTCATGAATCCAGATGCGGCTGCCATCCTGCCTCAGCACTTCGGCGGGACGCTCGTCGACCACCTTCACCCCCATGTGCTCCAGCATTGGCAGACTGTGCGAGAGGGGCACCGGCGCAGCACGGTACAGCTTGAAATTAAGCCGCCCGTCAGGCACCTCCAGCGGCACGTACAGGCTCATTGCGAGCGCCTGCTCATCGGCAAGCTGCTCCATCTGCTCAATGTCGAACACTGCCACCCGGGCGGGATAATGCTCACGATAGCCCGCCGGAAAACCCTGACCATAACGGCGCAGCAGGGCCAACCCGCGTTCCTCGCCGCAATGCTCCAGCAGGGCCTGCTGCAATTCGTCTTCCCAGCGACGCGAGGCTCGAACCAGCCGGGCCTCCAGTTCGCGCACCTCGAACGCGGGCAACGGCCCCGCCCCGGTGCGCACGATGATGTGGATGCGCGCCAGCGCGGATTCGGAAAAATGCACATCGAATTCTGCTGCGCTCCCGCCGAAAGCCTCCACCAGCACCGCCTGCATGCGCACGCGCTGTTCGGTGTTGTAGTGCTCGCGTGGCACATAGATCAGGCAGGACACAAAGCGGTCGAACGGGTCGCGACGCAGGAACAGGCGGGTTCGCTGCCGTTCGCCCAGACGGAGAATGCCCATTGCATGCAGGAACAGCTCTTCCACACCAATCTGGAACAGTTCGTCGCGTGGATAGCGCTCCAGAATGGTCATCAGCGCCTTGGCCGCATGGCTGCGCGGCAGGTATCCGGCACGCTCCAGTACATGCGCCACTTTCTTGCGCAACAGGGGAATCTGACGCGGACTGACGCTGTAAGCCGTCGAGGTGAGCAGTCCGATGACACGGCGCTCGCCACACACCCGCCCCTCGGCATCGAAACGTTTCACGCTGAAGTGATCCAGATAGCCCGGTCGGTGCACCGTGGAACGGGTGTTGGATTTGAACACGGTAAGCAGCACCGGTTCGACCGCCTGTTGCTTCAGTCCGGCGGGCAGAGCCGCAAAGGAGCGTGAGTAGGCGTGAGCATGGGACGACGAATGTGTTTGTACTCCCTGCTCCCCAAGCAGTCCCAGCCCTGAGCCCGGGCATACCCTCAGCTCGGGCTCCTCGCCCTCCAGTATCAGGTCGTAATCCCGGCACCCCAGCAACACGCAGTTGTCGTCGAGCAGCCAGCGCAGGAAGGCCAGCGATTCGCTCAGGGCTTCCTCCTCCACCGGAGGACGGGCGCCTTCCACCTCGGAAATGATTTCGGCCAGGCGCTGCTGCATCGCCGGCCAGTCCTCGACGGCCCGCCGCACGTCGCCCAGCACTTGTTCCAGCCCGGCCTGCAGGGCATCCAGATCGGTCCGTTCGCTGCGCCGGTCGACCTCCAGGTGCATCACCGACTCGAGGCGTGCTCCTTGGCGGGTCGCGTCGTCGGCCAGATCGAGCAGCGTGCCCTTGGCATCTCGCAGCACGGCCACCACCGGATGGATGATCAGATGCAGGGTCAGCCCCTGGCGGTTGACCTCCATGGTCACCGAATCGACCAGGAAGGGGCTGTCATCGCTGACGATCTCGATGATGGTGTGGGTGGACTCCCAGCCGTGCTCCTCCAGGCGTGGGTTGTATACCCTCACCCGTGTGCCGGATGCATGCCGCTGCATGAAGTGCCAGTGACTGAGTACCGCACCATACAAATCGGCCACGCTACGACCATTCAGATCTTCGTCATCGAGCTGCCTGAAGTAACGCGCAGCAAAACGCTGCACCCGACCGGCCTGATCGGCCGACAGGCGCCCGGAAATCTGCTTCTGTACTGCCTCGACCAGTGCCTGGCCGTTCTCCGCCTTGAGCAAGTCCATCGTGCCTCCTCGTTGCTCCGGGCATGCGACGGCCATGTGCAGTCTGGCGTTCGGACCGCACGCCTGAGCCGTCCCCGCCCACTATCGTCGGATCACCTTACTGCATGGTCTCAGGCTGTGGCACCTTGGTTTTCCCGTAGGGCTCCCGCGACGGAGCGAGGACCATTCCGTCAGCATCACACCAGCGACGGTCCGGACACGATGTTGCTCGCGTCACGCTCGGTAATCGGCACCGACGCATTGATCAGCACATGCGCAGTCAACCAGTCTTTCAGGCGTTCACGGTCCGCTTCGGACAGCCCCTCGAACAACACCCCGACCTGCGTGCCGCCGTCCGTCTCGAAACGGTTCATGACGCGTGCCTGCCCGGCAATCCGGTCCGGCACGCCAAAGCGCTCCAGCACGAAGTCGAACGACTCGCCGGGCACGGGCGCAGATTCGGCGGCCACACCAAAACCCTCCAGCGACAGATCGAGCAGAGGCAGGCGGCGCTCGCCAATCCGGGCCCAGAAGCAATACTCACCGCGACGCTTCGCAACAAAGCGCTGCCGCCGTCTGCGTTCCACCGTTTCCTGAGTGTCCGCCATGAATCATGTCTCCCTTGGTCATCAATAACCGCGCATCCTAGCACCGTTGCATCCTGCAGCGGACGCCTGGGCGGAAAATCCCCCTGCTCCAGACAGGGCTTCATGGGGTAAACGAGACAGGGGCCGGTACATGCCGGCCCCTGTCACTGAATGCGGGAAAAGCGCTGCAGGCGATCAGCTGCCCTGTTCTGCACGCACCTTCACGATCAGTTCATCGACCATGTCCAACGCGCTGGCGTGACTGCCCGTCATCGAGGCCGAGGTGAGGTAGCGCCCCCCCACTGCCATGGTGGGCACGCCTTGCACCCGGAAGGTGCGAGCCAGTTGATCGGCGCGCTGGATCATGGCCTGCAGGCCGAAGGACTTGTACGTACTCATGAACGCTTCGACATCCACATCCGGATAGCCCGACAGCCAGGCACGCACGCCCTCTTCGGTGTGCAGCGGGCGCTTCTGCTGCTGGACTGCGGCAAACACCGGCTCATGGAGCATATCCACCAGACCGGCGGTCTCGATGGTGTAATACAGGCGGGCCAACTCGCGCAGCTGGGCATTTCCCCAGATGGCGGGCACCCGACGCACGGCCACATCTTCGGCCAGCGACTTCTTCCAGGTGTTCAGCAAGGGGTCGAAATCCTTGCAGTGCGGGCAGCCATAATGGAAGAACTCAAGCACTTCGATCTTGCCCGGCGTGTCACCCTCCATCGGGTTGGGCAGGGTCACAAAACGCGCCTGCTGGGCGAGCAGCGAAGGGGCCGCTGCAGACAGGGCAGTCAGCGCCCCAAGTTGTTTGAGCATCAAACGACGGTTCATCAATGTCCTCCACTGCGCTCGATCATCGGGTCGAGCCTCTTCCAGAAACGGCGGTTCAGCCGGCCTCATGTCCGGCGCCAAGCCTGCATGCCCTGACTCCGACCCGGCTGCCGGCACTGCGTTCCATCATTGTGTGACACGGTATTACGGATTGGAGCGGACCACCGTGGCCGTGAAGCCGGCTGAGGCCAGGCGCGCCCGCACCGGGTTCATGTCCTCCGGCTTGGAGAACGGCCCCACCCGCACACGATGCACGATGCGCCCATCGGGCAACTGTGCACGCTGTGCGCTGGCATCAATGCCATTGAGGGTGAGCAAGGCCTTCATGTTATCTGCCTCGGCGGGGTTCTCGAAGGCGCCCACCTGCAGATACAGCCGCTCAGCACGCGCCGGCGCCTGGGCGGGCGGGGTCGGACGGGGGTCAGTGCCAGCATCCACCCCCTGCGGCAGGACGCGATAAAACTCGAAATCCTGCTTGGCCACCGGCCGGTCGCCCGGCTTGCCGGGCAGGGCAATGGGTTGCTGCTGGCCTGCAGGTGTGGCCGGGGCGGCCTGCTGCGGCTGAAAGGGCGAGTGCCGGGTGAAGTACCAGGCCGCGCCGGCCGCGCACAGTCCTCCCAAAATCAGGCCAATGAAAATCCCGACGATGATGCCACCGCCACTCTTGCTGGATGCCGTACGGGTTTTCTGACGGGGTCGGGATTCACGACTCACAAGGATGCCTCCACCAATTACATCGACTCAGGCGCAGACACGCCCAGCAATTTCAGGCCCGATGCCAGCACCTCGCGCACTGCGCAGGCCAGCGCCACACGCGCCAGACACAGGGCGGCATCGTCGACCAGCATGCGCTCGGCGTTGTACCAGCCGTGGAAATCGCCTGCGAGATCCTTCAGATAAAAGGCAATCTGGTGTGGCGCGTAGTCTGCAGCAGCATTCTGCACAATCTCGGGAAAGGCCCCCAGGCGTGCGCACAACGCCAGTTCCCGCTCATGGGTGAGCAGACCCGCATCGGCCCCGACCAGTTCCTCCCGTTCGCCGCCCCACTGGTTCATGACCGAACACACCCGCGCATGCGCATACTGGATGTAATACACCGGGTTCTCGTTGCTCTGGCTCTTCGCCAAATCCAGGTCGAAGTCGAGATGCTGGTCGCTCTTGCGCAGAACATAGAAGAAGCGGCAGGCATCGTTGCCCACATCCTCACGCAAGGAACGCAGGGTAACGAACTCGCCGGAGCGGGTGGACATCGACGCCTTCTGCCCGTTGCGATACAGCACCGCAAACTGCACCAGCGCCACATCCAGACGCTCGGCGGGCAGACCCAACGCCTGAATCGCTCCCTTCACCCGGGCAATGTAGCCATGGTGATCCGCCCCCCACACATCGATCAAGCGGTCAAAGCCGCGCTCGAACTTGTTCAGGTGGTAGGCAATGTCCGATGCAAAGTAGGTGTATTGACCGTTGTCGCGCTGCACCACCCGGTCCTTCTCGTCGCCAAAGGCGGTGGAGCGGAACCACTTCGCGCCATCCTGCACATAAATGTGGCCACGTCGCTCAAGCTCGGCCACGGCGCGCTCGACCAAGCCGGTATCGAACAGGCTTTTCTCGGAAAACCACTTGTCGAAGGACACCCCGAAGCCTTCGAGGTCCTCGCGGCCATCGCCCAGCTGTTCATTGAGCGCAAAGCCATGCACCCAGGGGTAGTCCTCGCTCAGCAGACGCTTGGCATTGGCAATCAGGGCATCAAGATGCAGTTCGCGCTGCGTCTTGGCCTCGTCGTCCTTGCGCTCGGTTTCGGGCAGGCCCGGCGTGTCGGCCAGCAGTTGTTCACGGGTCACACGTGCGAAACGGTCCCGATGGGCGTCGCGCAGCTCACGCGCCATGTCGATCACATAGTCGCCCTGATAGGCATTCGGCGGAAACGGCACTTCGATGTCGAAGAGGGCCAGGTAACGCAACCAGGTCGACAGCGCCAGAATGTCCATCTGCCGGCCGGCGTCGTTCACATAGTATTCGCGGAATACCTCGTAACCGGCAAAATCGAGCACTGACGCAAGCGAGGCGCCATACGCGGCCCCACGGCCATGGCCGACATGCAAGGGGCCGGTGGGGTTGGCAGAGACAAACTCCACCTGCACCTTCACGCCCTTGGCCGCACCCCGGCCAAATCCCGCCCCCTGGGCTAGCACCTCGCCCACCACGCCGGTTTTCACGGCATTCGACAAGGTGAAATTGATGAACCCGGCGCCGGCAATCTCGGCCTTGGTCACCCAGGGCGAGGCGGGCAGCTCGGCCAGCAGCAGGGTGGCCAACTCGCGCGGATTGCGCCGCATGGGCTTGGCCAGTTGCATCGCCAGATTGGTGGCAAAATCGCCGTGACCTGCCTGCTTGGGCCGCTCAAGATGAATGGCGGTATCGGCAAGTTCGGGCGCCACGCTCTTGAGCGCGGTCTTGAGAAGTTCTGCGAGATGAAGTTTCGGTTCGGCGCTCATGGCACTCGGGCTTTCGAAAAGGGCTGAATTATAACGGATTGGCCGCCACTTACCGGGTAAGCAATGATTGCTGCAGGGCAAAAACCCGCGCCACCTGCATCACTGTCCCCATGCCCTGCGCAGCGGCCCATGCTTCCGCCCCGCTCTCTTTCGGGATAAAGTCCTGCCTTTGCCTCCTGATAAGCCTTCTGCCGTGCGCCTTTTCCGTCTTGCCAGAATCGTCCATGCAGGTCTGCGTTTCGGACTCGATCAGATGGTGCTCGACGCCGACCCCAGCGGGCGCCTGCTGCGCCTGTGGCAGGTGGTGTTCTTCTGGCGACGCTTCAGTGAGCCACGCGCAGTGCGCCTGCGCCAGGCGCTGGAGTCGCTTGGTCCCATCTTCGTCAAGTTCGGGCAGATGCTGTCAACACGCCGCGATCTGCTCCCGCCGGACCTGGCCAATGAACTGGCGCTCCTGCAGGACCGGGTGCCGCCTTTCCCGTCCGAGCAGGCTATGGCGGTTCTGGAAGGCTTCTACGGCAAGCCGGTCGACAGCGTGTTTACCCGTTTCCAGCGCGAACCGGTCGCTTCGGCCTCGGTGGCGCAGGTGCATTTCGCAGAGCTGCCGGACGGCACCGAAGTAGCGGTGAAGATCCTGCGGCCGGGCATCGACAAGGTCATCGCCCATGATCTGGCCCTGCTGGAAACGGCCGCCATCATGCTCGAAAAACTGTGGCCGGAAGGCCGGCGCCTGAAGCCCCGCGAGGTGGTGGCCGAATTCACCAAGTACCTCAACGACGAACTCGACCTGATGCGCGAGGCCGCCAACTGCTCGCAGTTGCGGCGCAACTTCAAGGACTCCGGCTTGCTGGTGGTGCCAGAAGTACACTGGGATTGGTGCGGACGCTCGGTGATGGTGATGGAGCGCATGCATGGCATCCCGATCTCGCAAATCGAAGCGCTGCAGGCACAGGGCACCAGCCTGCCGGCCCTGTCACGCGCGGGCGTGGAAATCTTCTTCACCCAGGTGTTCCGCGACGGCTTCTTTCACGCCGACATGCACCCAGGCAACATCCTGGTGCATGCCGACGGGCGCTACATTGCGCTCGACTTCGGCATCATGGGCACGCTCAACGAGGAAGACAAGAACTACCTCGCACAGAACTTTCTCGCCTTCTTCAAGCGCGACTACCGCCGCGTTGCGCTGGCGCACATCGAGGCAGGCTGGGTGCCGGCCAAGACCCGGGTGGACGAATTCGAGGCTGCCATCCGCACCGTGTGCGAACCCATCTTCGACAAGCCACTGAAGGACATCTCCTTCGGCAAGACCCTGCTGCGCCTGTTCCAGACGGCCCGCCGCTTTGAAATGGAAGTGCAGCCCCAGCTGGTGCTGCTGCAAAAGACATTACTCAACATCGAAGGCCTGGGGCGCCAACTCGACCCGGAACTCGACCTGTGGAAAACCGCCAAACCCTTTCTTGAACGCTGGATGAACGAGCAAATGGGATTGCGCGCCCTGCTCAACAGCATCCGCGAGGAAGCGCCCGCCTACGCCGGCACCCTGCCGCAACTGCCCCGGCTGGTGCACAAGGCACTGACCGAACCCGAGAAACACTACCGGGCCCAGAAAGACCAGCTCAGCCGGCTGGCCGACGCCCAGCGCAAACAGGCCAATCGCCTGACCCTGCTGATTGCAATCGTCTCCATCCTGGTGGTGCTGGAGCTGTATCGCACCTTTGGCTAATGGCTCGCCTCAGCAGCGGAAGCGCCCGACCATTTTCTGCAACTCGCTTGAAATGCCCTCCAGCTCGGCCGCAATCTGTGCGCTCGAGCGGGTTGCCGCATTGGTCTCCTCGACCATCTGTGCAATCTCCTCGACCTTTTGTGCAATGCTCGAACTGGCCACGCTCTGCTCGCGCGTCGCATGCGCCACTTCACGAATCCGACCCAGGGCAGACTCTGCACCCGACTTGATCCTGCGCAAGGCGTCTGCTGCCTCACAGGAAGCCTGCACGCCCTGATCGACCTGCGGCAAGGCTTCATCCATGGAGCTCACCACCCTGCCGGTCTCGGTCTGGATGCCGTGAATCATCTGCTCGATTTCGACCGTCGCCGTCGCCGTGCGCTCGGCCAGCTTGCGTACCTCATCGGCCACCACGGCAAAACCGCGCCCCTGCTCACCCGCCCGGGCAGCTTCAATCGCCGCATTCAGCGCCAGCAGATTGGTCTGCCCGGCAATCTCCTTGATCACCCCCGCAATCGAGGAAATCTGCCGGGCCCGCTCGTCGAGTGCCCGCACCCGGCTGGATGCATCCGTCACCGACGAGGCAATGCGCTGGATGTCCTCGCTCGCCTGCATCACGCTGACCTGCCCTTCGTCGGCCAGTCGTGCGGAACTGGCCGAGTCGGCCTCGGTTTCACGGGCGCTGTCGGAAATGTGATTGATGCTCACCGTCATCTGCTCGATGGCCGCAGCCATCGTTGCCGTAGCATCGGCCTGATGCTGTGACGCTACAGCCACCTCGCCGGACGCACTCGAGATGCGCTCTGCGCCTGCGGCCAGACGTTGCGCACCGGAGCCAATCTCGAGCACCATCTGCCGTATTGAACGCACCATGTCGCCAAACGATGCGAGCATGCTGCCCGGCGGCGCCGTATGCACTTCCACGGTCAAATCACCTCTGGCCGCCCGCGCCATCAGGGCAATCGCTTCGCGCGGTTCCCCCCCCACCTGCCGCAGGACGCCTCGGGCAATCACGACACCGATGCCCCCCAACAGCAGCAGGATCAGCGCCACCACACCCAGCATGCTCAGCAGACGCTGCCGGAATTCGCTATCGACATCGTCCATATACACTCCGGTGCCAATGAACCAGCCCCAGGGCTCAAAGAGCATCGCATACTGGAGCTTGGGCACCGGCTCCTGTTGTCCCGGACGAGGGAAGCTGGTATTGACATATGCGGCACCCTCCGGGCTGGCCCGCAACGCAGCCAGGATGTCCTTCAGGGTGTAGCGCCCCGCGCCATCGCGTATCCGGTCGAGCATGTTCTGTCCGATCATTTCTTCACGAACATGCGCAACCCCAACCCCTTCAACCGTCCAGGCATAAACATACTCGGCTTTGCGGTCCGCGCCGCCATAACGCCCCGCCAGATACGAGTCGGCCACCGCCCTTTGTGCCTGTTCGCGCGACAGCGCGCCCGCTCGCTCCAGGGCATGATAGTGATGCGCAAGGTTGTAGGCTGAATCCATGACCGCACGGATCACCTCTTTCCGTCCATCGATCATCTCGTTCCGTGTCGACACCGCAGACCATATCGACAGCGCCATCACCGCCAGCAGGGCCACGACCACCAGGAGAATGATCCTGATCCGCAAAGTCATATGCTCAAGCATGATGCTCTCCCTTCTTTCCTTGGGCACCACCCTGCCGCCTGTCTGCACGTCCCCGAGACACGGCTCACAGTCTTTCACATTTCAATCACAACTCATTCAGCATATATTGAATCGCGAAAAAAACAACCCGCACTACAGCCTGACGATCTGACGACAGCCACCGCCAAGAACTGCCGGAGCCTTGTTTCTTCACATTATGATCAAACCCGGAGAAGTGCAACAGCACGTTTCCAAGACCTCCGGAACATTTGACTAAAGTCATAGGTTCGAAGAGCCGTGGAGAAGAGAGAAACAGGTGGGGAGAACATGAGCAAGGGCTCGCTGGAAACAGCAGACACCTCCGGCACGAGCGGACCGGAGGTGCTTCATGACGCTTCAGCTGAGCAGGCGTCCCTCGACAACGCAGGGACCGTCACTGCTGGTCAGCACGGCATAGCCACGCCACGCATCGATCATCTGCTCTGCACAGCGCCTGATGGACTCATCAAAGCGCGTGTCCGATTCCAGCAGGCGCAGATGCGACACGATCGAGGCGGCAATCGCCGGTGACTGCCGCGCAGGGAAACGCGACATCAGATACATGAGCGCCGCCAGCGCCTGCTCCGGCTGCGCCTCGTATGTGGGCAGGTCATCTTTGGGCAGGTCATCATCTTTCATGCCATCGCATTCACACCCGGCGGAACACATCATCACATCCTCACGGCGTAGTATTCGACCACATGCTGCACCTCGACCGGGAAGGGCACTTCATCGGCCGCCGGAACACGGGTCACGGTGGCAGAACGGCTTCCCGCATCAAAGCTCAGCCATTCCGGACGGGCCAGCACAGGGTTTTCCAGGCACTCTGCCGAGGCTGGAATGCGCGCGCCCTTGTCGGTGAGGGTGACGACATCGCCGGGCTTGATGCGAATGGACGGGATGTTGACCGAGCGCCCGTTGAGCAGCACATGGCGGTGGCGCACCAACTGGCGGGCCGCCACGGTGGTCGGTGCAAAGCCTGCGCGAAACACCAGATTGTCCAGCCGCCGCTCAAGCAGTTCGAGCAATTTCTCCCCTGTTGGCCCCTTGTCAGCCTTGGCTTCCTTGAACAGGCGCCGGATCTGTCCTTCAGTCAGGCCATAGTTGTAGCGCAGCTTCTGCTTCTCCACCAAGCGCACGGCAAAGTCGGAGCGACGGCGGTTTTTCTGGCCATGCTGGCCGGGCGGGTAGTTGCGCTGCTCGATGCTCTTGCGCGAAAGGCCGGGTAATTCGACGCCCAACGCGCGCATGACCTTGAGGCGGGGGCCGGTATGACGTGACACTGCATTCTCCTGTAGATAGTCAAATTGATTGATATTGCGAACAATTCGCATTAATCTTATCAATAATAAACTTCTCCGTGGATAATTCAAGTCCCTGCTGAACGCTGTCCCGCGTTTTGACACGGGTCAACGCATCGCCTCCCCTGCTTCACTAGACTGCCCGGACTTTCATACTTGCTGCTGCGGATATACGCTTCATGACAGCTCCACTCCCCATCGAACTGGTCTGCCCGGCAGGTAGCCTGCCGGCGCTCAAGACGGCGGTCGACAATGGCGCAGACTGTGTCTACCTGGGCTTCAAGGACGCCACCAATGCGCGCAACTTCACCGGCCTGAACTTCGACCCCAAAGCCATGCGCGAAGGCGTGCGCTATGCCCATGAACGCCGGCGCAAAGTATTGCTGGCGCTCAACACCTATCCCCAGACCGCGAACTGGCAAGACTGGACGACTGCGATCGACCGTGCGGCGGAATTCGGCATCGATGCCCTGATCCTTGCCGACCCCGGGCTGATGGCCTACGCTCACCGGGCCCATCCCGAACTGCGGTTGCACCTGTCCGTGCAAGGGTCCGCCACCAGCTACGAGGCCATCAACCTGTACCGGGCACAGTTCGGCATCCAGCGGGCCGTGCTGCCACGGGTACTGTCCCTCGCTCAGGTGGAGCAGGTCATCGCCCACACCAACGTGGAGATCGAAGTTTTCGGCTTCGGTGGCCTGTGCGTGATGGTGGAGGGGCGCTGCGCGCTGTCCGCCTACGCCACCGGCGAATCGCCGAACTGCAACGGTGCCTGCTCGCCCGGCAAGCATGTGCGCTGGGAGCAAACGCCCCGGGGCATGGAAACCCGGCTCAACGGCATTCTCATCGACCGCTTCGAAGACCACGAGCGTGCCGGTTACCCCACCCTGTGCAAGGGGCGCTTCGACGTACAGGGCGAGACGTACTACGCCATCGAGGAGCCCACCAGCCTGAACACACTGGAAATGCTCCCTGAACTGGCCCGCGCAGGCATCCGCGCGATCAAGATCGAAGGCCGCCAGCGCAGCCCCGCTTATGTCGGGCAAGTCACCCGGGTCTGGCGTGCCGCACTCGACCGCCTGCAGCAGGACCCGGCCGGCTTCGCCCCCCAGCCCGGCTGGATGGCCGAACTCGACAAGGTCTCCGAAGGCCGCAGCCACACCCTCGGCGCCTACTACCGCCCATGGAAATGATGACAACCATGCCCCCGCTCATGTCACGCACACCCCGCTTGGCCATGGGGCCGCTGCTGTACTACTGGCCCCGGCAGGCCACCCTCGACTTCTATGCCGAACTGGCCGAAAGCCCCCTCGACATCGTGTATCTGGGGGAAACCGTGTGCTCGCGTCGCCACGAACTGCGCCAGGAGGACTGGCTGGAGGTCGCCGCAATGCTCGCCGACGCGGGCAAGGAAGTGGTGCTGTCCTCGCAGTCGCTGATCGAATCCGAATCCGACCTCAAGGCCCTGCGCCGGATCATTGCCGACCCCCGCTTCCGGGTCGAGGCCAACGACATGTCCGCAGTGCACCTGCTGACCCAGGCCGGACGGCGCGACTGGATTGCCGGCCCCACACTGAACATCTTCAACCCGCACACCCTTGGTCTGATGCAGGAATGGGGGACCCGGCGCTGGGTGGTGGCGCCCGAGTTGGCTGGCAGTGCCATCCGCACCCTGCAGGACGCCCTCACACAACCCATCGAAACCGAAGTGCTGGCCTGGGGACGTCTGCCGCTGGCCCACTCCGCGCGCTGTTTCACCGCACGGCACCACAACCTGCAGAAGGACACCTGCGAATTCCGCTGCCTGGGGCTCGCCGATGGCCTTGTGCTAAACACCCGCGAAGGCCAGCCCTTTCTCACCCTCAACGGGGTACAGACCCAGTCCGCACGAGTACACAACCTGCTTGGAGACCTCGCCGAAGTCAGCGCGGTGGCCCAGGTCCTGCGCATCAGCCCGCAGGGCGAGAATACCTCCGAGGTGATTGCCCTGTTCGATGCAGTCCGCCAGGACCGGCACACCCCGGCCGAAGCCTTCGCGCGCAGTTCCGGCATGATGGTCGACCAAGCCTGCAACGGCTTCTGGCACGGCCGCCCCGGGCTGGAGTTACACACTGCTGGCACGCCAGCAAGCACGTCCGCACACCTCAGCCACTGAATTGCCTTACCTCCGATCAACGCTTCACACCAAGGACCGCCCCCGACCATGACGTCCTTCCGCCTGCCTGCCTTCACCCTGCCCGCACCCCTGTCGCGCATCGTCTCGCACCTGCCACAGCACCCGCCCACCTTCGCGCTGACCGCCGCACTCAATCTCGCCCGCGAGCGCGTGCTGCCGATGGACGACCTCGCACCGCTGACCGACCGTCACCTGCGCCTGCAGGTGCTCGACGCCGGCCTGACCCTGGACTTCACCCTCACCGCCGGACGATTCCGCCCACGGCCCCCCAGTGGTCGCCCGGACCTCACCCTCAGCGCCACCCTGCGCGACTATCTCGCTCTGGCCCTGCGCGAAGAGGACGCCGACACGCTGTTTTTCTCGCGCAAACTGCTCATGGAGGGTGACACCGAACTGGGCCTGCTGGTCAAGAACACCCTCGACGCCATTGACTGGGACACCCTGCAACAGCACGCCCTCCCCTTCCCCCGCTTGCGGCCACGCTGAAACGCCACTGCAGGCAACTGCGCCGGCACGTCGCTGACCGGGCATTGTCGACTTTCCTACATTTCCTACAAAAGCCCGCTCGCTGCGGGCGCAAACCCCACACCTGAACGCCCCCGGTTCCCCACTCCGCCCGTCTGCCGGGCGCCAGCCCCACCCTGTCGTCTGGCGCGTCCCTTGCTTGGTCCGTCTATCGACCACTACCCAAGCCGGAGCCCTCGCGAATCCGCCCAACGACATTGAACGCCCAGACCTCCGCCCCTGCCGCCAGTGCCCCCTACCAACCGCCCCGGAACCCCTGTACGCGCTGCGAACTGCGCACCACTACGCTGGCGGAAGGCAAATGTGCCCCTGGCGACGCCTGTCTGTTCGTTGACAACGGGCGTCAGATCGACCGCTTCCTGCAACGCAACCGGGAGTGGGCCGAACTCTGCCTACATGACCCGTTCTGGGAGCGGCGTGCGATTGCGGCAAAGTGGGCCCCTGTCGAAGCAGTTCATGTTTTGATCAACGACAGCGATGAAACCGTCCGACGCTCGGTTGCGAGCCGCCTCGACGGTGAAGCCCTCGCCCGTATGGCCCATGACAGCGACCGCGAAGTCAGGGTCACCGTGGCCAGTCGGCTGCCACCCTCCGCCCTCACCCGCATGATGCGCGACCCCGACTATGCCGTTCGGCTCCAGGTGGCCCGCCGCCTGCCGCATGGCCGCCTGCCACACATGGCAAACGACCCCGACCCGGTCATCCGCAAGGAAGTGGCCCGCCGCCTGCCGCCTTTTGCCCTGGGCAGGATGGCACGCGACCCGGACCCGGAAGTCCGGGCGATCGCCGCCTCGCGCATGCTCCCCGGCGACGCAGAGCAGATGCTCTCCGACCCGGAATGGACCGTCCGCGCAGCGGCGGTCGGGCAAGCCTCCGAGCACGCCCTGCAGGCCCTCGCCAACGATCCGGAGCCGGATGTACGCCTGCTGGCTGCCGAGCGCCTGGCTGCCCTCAAATCCTCCACGCCCTGAAACGGAACCCATCATGACGACGATTCTCAGCCCTGCCGACCTGTCCGAACTGGCTTTCCACACCTGTCACAGCCTGCGCCCGGTACCGGGCCACGGCCCCCTGATCGACGCACTGCGTCAAGCCGGAGGCCCGGACTTCTCCGCTCGCGTGTCACGTGGCGGGTGGTACCGCCCCGGCCGCATCATCGACGCTCAGGGCAGCATCATTGCCGAAGACGCCCTGGGCTGGCTGGAGTCGGCCCTGAACGAGGCCGACGATGAAGGCGTGGGCCTGGCCGAGCAGTTGCGCCAGCAGGACTGGCTGGTGACCCACGAACAAGGCATCACCCACTACCTGGTGGCTCCGCGCGGCAAGTCCCCGGCAGACTACCTGCAACTTGAAATCGAGGAATTGCAGGAGGTCATCAGCCACCCGCTCAAGGCACGCATCGACGAAGGCGAGCCCATCGATTCGGTGGAACATCTGCTAGCCCCGCCTCACGAGACCGATGGCCTGCGCACTGCGGTGCGCCCACTGGGCCATCCCCGCTACAGTTTCCGGCGCATCAATGACATGGCCGTGCAGATTCGCGCCATTGCCACCCAGGCCGGCAAACCTCCTGCCGTGCTGCGTTTCCTGGATGAGTGGGCCAGCAGCAGCGCAGGCCAGAGACGCCATTTCAGCGATCACTGGGTGCTGGCCCTGAGCGAACATCTCGACCGCTACCGCCAGCCTCGCATCAGCGCCACGCCCTTTGCTGCCCACCCCCTGCCCTGGCGGGGAGAGGACGATGCCCAGGGCACGGCCCTTGCCCAGCACATTTATGACTACGATCGCAGCGCCGGCTACGGGTTTGCGTGGTACTTCCAGATGGTCAGCGGCCGCAAGGTGCCACGCACCCTGGCGGGTCGGGTGCACGCCGACCTGCAGGGCGACATGGCCTACCTGCCCGAGCGCGATGCCCGTCTTGTCGCTGGCTGGATGGAAACCCCCTACAGCCTCTGAAAGGCAGGCAACCGGGACACGCCCCGGTACCTGCATACCTTGTATCCCCGTTCGCCCCACCCCCTTCGACAGGGGCAGGGCGAACGGAACCCGTCAAGGGTCAATAACGTCCCGGCAAACCGCCGCTCACCAAACCTCAACGGGCGCCAGAAGCCGGGTCACCGGCTGGTCGCCGAGCACATGTGAATCAATGATTTCATCAATATCGGTTGCACTCACCCCGGCATACATCACCCCTTCCGGATACACCAAGACACTCGGGCCACTGCCACAAGGGCCCAGACAGCCCGTATTCGTGACCGCATGTTCGTTCCAAAGGTTGCGCGCCTGGAATGCATCGAGAAACCCCTGATACACCTCGGCACACCCTTTCTGCTGACAGGAGCCACGTGGATGGCCCGGCGGGCGGCCCTGCACACAGACGAGAATGTGTTTCTTAGGTTTCGGCATGATCATCTCCCTGGTTCATGAACTTGAGCCACCTTCCCCCAGCAAGTCCGATACCAGCTTCTTCCAGCCCCTTCCAGCGCCTGCATCCCACCCCCGGCACACCCCACAATGCTGCCACGCCCGCAGCCGCCCCGGAGTGCGCGTCATCTCCGGCAGCACACAGGCTGCGCGGGCGTGTCTGGAACAATGCGCTGCACACCCCAAGTGTCAGCTTTGCGACACACTCCTCCTGCGCCCGCCCCGGGCCTTTCCAGCCTGCGCGCCACCTTCAGTCCGCATGCGCGGCACACAGAACTGGCGTCATATTTGCATGCCCGCTTCAAACCTTCACGAACTTCCATACAGAGATTCACTCTGCCCCACCCAATGAAGACACATCTCGACTGGTCTGCTTATGACACTCACGGCATTGGCGACCCCTATGCCGGCATTCCGGTGCGCGGCGGCGCATATGCCAAGGCAGTAGCGGCCTGCATCGGCAGCCGGCAATGTCAGCGCATGGATCGCAAGGGCGTCATGTGCCCCAGCTTTCGCATCACAGAAGACCCGGTCCACTCCACCCGTGGCCGTGTAGAGGCCCTCAAGGCCGTGCTCAATGGTGAAGTTGGCACACACCCTGACGCCATCGACTTTGACGACCCCGCCCTGGCCGAAGCCATGGCCTTGTGCATAGGCTGCAAGGGCTGCAAGCGCGAATGCCCCAATGGCGTCGACATGGCCTTGTTGCGCGCTGAATACCTTGCCCAGAAGCACGCCCGCACTGGCACCCCCTGGCGCGACCGTCTGTTTGCCAATGCCACCCGTCTGCTTGAAAAGCATGCCCCCCTGCGCTGGATGCTCCAACTGCGCAACCGGATGCCGCTGCTGTCCGCCCTCGGAGAGCACCTGTTCGGCATCAGTCGCCACCGGCATTTGCCCGAACCGGCCCAACGCCCCTCAAGCAACACGGGGGCATCCAACACCAACTCCGCAGAAGGGCCGGAAGTGATGCTGCTGATCGACAGCTTCACCCGTGTGTTCGAGCCGGAAAATGCCAATGCAGCGTACGACGTCCTCACCACAGCAGGCTACCGGGTACGCATCGTCGAACCCGCCGGGAACGACCCTACCCCCTCCGAACCCTTGTGCTGCGGCCGAGCGGCACTCTCGTCAGGGCTGATCGCACAGGCCCGTCAGCAAGCACAGCGCCTGGTAGCGGCCCTCCAGCCCGCACTGGAAGCGGGCACACCGATTGTCGGCCTGGAGCCCTCCTGTCTGTACATGTTGCGCGATGAGTATTTCAGCCTCGGCCTTGACATGAACATCGAGAAACTCGCCCGGCAAAGCTTTCTGTTCGAAGACTTTCTGATCAAGGAACACGCGGCCGGGCGCCTTCAGCTCACATTCGGCGAGCAGGCACCACGGCAGGTCGTGGTGCACGGCCACTGCCATCAAAAAGCCTTTGGTGGCATGAAAGCCATGAAGAAAGCGCTCGCCCTGATTCCGGGCGTGCAACTGGAGCTCATCGAAGCGGGCTGTTGCGGCATGGCCGGCAGCTTTGGCGTGGAGGCAGAACACCACGCCCTATCGATGCGTATGGCAGAAGCCGAGCTTCTACCGGCCATTCGCAGCGCGCCGGCAGAGGCCATCATTGTTGCCGATGGTTTTTCCTGTCGACAGCAAATCAGCGACGGCAGTCGCCGCACAGCCATTCACGCGGCCGTGCTGATCCGCAATGCCCTGAACGGGTCAGCACAAACATAGCCCACACACCAAGCAGCCAGCCCATGGCTGGCTGCTCATAGCGTCTCCACCGCAAACCCCACCACCCGCCGCTGCTCGCGGCTGAACTCCACCCCGATCAGGTGGATCGGCTCATTACGGTCGCGGTACTTGTCCGCATAGCCTTTTTGCTTGATCTGCGCCAGCGCCGCGCCTTCCGGCTCCAACTCCACCACCTTGAACTCGAACAGATACACGTTGCCGTTGAAACGCACCGCCATGTCCAGCCGGCCCGCGTTGCTCGACTCCTCCGGCACAATGTCCAGACCCAGCGATGCAAAGTAAGCGTAGAACACGCTGGCGTAATAGCCTTCGTACTGCGCAATCGGGTTGTTGCGGAACCAGTCGTGCGGAATGCTGGCGAAGAAGGCGGTAAAGAGACTTTCCATGCCGGCGAAGTCGTTGACCAACAGCAGTTCATACAAGCGCCCGGAACGATCCAGCACAGGCCCCGGCTCCGGTGACAGCCGGCGCAGCAGCGCCTCGTTGAGGCTGGCGCGCACTTCCAGGTTGGGGTAACGCAGCCGGTAACGCGGCATCACGCCGATGCGCTGCACCGCGTCGATGGTGAGGTAGCCGGTCTGGAACAGCAGTGCCTCGGTGGAAATGTCCCCCACCTCGAAAGCCGACAACAAGGCGTCGCTCGCCTGCAGGCGCTCCAGGTCGGGTAGAAAGGTCTTGCGCTCGGTGAGCACATCGATCAGAAAGGTCGGCGTGCCGGTCTCGAACCAGTACGCACGGAACTCGCGTTTCTGGAACAGCAGCAACAGGTCGAACGGGTTGTATACCGCCTCGCCGGTCCAGTTGTAGCCGTTGTACCACTCGCGGATCAACTTCCGATCCAGACCGGGCAGTTCGGGCGCGAATACGGTATCCACATCCGCATCGGTGTAGCCGCAGATCGCCGAGTATTCCGCCTCCACCGTGATGTCGTTGAGGTTGTTCAGTCCCGAAAACAGGCTCACCTTACTGAACTTCGACACCCCGGTGAGCATCGCGAACTTGATGTGCGCATCCGCATCCTTGATCACCGAGTCCAGATCGCGCAGGGTGTCGCGCATCCGCCGAGCCGTATCCGGGCGGGTGAGATTGTCGAGGATGGGTTTGTCGTACTCATCGACCAGCACCACCACACGCTGGCCATAGCGCTGCACCGCTCGCTCGATCAGGACACCGAAGCGCGTGGACACCGGACCGTCGGGCAACTCATCCAGGCCCAGCAATTGGGCGTTGTGGGCGAGCAGATGATCGATGCGCTGGGCGAGCAAGTCCGGGTCGGTAAACACACCCCCGCCGAAACTGAAGCGGATCACCGGATACTTCACCGACCAGTCCCACTTGTCGTGGCAGTACAGTCCGCGAAACAGCGCCTCGTTGCCCGCGAACAACTCCGCCAGCGTGTCGATGAACAGACTCTTGCCGAAGCGGCGCGGACGCGACAGGAAGTAGTGCGTGCCCTGCTCGATCAGGTTCAGCGCATGGGCGGTCTTGTCGACATAGTAATAGTCGTCTTCGCGGATCTTGGCGAAGGTCTGGATGCCGATGGGCAGTTTCTTGCGGG
>WPCJ01120991.1_pt1 | contig 42645 bp, 32 predicted proteins | sample 5399831 | NCBI WGS metagenome assembly WPCJ01 (sample SAMN12869470, study PRJNA574797) | sludge metagenome | isolation source: wastewater treatment of pH10 | place: China:Beijing | collected 2019-05-20
CCCCGCAGGCCCCGCTCGACCGCACGCCGCCGATGCTACTCAGCGATCCGGCGCTGGACGGCGGCACCGAACTGCTCGGCGCCTCGCTGCCGACTCCGAACAACAACGCCGGGAAGGCGCAGGACAAGCGCGAGCCCGCCACCGCCTCTCCCGGCCGGGCCGACAATTTCACCTGGCCGCCGCAGCGCAAGGCGACCATTGCCGCGCCGGACGGCGCCACGGGTTCGGTAGCGCGCGGGAACTGACGGCTGGAGAGACCCTTTCCGGTCGGTCGCCGGAACCCTTGTTTTTTGACGGATGACCTTATCCGGCAAGGTTCCGGTATGGATTCCCGACACTCTCGCTTCCTGCGGCCGCTTCGAGATCGGGAATGACCGAGCCCTGTTATCGTCATTCCCGGCCTCGAAGGGAGCATAGCGACCGGAGAATGTCGGGAATCCATTCCGGTCGGATGACGATTGGCCGCTGCCCGGTCTTGCCGGCAAGGTTACGAAATGGATCCCAGACAGCCTGCCTTCGCTTCGCTGCGGCAGACTTCCGGGATCACGATGGCGTGGTTGCCGCAGCAATTCAGGTGAGGCCCCCAACCTCTCCGCCTGCACGAAGGAAGGCTACTATTCGCGACGCCGCTGGCCCCCTCTCCCCGCAGGCGGGGAGAGGGTAAGGGTGAGGGGCCGTTTCTACCGGAACTGGAAATGATCTAAGAGCGGCGGACGCCCGAATAAATTCGGGCTGCCGCTCTATCTGTTTGTTTTCGCCGCATTTATGCGACGTCAAGTGATTCCACTTGCCTACAAAATGCTTCAGCGCGGCAGCAGCGTCGCGCCCATCAGCGCCTCGTCGATGGCACGCGCGGCCTGACGGCCCTCGCGGATCGCCCACACCACCAGCGACTGGCCGCGCCGCGCATCGCCGGCGGCGAACAGACGCTCGACGCTGGTGCGGTAATCGCGGTCGTTGGCGGCGATGTTGGTGGAACGGCGATTGTCGATCATCGTCTTCATGCGCCCGCCAAGTTCCGACAGCACCCCCTGGCTGAACGGACCCGCGAAGCCGATGGCGATGAAGGCGAGGTCGGCGCGGATGACGAATTCCTTGCCGGCAATGGGCTTGCGCTTTTCATCCACCTCGCAGCACTTCACGCCGGTGAGCTTGCCGTCCTCGCCGATGAATTCCAGCGTCGCCACCTGGAACTCGCGCTTGGCGCCCTCGGCCTGGCTGGAGGAGGTACGCATCTTGGTCGCCCAATAGGGCCACACCGAAAGCTTGTCCTCCTTCTCGGGCGGCTGCGGGCGGATATCGAGCTGGGTGACGCGCACCGCACCCTGCCGGAAGGCGGTGCCGACGCAGTCGGAGGCGGTGTCGCCGCCGCCGACCACCACGACATGCTGGCCGTTGGCGAGGATCGGGGGCGCCGGCCACGCCACCGACTGGATGTCTTCCCCGCCGACGCGACGGTTCTGCTGCACGAGATAGGGCATGGCGTCGTGCACGCCGTCGAGATCGGCGCCGGGAATGCCGGCGGCGCGCGGCGTTTCGGAGCCGCCGCAATAAAGCACCGCGTCATACTCGGAAAGCAGGCTGTCCATGCTCTTGTCGACGCCGACATTGACGCCGCAGAAGAAGGTCACGCCCTCGCCCTGCATCTGCTCGATGCGCCGGTCGATGAAGTGCTTCTCGATCTTGAAGTCCGGAATGCCGTAGCGCATCAGCCCGCCGGGGCGGCTTTCGCGTTCGTAGACATGCACCTCATGGCCGGCGCGGCCGAGCTGCTGGGCGGCGGCCATGCCGGCCGGGCCCGAGCCGATGATGGCGACGCGCTTGCCGGTCTTCGTCTGCGGCGGATAGGGCCGGATGTAGCCGATCTCATAGGCCTTGTCGGCCAGCGCCTGTTCCACCGTCTTGATGGCGACGGGAATGTCCTCGAGGTTCAGCGTGCAGGCTTCCTCGCACGGCGCGGGGCAGATGCGGCCGGTGAATTCCGGGAAATTGTTGGTGGAGTGCAGGTTGCGGATCGCCGTCTCCCACTCGCCATTGTAGACGAGGTCGTTCCAGTCCGGAATCTGGTTGTGCACCGGGCAGCCGGTCGGCCCGTGGCAGTAGGGAACGCCGCAATCCATGCAGCGCGCCGCCTGCTTTTCCACCTCGCTGTCCGACATGGGCAGCGTGAACTCGCGAAAATGACGGATACGATCGGAGGCCGGCTGGTACTTGTGGACCTGCCGGTCGATTTCCAGAAAACCTGTTACCTTGCCCATGATGGTTCCTTGACCTTTTCGTGCGGCCCGCAGGCGCATGGCGCGCGGACCGTTCGTACGGGTGCCGAAAATTCCGGGCGCCCAGCGCCCGGCGGTTCGGGAGCCGCAACCATGCGGCCCGCAGCTTAGCGCGGACGCGCTCCCGGTTTGAGGTCTGGCGGAACCCCATAGAGGAAGAGCAGCGTGCCCATCCCTATTCCGCTGCCACGTTCATGCGGGCCCGCTCCATTTCCTGCAGGGCGCGCCGGTATTCGACCGGCATCACCTTGCGGAATTTCGGCCGGTAGCTCGCCCAGTCGTCGAGAATGGCGCGGCCCCGCTGCGACCCCGTATAATGAACATGGTTGAGGATGAGCTGGTAGAGCCGTTCCTCGTCATGGCTGGTCATGTCGTCCGACACGTCCACCCTGCCCTTGTGGTCGATGTCGCCGCCGTGGTGATGCAGCTTCTCCAGCATGTCATCCTCCTCCGGCACGGGCTCCAGCTCGACCATGGCCATGTTGCAGCGCTGGGCGAAGTCTCCCTCCTCGTCGAGCACATAGGCGACGCCGCCCGACATGCCCGCCGCGAAGTTGCGCCCGGTGCGGCCGATCACCACCACCACGCCGCCGGTCATGTATTCGCAGCCATGGTCGCCCACGCCTTCCACGACGGCGATGGCGCCGGAATTGCGCACCGCGAAACGTTCGCCCGCAACGCCGGCGAAATAAGCCTCGCCCTCGATGGCGCCGTAGAGCACGGTGTTGCCGGCGATGATGGAATCCGCGGCGACGATCTTGGTGTCCTGCGGCGGGCGGATGACGATGCGACCGCCCGACAGGCCCTTGCCGACATAGTCGTTGCCGTCGCCGATCAGGTCGAACGACACGCCGCGCGCCAGGAAGGCACCGAAGGACTGGCCGGCGGTTCCGGTCAGCGTGACCGAGATCGTGTCCGGTCGCAGCCCCTTGTGGCCGAAGCGGCTGGCGACCTCGCCGGACAGCATGGCGCCCGCCGAGCGGTCCACGTTGCGGATCGGCACCTTGATGCGCACCGCCTGCTTCGCCTCCAGCGCCGGCATGGCCTGCGCGATCAGCTTGCGGTCGAGCACATCGTCGATCGGGTGCTTCTGGCGCTCGGTCCAGTGCGTCTGTTCGGCCGGCGCGTCCGGCTTGTGGAACAGGCGGGAGAAATCGAGCCCCCTGGCCTTCCAGTGGTCGATGAGTGCCCGCTTCTCCAGCAGTTCGGTGTTGCCGATGATCTGGTCGAGATGGGTGAAGCCCATTTCCGCCAGCAGCTCGCGCACCTCTTCCGCCACATAGAAGAAGTAGTTGATGACATGCTCGGGCGTGCCCTTGAAGCGCTTGCGCAGAACCGGGTCCTGCGTCGCCACGCCCACCGGACAGGTGTTGAGGTGGCATTTGCGCATCATGATGCAGCCGGCCGCGATCAGCGGCGCGGTGGCGAAGCCGAATTCGTCGGCTCCCAGCAGCGCGCCGATGATGACGTCCCGGCCGGTGCGCAGACCGCCGTCGACCTGCAGGGCTACGCGGCTGCGCAGGCCGTTCAGCACCAGCGTCTGGTGGGTTTCGGCGAGGCCCAGCTCCCACGGGCTGCCGGCATGCTTCAGCGAGGTGAGCGGCGAGGCGCCCGTGCCGCCGTCATAGCCGGAGACGGTGATGTGATCGGCGCGCGCCTTGGCAACGCCGGCCGCCACCGTGCCGACGCCCACCTCGGAGACCAGCTTGACCGAGACATCGGCCCGCGGGTTGACGTTCTTCAGGTCGTAGATGAGCTGCGCAAGATCCTCGATCGAATAGATGTCGTGGTGCGGCGGCGGTGAAATGAGGCCGACGCCCGGCGTCGAATGCCGGGTCTTGGCGATGGTGGCATCGACCTTGTGGCCCGGAAGCTGACCGCCCTCGCCGGGCTTGGCCCCTTGCGCGACCTTGATCTGCATCATGTCGGAGTTGACGAGATATTCGGTGGTCACCCCGAAGCGGCCGGACGCGATCTGCTTGATCGCCGAGCGCTCGGGGTTGGCCCCGCCGCCCGGCAGCGGCAGGTAGCGGTCCGGCTCCTCGCCGCCCTCGCCGGTGTTCGACTTGCCGCCGATGCGGTTCATGGCGATGGCCAGCGTGGTGTGCGCCTCGCGGCTGATCGAGCCGAAGGACATGGCGCCGGTGGAGAAGCGCTTGACGATCTCCGACGCCGGCATCACGTCGTCCAGCCGTACCTTCTTGCGACCCACCTCCTCGGCCGTCCTGATCCGGAACAGACCGCGGATGGCGTGGGCGCTGGCAGCCGCGTCGTTGACCTGCTCGGAGAACTGCTTGAAGGTCTCGGCCGAGCCGTGCCGCACCGCATGCTGCAGGGTCGCCACCGCATCCGGCGTCCAGGCGTGGGCCTCGCCGCGCATGCGGAACATGTATTCGCCGCCCACTTCCAGCGCCCGGCGCAGCACCGGGTCGTCGCCGAATGCCGAGGCGTGGCGCGCGACCGTCTCGGCAGCGATCTGCTCGAGCCCCACGCCCTCGATCAGCGTGGCGGTGCCGGTGAAGTACTTGTCCACGAATTCGGACTGCAACCCGATGGCGTCGAAAATTTGGGCGCCGCAATAGGACTGGTAGGTCGAGATGCCCATCTTGGACATGACCTTCAGGATGCCCTTGCCGATCGACTTGATGTAGCGGGTTACCAGTTCCTGCGCGTCCACTTCCGGCGGGAACTGGCCCTTGGTGTGCATGTCGATCAGCGTATCGAAGGCGAGATAGGGGTTGATCGCCTCCGCGCCATAACCGGCGAGACAGCAGAAATGGTGGATTTCGCGCGGCTCGCCCGATTCCACCACCAGCCCGACCGAGGTGCGCAGCCCCTTGCGGATGAGATGATGGTGCACCGCCGCCGTGGCCAGCAGCGTCGGGATGTCGATGCGGTCCGGCCCGATCTGGCGGTCGGAGAGGATGATGATGTTGTAGCCGCCCGCCACAGCCGCCTCGGCGCGCTCGCACAGCCGCTCGATGGCGGCCGGCATGCCCGCCGCCCCTTCGGTCGCCGAATAGGTGATGTCGATGGTCTTGGTGTCGAAGCGCTCCTCGGTATGGCCGATGGAGCGGATCTTCTCCAGATCGGCATTGGTGAGGATGGGCTGGCGCACCTCGAGCCGCTTGCGGCGCGAGGAGCCGATAAGGTCGAAGATGTTCGGCCGCGGCCCGATGAAGGAGACGAGGCTCATCACCAGCTCCTCGCGGATCGGATCGATCGGCGGGTTGGTGACCTGCGCGAAGTTCTGCTTGAAGTAGGTGTAGAGCAGCTTCGGCTTGTCCGACATCGCCGCGATCGGCGTATCCGTGCCCATCGAGCCCACGGCTTCCTGCCCGGTGGTGGCCATCGGGGCCATCAGCAGCTTCAGGTCTTCCTGGCTGTAACCGAAGGCCTGCTGGCGATCGAGCAGCGACACGTCCTTGCGCAAGGCGCGCGGTTCGACCGGGTTGAGGTCCTCCAGGATGAGCTGCGTGTTCGCCAGCCACTTCCTGTAGGGATGCCTGGTGGCGATCTCGGTCTTGATCTCCTCGTCGGTGACGATGCGCCCCTTTTCGAGGTCGATCAGCAGCATACGCCCCGGCTGCAAGCGCCACTTGGTGACGACATGCTCTTCCGCCACCGGCAGCACGCCGGCCTCGGAGGCGAGGATCACGCGGTCGTCGTCGGTGACGATGTAGCGCGCCGGACGCAAGCCGTTGCGGTCCAGCGTTGCGCCGATCTGGCGACCGTCGGTGAACACCACGGCGGCCGGTCCGTCCCACGGCTCCATGAGGGCGGCATGATACTCGTAGAACGCCTTGCGCTCCTCGCTCATCAGCTTGTTGCCGGCCCAGGCTTCCGGGATCAGCATCATCATGGCGTGGGCGAGGCTGTAGCCGCCCTGGAACAGGAATTCGAGCGCGTTGTCGAAACAGGCCGTGTCGGACTGGCCTTCATAGGAGATCGGCCACAGCTTCGAGATGTCGTTGCCGAACAGCTCGCTGTCCACCGAGGCCTGGCGCGCCGCCATCCAGTTGTTGTTGCCGCGCACCGTGTTGATCTCGCCATTGTGCGCGACCATGCGGTAGGGATGCGCCAGCTTCCACGACGGGAAGGTGTTGGTGGAAAAGCGCTGGTGGACGAGGATCAGCGCCGATTCGAAGCGCGGGTCGAGAAGGTCCCTGTAGTAGGCGCCCACCTGATTGGCCAGGAACATGCCCTTGTAGACGATGGTGCGCGCCGACAGCGACACGCAATAGGAGCCGACGTCGCGATTGTCGTTCTCGGCATAGATGCGGCCGGAGATGACCTTGCGCAGGATGAAGAGCCGGCGCTCGAACTCGTCGTCGTCGCCGGCATCGGCGGGACGGCCGAAGAACACCTGCCGGTGGAACGGCTCGGCGGCCACGATGTCGGGCGCCCGGGACAGCGAGGCGTTGTCGACCGGCACGTCGCGGAAGCCGAGCACCGCGAAGCCTTCGGACTGCGCCGACTCGACGATCACATCGTCGATATGGGCGCGCAAGGCGGTGTCCTGCGGCATGAACCAGTGGCCGACGCCGTAGCTGCCGGCCGGCGGCAGTTCGACGCCCTGCCCCGCCATCTCCTCGCGAAAGAAGCGATCCGGGATCTGCACCAGCACGCCGGCGCCATCACCGACCAGCGGGTCGGCGCCCACCGCGCCGCGATGGGTCAGGTTCTCCAGCATCTGGAGGCCGTCGACGACGATCTGGTGCGACTTCACGTTCTTCATCTGGGCGATGAAGCCGACGCCGCAGGCATCGTGCTCGTTGCGCGGGTCGTAGAGGCCCTGCGCGGATGGCGGTATGCCTCGGGTAGCGATGCGTTTGAAGGTGGCCGCCTCGGTCTGTGCGGCCGGCCTCAGGTCCGTCGTCACAGATGGCGTCACATGCGTCATCGCTGTCATCCTCCATTTTCGCGCCGGAGAGGCGTCTGGTTGCCTAGGGAGCATCCGGCTCCCGGTTGGGTATGCGTACCGCTGGCGAGAACTCTTCGAGCCCCGCCGGTCAGCGGGGAAAAGCCGCTTGCGCCACCAGTCGGATCGATCATCGTACTATACGCTGATCCGGACTGCCTTGCGCGGATAAATAAGACAGTATTACTGTCCTAAATTTCTATGGCAGAAATCAAAAAAGCGCACAAGACCGATTCATGAAAAAAATTCGCGCTTTTGGATAGAAAGTTGCGGAGGCACCCGGCCGGGAGAAACTTTCCGTCGATCCTTGCAAGATCGCTGCCCTTCCTCCCGGCATGCATGCGCCGCAGTCATCCCGCGCATCTTGTCAGCCGCCCGCGAAACGGCTCAATTGCACGCCGGAACCCACCTCAGCAATGGAGCCGCAAATGTTCTTCGCTTCCGACAACTGGGCAGGCGCCCATCCTGCCATTGCCGCCCGCCTGTCGGGTGCGGCCGGCGGCTTCAGCGCCGCCTATGGCGACGGCGATCTCGACAAGGCGGTCTGCGACCGCTTCGGCGAAATCTTCGAACACGAGGTGGCGGTGTTCTTCGTGGCGACGGGCACGGCGGCCAACGCCCTGTCGCTGGCCTCATACGGCAAGCCCGGCGGCATCTCCTTCTGCCACACCCAGGCGCATGTCATGGAGGACGAGTGCGGCGCGGTGGAATATCTGTCCGGCGGCGGGCGCCTGCATGGCATCGGCGGCGCGCTCGGCCGCATCGACCCCGGCGAACTGGAGCGCGCGCTCGACCGTTTCGTGCCGGAATTCGTACACGCCGGGCGCCCGACCGCCGTTTCCATCACCCAGTCGACCGAAATCGGCACCGTCTATTCGCTGGACGAGATCGCCGCGATTTCCGCCCTGGCCAAGCGCCATTCCCTGCCGCTCCACCTGGACGGCGCCCGCTTCGCCAACGCGCTGGTCGCGCTGGAGACGACGCCCGCCGAGATGACATGGAAGCGCGGCGTCGACATCGTGTCCTTCGGCGGCACCAAGAACGGCTGCTGGTGCGCGGAAGCCATCGTCGTGTTCGACCCTGGCCGGGCCCGCGAGCTTGCCTTCCTGCGCAAGCGCGCCGGCCAGCTCTTTTCCAAATCGCGTTTCGTCGCCGCCCAGTTCGACGCCTATTTCCGTGACGATCTGTGGCTGGAGAATGCCCGCCATTCCAACTCCATGGCCGCCCGCCTTGCCGCCGCCATCGAGGCTGCGCCCGGCCTGCGCCTTGGCTGGCAGCCGCAGGCGAATGAGGTCTTTGCCGTCATCACCGACGACCGTGCGGAAAAATTGCAGGCGGCGGGCGCTGCCTTCTACGACTGGCCGCTGCCGGCAGGCTCCACGGAAACGCTTGGCGAGAACGAAAAACTCTACCGTTTCGTCACCAGCTTCGCCACCACGGCGGAAGATATCGACCGCTTCGCCTCCCTCGTCGGCTGACACCGGCCAAAAAAAAGCGGCGCGGGTTTCCCCGCGCCGCCTCTCTCTCGGGAGGAATGAGAGAAGATCAGTTGACGGTCTTGGCCTCGATCTGCCTGGACGTATCGCCATTCACCGAGGCGATCGCGATCTTGCGCGGCTTCAGTTCCTCGGGAATGTTGCGCTTCAGGTCGATGTGCAGCAGGCCGTTCCTGAGGGCCGCGCCGACGACATCGACGTGGTCGGCAAGCTGGAAGCGGCGCTCGAAGGCGCGCGAGGCGATGCCGCGATAAAGCAGCTCGGAGCCGTCGCTTTCCGTCTCTTCCTTGCGCTCACCCTTGATGGTCAGCACATTGCGGTGGGCCTCGATGGAAATCTCGTCCTCAGCGAAGCCGGCTACCGCCATGGAAATGCGATAGGCATCCTCGCCGGTCTTCTCGATGTTGTAGGGCGGATAGGACTGGCCACCTTCGGGCTGGGCAAGCGTGTCCAGCATGCCGAAGAGGCGGTCGAAGCCTACGGTCGAGCGGTAGAGGGGGGAAAAATCAACGTGACGCATGGTGTGTTCTCCTGTCGAGCAACAAGGTTTGCGTTGTGACCCTTCGGAAGCCCTGACTGGGCACTTCCTGAGCCAGCGGCCCCGACATCGGCGACCGCCCGATACATTTGGGGGCACCCAAAAACACTTTCAAGGCCTCGGCGAAGGCGTCGATGAACGCCCGATGAACGCGGCGCTCAAAACCCGTTCAGGTGACCTTGGCTATTCCTATAGCTGCAACGGAAAGGCGCCGATGCCAGACCAGAGCCGAACCGGATGTAACGTCCCTTCCATCCGGATCGTCAGCGGCCGGAAGTCGTTTGAGGCGACTTCCGGCTCCGCTTGCTCATTTTCCGCGTGCGCTTTTGCTGGAATTGCTCTTGCACGGGATTTCCTTTGCAATATGCCTCGGCCCTTCCTATCACCATGGCCTGACCCGCAGCACAGGCCGACGGCCGGATGACAGAGCATTTCTTCAACACCCCGGACAACCCGCTTCCCGACAATGCCGTCGGCGGGTTCTTCAAGGCCCGTGACGGCAGGCAGATCCGCTATGCCCGTTTCGCGGCCACGGGTCGGCCCGAAAAGGGAACCGTGATCCTGCTCCAGGGCCGCAACGAGTGCATCGAGAAATATTTCGAGACGGTGCGCAACCTCTCCGCACGCGGCCTCGGCACCGCGACGCTCGACTGGCGCGGCCAGGGCGGCTCCGACAGGCTGATCCGTGACCCGCAGCGCGGCTATGTCCGCAGCTTCCGCGACTATGCCGACGACCTGGACATATTCTTCAAGGAAATCGTGCTGCCGGACTGTCGCGGCCCCTATTACATTCTCGCCCACTCGACCGGCGCGCTGGTCGCCCTGCTCGCTTCGCCCCGACTGGTCAACCGCGTCCAGCGCATGGTGCTGCTCACGCCCTTCCTCGGCATTCCGGGACAGCGCTATTCGATGAAGGCGATCCGGCTGATGACGACGGTACTCACCCTGCTCGGCCTCGGCCGCCTCTATGTCAAATGGGGTCCGCCCAAGGCCGCCGCGCCCTTCGAAGTCAACGAGCTGACATCCGATCCGGCGCGCTACAGGCGCAACACCTCCATGTTCGACGCGCATCCCCGCCTGGCGCTCGGCGGGCCGACCGTGCGCTGGCTGCGCGCCGCAAGCGCCGCCGCCCTGGCTGTCAGCCGGCCGGACTTCATGGCCCGCATGCGCATCCCCACGCTCATCGTCGCAGCCGGGGCCGACACCGTCGTCTCCACCCGGGCGATCGCCCGCTACGCCAGATATCTGCGCCTGTCGTCGCTGCTGACCATCGATGGCGCCCGCCACGAAATCCTGCAGGAGGCCGATTTCTACCGCGAGCAGTTGCTCGCGGCCTTCGATGCCTTCGTGCCGGGCAACGAGGAAGAAATCTTCACCGCCGCCTGAGCGGACCCGTTTTTACACAGGTCAAAACCGGCTCCCGCTTTCGGGCGACAGGCTCATCCACGTAAAGCAGCCATGGCGGCCTCGTGCAATTGCGGCGTGGCGGCGGCCAGGATGTCGCCGCCGTTTTCGGCCGGACCGCCGTCGAACGTGGTGACCACGCCCCCCGCCTGCTCGATGATCGGGATCAGCGCCACGATGTCATAGGGCTTCAGCCCCGGGTCCATGACGATATCGACGCATCCCGCCGCCAGCATGGCGAAGGCGTAGCAGTCGGTGCCGTAGCGGGCCAGCCGCACCTTGCCCTCGAAGCTGTCGTAGCGCTGGCGCATGTCGCCCTTGAACAGGGCCGGCGTCGTGGTGAAGGAGATGGCGTCGGCAAGGTTCACCGTCTTGCGGGCCGACAACCGCCGCGCGCCGCCCGGCCCGTCATAATGCGAACCGGAACCGTCGGCATAGAACAGCTCGCCGGTGAAGGGCTGGGACATCATGCCCGCCACCGCATCGGCATCCACGGTCAACCCCACCAGGGTGCCCCACACGGGCAAGCCGGAAATGAAGGCGCGGGTGCCGTCGATCGGATCGATCACCCACACATGGCGGCTGGTAAGATTTTCGCTGCCATGTTCCTCGCCCAGAATGCCGTGTTCCGGGAACTCCGTGTTGATGAGCCGGCGAATAGCCAGTTCCGCTTGCTGGTCGGCTTCGGTCACCGGATCGAAGCCGCCCGCCTCCTTGTTGTCGACGGCGCCCTGGGCGCGGAAACGCGGAAGGGTCTCGGCCGCGGCGACCTTGGCGACCCGCCGGAGGAAATCGGGTGAAATATGCAATTCGGTCTCCTGAGGAATGCGACGGGCCGTTGCCTGTCCGGGCAAGGCTTCGTCATAGCAAAGAAGGCGGCAAAGTCACGTGGCAGAGAGGACTTATTCGGCGGCCAGCGGCGGGGCGAGGAAATGATGATCGGACAGCGCCATCAGGTCGGCGCAGAACTGCGTCATGTCGGCGACCAGCGCGTCGAAGCCGGCGGTCTTCTCCAGCGTGCGCTCGTTCATGTAGAGGCCGCGATTGATCTCGACCTGCACCGCATGCGCCTTGCGCGCCGGGCGTCCGTAATGCTCGGTGATGAAGCCGCCGGCATAGGGCTTGTTGTGGGCGACGGAATAGCCCATCGCCGAAAGCAGATCGATCGCCGTGGCCGTCAGCGCGCCCGAGGCCGAGGTGCCGAAGCGGTCGCCGACGATGAAATCGGGCCGCAGGCCGGTCTCGCTCACGCGCACCCCGGCCGGCATGGAATGGCAGTCGATCAGCACGGCAAAGCCGAAGGCGGCCTGGGTCCGCGCCAAAAGCCGCTTCAGCGTCTCGTGAAACGGTTTGTAGACGGTTTCGATCCGCATCACCGCCTCGGCCAGCGGCAGCCGGCCGGCGTAGATGTCGAACCCCTCCCCCACCAGCTTCGGCACGGTGCCGAGCCCGCCGGCCACCCTGGCCGAACGGATGTTGCAGTAGGGCGGCACCGGCTCCACGAACATGCGCGGATCGAGCTCCCAAGGTTCGCGGTTGGCATCGAGATAGGCGCGCGGGAAATTGGCCGCCAGAAGCGGCGCGCCGAGCATGACCGCACCGCCGAACAGCTCGTCGACATAGCAATCCTCCGACCGGCGCACATCATGCGCGCCGAGCCTGCTCATGGCCAGGAAGCGCTCGGGATAGTGCCGGCCGCTGTGCGGCGAGCTGAACACGAAGGGCACACGCTGCTCTGCGGCGGCCCGCACCTCGAAGGCGGGTACAACCGAAAAATCCTCGGCCGCTGTCGTCAATTTCGCTGAACCTCTGGAGGACGCCACGTCATATTTCGAAACTGCCATCCGGCGCGGGGCCTGTCCAGCATTTCGCTTCGGCAGCGCTCGCGGCGGGGCAAGTGCCGTCTTCACTTGATCTTTACCACGACCGACTCATATACAGCGTAATTATCGGGCTTGGCATGAGCCGGCCGAGTTGGTGATTCGGACGGGACACTATGGCACGCATTCTGCTGGCGGAAGACGATGACGATATGCGGCGCTTCCTGGTCAAGGCGCTGGAGCGCGCCGGCTACCAGGTGAGCGACTTCGACAATGGCGCGAGCGCCTATGAGCGGCTGCGCGAGGAGCCCTTCTCGCTGCTCCTGACCGACATCGTCATGCCCGAGATGGACGGCATCGAGCTGGCGCGCCGCGCCACCGAGATCGATCCCGACCTCAAGGTGATGTTCATCACCGGCTTTGCCGCCGTCGCCCTCAACCCCGATTCCAAGGCGCCGCGCGACGCCAAGGTGCTGTCCAAGCCGTTCCATCTGCGCGACCTCGTCAACGAGGTGGAAAAGATGCTGCAGGCGGCGTGAGGCGATAAAATTTCCGCCCCGCGCTATTGACGGCCCGGGGCAAAAATGATGTATGCGCGCCATTGGATGGGCGTATAGCTCAGCGGGAGAGCACTTCGTTGACATCGAAGGGGTCCCAAGTTCGATCCTTGGTACGCCCACCATCCAATCCAGTCATTTGACAGCGGTGCACATAGCTCCCCCTCAGGTTCGGCGAACCTTTGCGCGGTCACGAGACTTTGTCCGCCGCCTGCCCGAATCCGCCTTATTCCGTCAACATTGTCTGCGCTCGCGCAGCCAGGACGGCGTCCCCTCGCACGGGATTCGTGCCGTTATTTCGGGAAGGGCAGAATGAGAGCTTTTATCGCGGCCGGTGTCGTGTTCATTTCGGCGAGCCTGTGCCTGTCGGCCGCGCCGGCGCTTGCCGACGTGCAGGAGCGGCTCAAGATCGTCCTGGACGACGTCGCGGCATTGACTCCGCTGCGCACCGTGGTCATCGCCCATGACGGCGAGACGATAGCCGAGCGCGGCTATGGTGGCCATTCCGTCACCGCTCCCGCGAACATCAAGTCGGCCTCCAAGACCATCGTTTCGGCCATGGTCGGCATCGCCATCGACAAGGGCCTGCTCGAGGGCGTGGACCAGCCCGTCGCCGGCCTGCTTGCCAGCTACCTGCCCGATGCCCCGGACCCGCGCCTGCGCGACATCACCATCGGCCATCTGCTGTCGATGCAGGCCGGCCTCGAACGGACCTCGGGCCAGAACTATGGACGGTGGGTGGCGAGCCGGGACTGGGTCCGCTTCGTCCTGGCCCAGCCCTTCGCCGACGAGCCGGGCGGATCGATGCTGTACTCGACCGGCTCCACCCACCTGCTCTCCGCGATCCTAACCCGTGTCGGCGGCAAGTCGACCCTCGCCCTGGCACGGGGATGGTTCGCCGACATCGACGACTTTTCGATCGCGTCCTGGGATCGCGACCCGCAGGGAATCTATTTCGGCGGCAACCAGATGGCGATGAGCCCGCGCTCCCTGCTGGCCTTCGGTGAGATGTACCGCAAAGGCGGCGTCGCCGAAAACGGCGAGCGGGTGGTCTCGGCACGCTGGATCGAGGAATCCTGGCGCGTGCGCACCCATTCGCGCTTCACGCAGGACGGCTATGGCTACGGCTGGTTCCAGCGCAACATTGCCGGCGAAGACGTCTCCTATGCCTGGGGCTATGGCGGCCAGATGCTCTACATCGTGCCATCCGTCGGCCTGACCGTGGTCATGACCTCGGACGAAAGCGCCCCCTCGGGACGCACCGGCCACCGAGAGGACCTGCATGGGGTGCTCGGCCGCATCATCGAGGCGGTGAAGACCGGAGACACCACATCCAACTGAAGGCGGCCGGTCAGCCCAGCCGCAACGCCACCACGCCGGCGACGATGAACAGCGCCGAGGCCGCGCGCCAGGCGGTCATCTTCTCGCCCAGCGCGAACACGGAGATCGCCATGGCGAACAGGATCGAGCTTTCGCGGAGCGAGGCCACCGAGGCGATCGGCGCTTTTGTCATCGCCCACATGGCGATGGCGTAGGCACCGCCGCTGAGCAGGCCGGTGAACAAGCCGAGCCGCCATTCCACGGCAAGCGTCTGCGCCAGCCGCCTGCCGCGATAGACGAGCGCCAGCAGCGTCGCCACGATGCCGTCGCACACGAACAGCCACGCGGCATAGCTGAGCGCCGTGTGCGCCTCGCGCGCGCCCAGCCCGTCAGCCAGCGTATAGCCGGCGATGAACAGCGAGGTGGTGAGCGCATAGCCCACGGCCGCCGGATTGAGCGCCGCCAGCCGGCCGCCGCCGCGCAGCGACATCAGGAAGGTGCCCGCCGACAGGAGCAGGATGCCGGCAAGCGCGAACGGGCCCGGCACCTCGCGGATGAGCGCGACGCCGCCGATGGTGGTGATGAGCGGCGCGCTGCCCCGCGCCAGCGGGTAGGTCTGGGCCAGATCGCCCACCTCATAGGCGCGGATCAGGAACAGCCGGTAGCCGATATGCAGCACCAGCGACACGCCGATCCAGATCCATGCCATGCGGTTGGGGAAGGCGACGAAGGGCAACAGCGGCAGCGAGGCGACGGCCATGCCGAGCGCCGTCAGCGAGATCGAGGCGAAGCGGTCGAGCCGGACCTTGATCAGCGCATTCCACGACGCATGCATCAGCGCCGCGGCAAGGACGGCGCTGAAGACGGCAAGGGTCATGTCATTCACCTGCTGCTTTCGCGTTGTGTACCAAGCCGGCTTATCATTTCGAGCCGGAACTAAAGCTTCGCCGCCCCTCTTGCAATGCGCAGGAGCGGGGCCATGCTTTGGTCCACCCCGGTGCCGGAGCGGCTTGATTTGGAAGCATCGCCCGTATAGCCGAGGGTTAGTCGGGTCCGGGAAGGAAGATTTCGTGGCAGATCAGCTCCATGACGCCGATGCTCGGGCACAGCCGATGCTGGAGGTCGAGCGGCTGATGCGCCGGCTGGGGCCGGGCTTCACGCTCGGCCCGATCGACCTGTCGATCGGAGCAAGGCAGATCGTGTGCCTGGTCGGCCATTCCGGCTGCGGCAAGTCCACCCTGCTGCGCCTGATTGCCGGCATCGAGCGGCCGGACAGCGGCACGGTCAGGCTGGACGGCAAGGTACTGGCCGGGCCGGGTGTGTTCGTCGAACCGGAGAAGCGCAATATCGGCTTCGTGTTCCAGGACTATGCACTGTTTCCCCACCTGACGGTGGAGCAGAACATCCTGTTCGGACTGCGCAAGCGGCCGCGCGAGGAGGCGCGGGCACGCGTCGCCATGCTTCTCGAACTCACCGCGCTCACCGCGATGGCCGGCCGCTATCCGCACATGCTGTCGGGCGGCGAGCAGCAGCGCGCCGCCCTGGCCCGCGCATTGGCCCCGGAGCCGTCCATCGTGCTCATGGACGAGCCGTTCTCCAACCTCGACCGCGACCTGCGCGAGCGGGTGCGCCACGAAACCATCGCACTGCTGCGCCGCACGGCGACGACCGCGGTGATCGTCACCCACGATCCGGAGGAAGCGCTGTCGACCGGCGACCGCATCGTGCTGATGAAGTCCGGCCAGATCGTCCAGAACGGCACCGGACGGGACCTGCACGACCGGCCGGCCGACCGCTACGCGGCCGAGTTTTTCAGCACCTTCAACCGGGTTCCCGGCATCTATCGCGGCGGCGCCCTCCACACCGCCCTCGGCGCCTTCCCGTGCCGACTCGATCTTGCCGAGGGCAGCGAAGCGCTGGCCTTCATCCGTCCCCAGGCGGTCTGCCCCTGCATGGCTTTGGACGGCCTTTCGGGCGCGGTGCGCTCGCGCAGCTTCCGCGGCGAGATCGAGCAGCTCGAACTCGATGTCGAAGGCCTCACGGCGCCGCTTGTGATGCGCACCACGCAGCGCCTGAACATACAGGACGGCAAGCTGCGCTTCCGCATCGACCCCGAGACCGTGCTGGCCTTCACGGCCGCCTGAGCCAGGCCGCAATGAACTTTCCGTGATCGATCGCAAACTGGTCCAATGAAACTTGACTAACTGGATCATAAATGGTGCAGCGCATGTGCAACCCAACACAGGAGGAGAGGTTCCATGCGCAACGCACATTTCAAGACGACGCTTCTCGCCGCCGCCTCATTACTTGCCGTTGCCAATGTGGCCTCGGCAGCGGAAGTGAGCATCTACACCACCCGCGAACCCGGCCTGATCCAGCCCTTGCTGGATTCCTTCAGCAGCTCCACCGGCATCAAGGTCAACACCGTCTTCCTCAAGGACGGCCTTGCCGAACGCGTGGCTTCCGAAGGTGAAAGCTCGCCGGCCGACATCCTGATGGCGGTCGATGCCGGCAACCTCGTCGACCTCGTCGACAAGGGCGTGACCCAGCCGGTCGAATCCGCCGTGCTGAGCGAGGCGATCCCCGCCCAGCTCCGCGACGCCGACGGGAACTGGTTCGGCCTCTCCATGCGCGCCCGCGTGGTCTACGCCGCCAAGGACCTCGACCTCGACGCCATCACCTATGAGGACCTGTCCGACCCGAAATGGAAGGGCAAGGTCTGCATCCGTTCCGGCCAGCACCCGTACAACACCGCCCTGATCGCCGACTACATCGCCCATTACGGGCCGGAGGACACCGAGAAGTGGCTGACTGGCCTCAAGGACAACCTCGCCCGCAAGGCCGCCGGCGGCGACCGCGAGGGCGCCAAGGACATCCTCGGCGGCGTCTGCGACATCGCCGTCGCCAACTCCTACTATGTGGGCCTTATGCGCTCGGGCAAGGGCGGCGACGAGCAGAAGCAGTGGGCCGACGCGATCAAGGTCGTCCTGCCGACCTTCAAGGACGACGGCACCCATGTGAACATTTCCGGCGCGGCCGTCGCCAAGCATGCCCCGAACAAGGAAGAGGCGGTCAAGCTGCTGGAATATCTGGTTTCCGACGAAGCGCAGAAGATCTACGCCGAAGCGAACTATGAATATCCGGTCAAGGCCGGCGTCGCCGCAGATCCGATCATCGCCGAGCTTGGCGAGCTGAAGATCGACTCCAAGCCGCTCACCGAGATCGTCGGCCACCGCAAGGCGGCCAGCGAGCTGGTCGACAAGGTCGGCTTCGACAACTGACATGGATGAAGGGCGCCCGCCACGGGTGCCCTTCCGCTTTTCATGACCATGGCGGCGACAGGCTTTAGACAAAACGGCAGGCGGCGCTCCGGCGCCGTCTGGCTCATTGCGGCCGGGGCCACGGCATTCGCCGTCGCCCTGCCCTTCCTCGCGCTTATGGTCGAGGCGACGCAGGGATCCGACGGGCTTTGGACGCATCTTTTCTCGACCATCCTGCCCGTCGCCCTGCGCGACACGCTGGTCCTGCTTGCCGGCGTCGGCCTCCTTGTCGCCGCCCTCGGCACCGGCACGGCATGGCTGGTCACCGCCTATGAGTTTCCGGGGCGCCGCATGCTGGAATGGGCGCTGCTGCTGCCGCTGGCCGTTCCCACCTATATCGTCGCCTATGCCTATCTCGACATATTGCACCCGATCGGCATCGTGCAGGATACGCTGCGCAACCTCCTCGGCTATTCCAGCCCGCGCGAATTCCGCCTGCCCGACATCCGCTCGATGACGGGCTGCATCCTGCTGCTCGCCTTCGTGCTCTACCCCTATGTCTACATCGCCACCCGCGCCATGTTCCTGACCCAGCCTACCAGCCTGATCGAGGCGGCCCGCACGCTCGGCGTTTCCCGCCGCGCCGTCTTCTGGCGCGTCGCCCTGCCGCTGGCCCGCCCCGCCGTCGCCGTGGGCATCAGCCTGGCGCTTATGGAGACGCTGAACGACATCGGCGCCGCCGAATTCCTCGGCGTGCGCACCCTCACCGTCTCGATCTACACGACCTGGATCACCCGCTCCGACCTGCCGGGCGCCTCGCAGATCGCGCTGTCGCTGCTGGTCGTGGTGGTGGCGGTGGTGGCGCTGGAGCAATATGCGCGCCGCAGGCAGCGCTTCGCCGCCGGCGCCCAGCGCAGCGGCAAGAGCTTCGAGCGCCAGCGCGTATCCGCTCCCGTCGGCCTGCTGCTGCTCCTCCTCGGGCTGGTCCCGGTGTCGATCGGCTTTGCCGGGCCAGCCCTCTACCTGGCCACCGAAGCCTGGGCGCGCATCGGCTATGCCGGCCTGCCGCCGCGGTTCTTCCCTATAGCATCGAGCACGATCGTGTTCTCGGCGGCCGCCACCTTGCTGACGCTGGTTCTGGGTGCTGCGGCAGCCTACGCGGCCCGCATCCGGCCGGGCGGTGTTTCCGCCACCGCCTTCCGGCTCTCCACCATCGGCTATGCCGCGCCCGGCACGGTGGTCGCCATCGGGCTGGTGATCGTGCTCGGCGGCTTCGACCGCACGGTGAACGCGCTGGCCGGCTCCTGGTTCGGCATCTCCACCGGCCTCATCTTCCTCGGCTCGGGCGCGGCACTGGTCTATGCCTATACGGCGCGCTTCCTCGCCATCTCGGCCGGCGGCATGGCGGCCGGCCTCAGCCGCATTCCCCAGTCGCTGGACGAGGTATCCCGCACGCTGGGAGAAAACGCCTCCGGCACCATGCGGCGCGTTCACCTGCCGCTGTCGAAGACGGCGCTCGCCGCCTCCGCCCTGCTGGTGTTCGTCGATTGCGTGAAGGAACTGCCGGCGACCCTGCTGCTGCGGCCGCTCAATGTCGAGACGCTGGCCACCCATCTCTATGGCGAAGCGGCGCGCGGCACCTATGAGGAAGCGTCGATCTCGGCGCTCGCCATCGTGCTGATCGCCATGCTGCCGGTGGCGCTTCTGTCGCGGGTGGGCTCGGAACGCAATCTGCGGCAGGGGGACGCCGCGCCCCTGCCCCAGGCGCTGCCGTCAGTTCAGCAGCATCACGTCGCCTGACGAGAAGCTGACCTCCACCTTGTCGCCGATCTGCGGCGGCGGCGTAGCGGGATTGTTGAACGTGTCCAGCGAAACCGTGCTGTCGCCCGTGCGCACGCGAACGCGGATCACCGAGCCGAGGAACTGCACGTCGGCGATCTCGCCCGCCAGCAACACGTCGTCGCCCTTCCTGCGGTCGAGCGTGATCGCCTCGGGGCGCAGCGCCAGGGACAGGGCATCGCCCGGCCGCGCCCCGTCGAGCTTGTCCTTGAGCGCGATCTCGCCGGTGCCGACCCGCACCTTGCCGGACTCGGCCAGCCGGCCTTCGAGGATGTTGAGCGTGCCGACGAAACCGGCCACGAAGCGTGTCGCCGGCCGGTTGTAGATCTCGAAGGCGGTGCCCACCTGCTCGGCCTTGCCGCCATACATGACCACGATGCGGTCGGAGATGGACAGCGCCTCCTCCTGATCGTGAGTGACGAAGATGGTGGTGATGCCGAGCTTCTTCTGGATGGAGCGGATTTCCTCGCGCAGCGACACGCGCACCTTGGCGTCGAGCGCCGACAGCGGCTCGTCGAGCAGCAGCACCTTGGGCCGCGGCGCCAGCGCGCGGGCCAGCGCGATGCGCTGCTGCTGGCCGCCCGAGAGCTGATAGGGATAGCGCGACCCGAACTCGCCTGCCGGCAGCTTGATGATGTCGAGCATCTCGGCGACACGGCTGTCGATCTCTGCCCTGGGCACGCCCGCGACCTTGAGGCCGAAGCCGATGTTCTGCGCCACCGTGAGATTGGGAAACAGCGCATAGGCCTGGAACACCATGCCGATGTTGCGCTGGTTGGGCTTCAGCGTCGTCACATCCTTGCCGCCGATGACGATGCGCCCGCCGCTCGGCTCCTCGAAGCCGGCGACCATGCGCAGCACCGTGGTCTTGCCGCAGCCGGACGGGCCGAGGAAGGACACGAATTCCCCCGCTTCGATATCGAGATTGAAGTCCTGCACGACGGTCGCGGTCCCGAAGGATTTGCGCACATGCTGGATCGACAGGAAGGGTTCTGGCATTGGCTCAGCGCTCTCCATTCTCAATGCTGGACGCCCGGCGCCTTGGGCGCGAACTTCGAGACGAACTGGATCAGGGCCATGCAGCCCCAGGTGATGGCGAAGGCGATCACCGCCAGCGCCGCCGGCTCATACGCGCGGTTGGCGCCGAGCAATTGCATGTAGGGCCCGAAGGACGGCCGGTTGAGCAGCGCAGCCATGACGAACTCGCCGATGACGATGGCGAAGGTGATGAAAGCGCCCGACAGCACCGCCACCGCCACATTGGGCAGGATGACGCGCGCGAGGATGGTCACCCATCCGGCGCCGAGGCTCTGGGCGGCTTCGGTCAGGGTGGCGACGTCGATGGCGCGCAGGCCCGTATCCACCGCCCGGTACATATAGGGCAGCGACAGGATCACATAGCCGAACATCAGGAGCAGGTTGGTGCCCGTCGCCGAGCCGGTCAGCGGCAGCCAGGACGAGGTGTTGTAGAGGCGGATATAGCCGAAGACGATGACGATCGGCGGGATGATCAGCGGCAGCAGCGTGATGAATTCCAGGATCGGCCGCCAGCGCGGCAGCTTCAGCCGCACCCAGTAGGCGGTCGGCACCACCAGCAGCACGCCGAACGCGATGGTGGCGAGCGCCATCACCACCGAATAGGTGAAGGTCTGCTGGAAGCGCGGATCGGCCAGCACCGTCCAGTAGGCGTCGAGCGTATAGGCGCCGCGGCGCATCTTGAGCGAGAATTCCGCCGTGCTGACCAGCGGCAGGACGAAGTAGAGCGCGCCGAGACCGAAGAACAGCCAGGACCAGATGCGGTTCAACCTCATTTCACCCACCTCTCGCTGCGCGACCGAAGCCAGATGTAGATGAAGTTGGCGATGCCGGTGACGACGATCATGCCGAAGGCCAGCGCATAGCCGAGATGCGGGTCCTGAAGCACGTCGCCGCGGATCTGCGCGAACAGCAGGATCGGCACGATGGACAGCGAGCTGCCGGTCAGCGCATAGGCGGTGGCCACGGCGCCGAAGGCATTGGCGAACAAAAGCGCGAAGGTGCCGAGCAGGCTCGGCCACAGGATCGGCAGCGCCACCATGCGCCAGTACTGGAAGGGCGAGGCGCCGAGGATGGAGGCGGCCTCGCGCCATTCGCGCCGCATCCCGTCCAGCGCCGGCGTCATGATCAGGATGGTCAGCGGGATCTGGAAGAACAGGTAGGTCAGCGTCAGCCCGCCGAAGGACAGGATGTTGAAGCCCATCGCATAGATGTTGATGCCGAACCAGTCACGTAGGATGAGCGTGACGAGGCCGAGCCGGCCGAATGTGGCCAGGAAGGCGAAGGCCAGCGGAATGCCGGCGAAGTTGGAGGCGACGCCCGAGAAGGTGAGCATCGGCGAGCGCAGCCAGCCCGGCAGGCCGCCCAGCACCATGGCCCACGCCATCAGGAAGCCGACCAGGCAGCCGAGCAGCGCCGAGGCGAGGCTGATGCGGATCGAGATCCAGTAGGCCGCCATGATCGACGGCTGGAACAGGTTGACGATGTTGTCGAGGGTGAACTCGCCCGCCGCGTTGCGGAAGGAGCCGACCACGATCTGCATGGTGGGCAGCACGAGGAACAGAAGCGCGAACAGCAGGAACGGCACCACGCCCAGCCAGGCGAATGACAGGCGCGGGCGCGCTGTTTGCGCAGCCGGCGCGGCGATCGATTGACTCATGCGCGATTATCCCTCCTGCCGGACCGCCATGCACCCTTAGCGGTATCCCGGACGCTTCCGGCGCGGCACAGGAAGCGCCGCGCCGTGGTCGGTTCTGCCTACTGGACGTTGGCGCCGACGACGCTGTCCCAGCCGCCGGTGACGGCGTTCTTGTTGGCGTCCTGCTCCTCAAGCGAGGGGAATACGGCCTTGGTGTAGGCCTCGGCCGGCGGCAGCTTGTCGAGGACTTCCTGCGGCACCTTGCCTTCGGAGACGAGCTGGTTGAAGCGCGCCGGGTGGCAGTAGCCCTTCAGGAAGCCGAGCTGGCCCTCGTCGGAATAGATGTATTCCAGCCACAGCTTGGCCGCGTTCGGGTGCGGCGCGTAGGCGCTGATCGCCTGGGCATAGACGCCGGCGACGACGCCGCTCTTCGGCACCACGACCTCGACCGGCGGATTGCCGTCCAGCGTGTCGCGGTCGGCGAGCGCGTTGTAGTCCCAGCGCACGATGATCGGCGTGGTGCCCTGCGCCAGCGACGAGGCCTTGCCGATGACCGGCACGAAGTTGCCCTTCTCGTTGAGCTGCTTGAAGAAGTCGAGGCCGGCTTCCGAAGCCTTGGAGGCATCGCCGCCCGCAGCCGCGAGGCCGGCGGCATAGACCGACAGGATGGCCTGGTTCGCAGCGCGCGGATCACCCGCCAGCGCGACCGAATTGGCGTATTCGGGCTTCAGCAGGTCGGCCCAGTCCTGCGGCACTTCCTTGACGATATCGGTGTTCACCTCGAAGGAGAGCACGCCGTAATAGCCACCATACCAGTGGCCCTCGGGGTCCTTCACTTCGATGCCGTCGAAGGTCGAGACCTTGTAGGGCAGGAGCAGGCCTTCCTTGGTCGAGGACGGGCCGAAGGCGAGGCCCACGTCGATCACGTCAGGTGCCTGCGGGCCGGTGTTGCCCTTGTTGGCGCGGATCGCCTCGATCTCGTCGGCCGAACCCGCGTCGGGGTTCAGTTCGTTGAGGCTGATTTCCGGATATTTGGCCTTGAAGCCGGCCAGGATGCCTTCCCAGCCACACCAGTCGTGCGGCAGGGCGATAACGCTCAGCATGCCCTCCTTCTTGGCCGCCTCGACGATTTCGTCCATCGACTGGGCGGACGAAATGGCCGACGTGACCATCAAAGTGGCTGCCGTTATGGACAGTACCTTCCCCGCAAACTTGTACATCTCGTTATCTCCGTTGAGCTGACGCCTTGTGACGCCTGCGACGCGGTACCGAGTTCATGTGACGTTCGCATGAAAGCCAGATGAAACCTTCCCGCCCCAAAGTGAAAGGCTAAACCAGTTTTGCCGATCCTAGCAATCGGCCGATATTGTTTTCCGGCTAATAGCTTCTCCCTCCTGTTCCCCTCTGGTGGTTGCGTTCCGATCCGGGCGGCCTGCGCCGCTTCTCAGACGGTTCCGGTGATGGCGCCTTCGAGCAGCTTGAGCGCGCCATCCCTGGTCAGCTTGAGCGGGTTGCCGCCGGCCGTCGGATCGACGATCGCCATGTCCGCGATCAGTCCCTTGCGCGCGTCATCCATGTCGAGGTCCTTGATCAAACCGGGCAGCGTGTGCGGCACCTTCAGTTCCTCACGCAGCTTCAGGATGGCTGCGGCAAAACCGTCGAAACCGCCCTCGATGCCGCAATAGGCGGCGAGCCGCTCGATGCGCGCCTCGATCGCCTCGCGGTTGAAGGCGAGCACATAGGGCATGAACACCGCGTTGGTCATGCCGTGATGGGTGTCGTAGAGCGCTCCGATCGGATGCGACAGCGAATGGATGGCGCCGAGCCCCTTCTGGAAGGCGGTGGCGCCCATGGCCGCCGCGCTCATCATGTTGGCGCGGGCGATCAGGTCGGAGCCGTCGCGGAACGCCTTGGGCAGGTTTTCCAGCACCAGCCGCACCCCCTCCACCGCGATGCCGTCGGCCATCGGGTGGTAGCCCGGCGCGCAATAGGCCTCGAGGCAGTGGGCCAGCGCATCCATGCCGGTGCCTGCGGTGATGAAGGGCGGCATGCCGGCGGTGAGTTCCGGATCGGCGATGACGATGGCCGGCATCATCTTCGGGTGGAAGATGACCTTCTTGGTGTGCGAGGCCTCATGGGTGATGACGCCGGCGCGGCCGACTTCCGAGCCGGTGCCGGCGGTGGTCGGCACGGCCACGATCGGCACGATCTTGTCCGCATCGGCGCGGGTCCACCAGTCGCCGATGTCCTCGAAATCCCAGACGGGGCGGCTCTGGCCCGCCTGGAAGGCGATCAGCTTGCCGAGGTCCAGCGCCGAGCCGCCGCCGAAGGCGATGACGCCGTCATGGCCACCCTTGTTGAACACCTCGATGCCGGCGGTGAGGTTGGCTTCGACCGGGTTCGGCTTCACGTCCGAGAACACGCCATGGGGCACCTTGGCCGCGTCGAGGATGGCCAGCGTCGACGCGACCACGGGAAGCTTCGCCAGTCCCGGATCGGTGACGAACAGCGGGTTCTTGATGCCCGAAGCGGCCAGCGCCTCCGGCAGTTCCTTGATGCGCCCCACGCCGAAAAGCACGGTGGTCGGGTAGTTCCATTTGGAGACGGGATTGGTCATGTGAGTGTCTTTCAGCGGGATATTGAAGTGGCGGCAGGGGCAGCGTCGTCCCCGACGCCGGGAAGTGGAGCCGTTCGGGAATGGACCCCGGCTCGCGGTCGCTTTGCTCCCGTGGCAGAGATGACGAAAGTCATCAGATTTCTTCCCTCAGGTGATAGCTCTTCGGCCGGGTCAGATTGTCGTAGCCGATGGCCGACAGCGCCGCGCCCTTGCCGGTGTCCTTGACGCCGGTCCACACCAGCGCCGGGTCGAGATAGTCGCAGCGGTTCATGAAGATGGTGCCGGTTTCCACCCGGTCGCCGATCGCCACCGCATGCTCGGTGTCGGTGGTCCAGATCGAGGCGGTCAGCCCGTAGGGGCTGTCGTTCATCAGCGCGACGGCCTCCTCGTCGTTGCGCACTTTCATGATGCCGACGATGGGCCCGAAGCTCTCCTCGCGCATGACGCTCATCTGGTGGTCGACATTGGTCAGCACCTCCGGCGCCAGATAGGGTGAGCCGGCGACGTCCTTGTCGACCTTCATGTTGATGTGGGCGGTGGCACCCTTGCGCAGGGCCTCGGCCTTCTGCTCGCGGATCAGGTCGGCGAAGCGCGCCTGCGCCATCGGCCCCATGGTGGTCGCCTGTTCGAGCGGATTGCCGACGACATAGTTCCTGGTCTCGGCAATGAAGCCCTCGACGAATTCGTCATAGACTTTCTCATGCACATAGACGCGCTCGATGCCGCAGCAGCATTGCCCTGTGTTGAAGAAGGCCCCGTCGACCAGATTGGCGACCGCGTGGCCGATCTTCGCATCCGGCAGCACATAGGCCGGGTCCTTGCCGCCGAGTTCGAGGCCGAGCGTCATGAAAGTGCCGGCCGCCGCCTTCTCGATGGCGCGGCCGCCGCCCACCGAACCGGTGAAGTTGACGTGGTCGATCTTGCCGGAGCCGAGCAGCTTCTCGGTCTGGCCGTGGCTGAGCACGAGGTTCTGGAACACGCCCTTGGGCAGGCCGGCCATTTCGAACGCCTTCGCGAAGCGCTCGCCGACCAGCAGCGTCTGGGCCGCGTGCTTGAGGAGCACCGTCGAGCCCGCCATCAGCGCCGGCACGATGGTGTTGACGGCGGTGAGATAGGGATAGTTCCACGGCGCGATGACCATGACGACCCCGAGCGGCTCCTTCTTCACATAGCGGCGGAAGCCCTCCTTCGGGTTGGAAGCCGGCACCGGCTTCAGCGCCTGCTCGGCGATCTCGACCATGTAGGAGACACGCTCCTTCACCCCGCCGAACTCGCCGCCATAGCGCACCGGCCGGCCCATCTGCCAGGCGATCTCCGGCACGATCTCGTCGGTCATGGAGACCAGCGCCTCCAGCATGGCGAGCATGTATTTGCCGCGTTCGGCAATCGAGGTCTGGGCCCAGGCGACCTGCGCCGCGCGGGCCCGCTCGACCGCGGCGTTGACCGCCTGGTCGGTCGCGACCGGCCGCTCGGCATAGATGGAGCCATCGATGGGGGATATGAGCTTGACCGTCTCGGTCATGGTGGTTGGTCCTTCGTCAGTTGAGGCGGCCGGGAAAGCCGCCCGTTCTCATGTCTGTCCGTTCCGGACGGAGGCAGGGCCCCGCCCGGACATGCTTGCCGATCAGTAGCGCTCGAAGCCGCGATGCAGCTCCCAGTCGGTGATGCGTCGGTCGTATTCCATCTGCTCCCAGCGCGCCGTATGCACATAATGCTCGATCACGTCCTCGCCGAAGGCTTGCCTGAGCATTTTCGACTTGAGCATGGTCTCGGTCGCGTCGCGCAGGGTCTTCGGGATTTCCGGCAGGCGGGCGGCCTGGTAGGCGTCGCCGACGAACGGCTTCTGCAATTCCAGCTTCTCGTCGATACCGGCAAGGCCCGCCGCGATCAACGCCGCGAAGGCGAGGTAGGGATTGAGGTCGGCGCCGCCGATGCGGCATTCCATGCGGATGGCCTTGGTGCCCTCGCCGCACAGGCGGAAGCCGGCGGTACGGTTGTCCTCCGACCACATGATCTTGGTCGGCGCGAAGGTGCCGGCCTGGAAGCGCTTGTAGGAGTTGATGTAGGGCGCCAGGAAGTAGGTGTATTCCTTGGCATATTTGATCTGGCCCGCCGACCACTGGCGGCCGAGTTCCGACAGGGTCCACGGCGCGTCCTTGTCGAAGAACAGCGGCTTCTTGCCGTCCGCGCTCCACAGCGAGTTGTGGACATGGCTGGAATTGCCGGCCAGGTCGTAATTGTACTTGGCCATGAAGGTCACGGCCTTGCCTTCCTGGTCGGCGATCTCCTTGGCGCCGTTCTTCAGGAACACATGCCGGTCGGCCATTTCCATGGCCTCGGCATAGCGCACATTGATCTCTTCCTGGCCCGGCCCCCACTCGCCCTTGGAGTTCTCGATCGGGATGCCCGCCGCATGCATCTCGTTGCGCAGGCGGCGCATGTAGCCTTCTTCCTTGGTGGTGATGCCGATCAGATAATCGCCGATATAGGGCGAGGCCGTGTTCAGGTTCTGCCAGCGCTTCTCGCGGGCGGAATCATACGTCTCCGACAGCAGGAAGAACTCCAGTTCGGAGGCGAAATAGGCCAGGTAGCCACGTTCCTCCAGCCGTTTGATCTGCCGCTTGAGGATGCCGCGCGGCGAATGCGGCAGGTCCTCGCGGGTGTGGTGGTCCTGCGAGTCGCACAGCACCAGCGCCGTCTTCTCCAGCCACGGCACCGGGCGGATGGTGGAAAGGTCCGGCTTCATGACGAAATCGCCATAGCCGCGCGACCAGCTTGCCGCCTTGTAGCCCGGCACCGGCTCCATATCGATGTCGTCGGCCATCAGATAGTTGCAGCCATGCGTTTCTTCATAGGCGGAATCGACGAAAAACTGCGCGAGGAAGCGCTTGCCGATCAGGCGGCCCTGCATGTCGATCGCCGCCGTGAGCACGGTATCGATCTCGCCCGCGGCGACTGCGCTCTTCAATTGTTCGAAAGAGAGTTTTCCGGCCATTCTTTTCTCCGCCGCGCGCGCGGCCGCATGATTGCTGGTTCGGTTTGATGTTCGTCGAGGGGAATGCCCGGCCGCCGGAGCGGCCGGGCGATGTCAGTGTCAGCTATAGCGGTACGGCGCACCGGCCTTGGTCATGGACTCGTTGTATTTCTTGATGATGTCGACGACCTTCGCCGCGCGCGGGCTCTGGCCCGCGACCTCGTCCCAGAACTTGAAGGCCTCGTCCTCCACCGTCTTCCACTCGTTGGAAGGAATGGTGGTCAGCTCGAGCTTGCCTTCGTTGCGGTACTTCGCCTCGCCGGCCCAGTACCAATGCTGGCGATAGTAGTGCGATGCGTCCATCGCCAGCCGGAAGAGCTGCTGCAGATGCTCCGGCACGGCGTTCCACTTGTCGGTGTTGACGAAGTAGGAGCCGGCCCAGGCGCCCGACAGCGGGTTGGTCAGGTAATATTTCAGCACGTCGGCCCAGCCCACCGTGTGCATCTCGGTGATGCCGCACCAGCACACGCCGTCGAGTTCGCCGGTCTGGATCGCCGGCTCGACGTCCTCATAGGGCAGCGACACCGGAATGACGCCGAACTTCGAAAGGAACTGGCCGCCGGTCGGGAAGGTGTAGACGCGCAGGCCCTTGAGGTCTTCCAGCGAGTTGATCGGCTTGGTGGTGCCGAAGTTGCAGGGGTCCCAGGCGCCGGACGACAGCCAGGTCACGCCCGGGATCTCGGCATAGGCTTCCTCCCAGATTTCCTTCAGGCCATGCCAGTGCCACAGCGCCGGCACGTCGAGCGAGTAGCGCGAGGCGAGCGGGAAATAGGCGCCGAACACCTTCACGTCGACCGGCGCGGCGGCGGAATCGTCGTCGCTCTGCGCGGCGTCGATCGTGCCGGCCTGCACCGCCCGGAACAGCTCGCCCTGCGGCACGAGCTGGTCGGCGGTGTAAAGCTCGATCTCCATCTCGCCATTGGCGGCCTTGTTGAACCAGTCGATGGAGTTCTTGATGACATGCTCCGCCAGCGCCGGGCCGGCATAGGTCTGCAAGCGCCATTTGATCGGAGACTGTGCCTTCACATAGGGTGTCGCCAGCACGGTCGCGCCGGCCGCACCTGCACCGGTCAACACGGTCCTGCGCAGGAAATCGCGTTTGTTGAGCGTGGTCTTCTCGGTCATTTCCGTTTCTCCTCTGTCGGTTTATCAGGCGGCAATCCAGGGTCCTTGCGGATAGTGGGCCCTTTTCTTCCTTCCCTCACATCGCCTTGTAGGTTTCGGGCAGCCACAGGGCGATCTGCGGGAAGATCATCAGGATGATAATCGTCAGCACCATCAGCAAGAAGAAGGGGATGATGGATCGGTAGATGTCGGCCAGCGTGATCTCGGGCGGCGCCATCGCCCGCATCAGGAACAGGTTGTAGCCGAAGGGCGGCGTGATGTAGGCGATCTGGCAGGTGATCGTGTAGAGGATGCCGAACCAGATCGGGTTGAAGCCGAGCGACTTCACCAGCGGGATATAGAGCGGCGCGACGATGACCAGCATGGCGGTGTCGTCGAGGAACATGCCCATGATGACGAACGACAGCAGCATCAGGATCAGGATGGTCCAGGGCGAGAAGTCGTAGGTGTCGACCAGCAGCGCCTTCACGGCCTTGACCGCGCCCAGCCCGTCATAGACCGAGCTGAAGCACAGCGCCCCCAGGATGATCCACATGAACATGCACGAGATGCCCAGCGTGTTGCGGCTGGAATCCTCGAACACCTGGCGGTTGAGGTTGCCGGCCCACCACGCCGCACCCACCGAAAGCAGGGCGCCGACCGCCGCGCTTTCGACGAGGCTGGTGACGCCGGTCATGAACAGCGTCATCATGACGGCGAAAATGGCCAGCGGCAGGATACCGGAGCGCAGCAGCCGGAATTTCTCCTCCCATGTGATCTCGGCCCGTTCCTCTTCCGGCAGCGCCGGCCCCATTTCCGGCTGCAGCTTGCAGCGGATGTAGACGTAGAGCGCGAAGATGACCGCCATCAATATTCCGGGGCCGATTCCCGCCAGCCACAGGTCGATCACCGGCGTGCGCGCGATCATGGCATAGAGCACCAGCACCACGCTCGGCGGTATGAGGATGCCGAGAGACGAGCCCGCCTGGACGACGCCGGTCACCATCGCCTTGTCGTAGCCGTGACGCAGCAGTTGCGGCAGCGCGATCGTCGCGCCGATCGCCATGCCGGCGACCGACAGGCCGTTGAGCGCCGCGATCAGCACCATCAGGCCGATCGTGCCGAGCGCCAGGCCGCCTTTCACCGGCCCGAACCAGACATGGAACATGCGGTAGAGGCCGGAAGCCATGCCGGATTCCGACAGCATGTAGCCCATGAACACGAAGAACGGCACCGTGATCAGCGGATACCAGTTCAGCACCTGGAAGGTGGCGTTGAAGGGCATCTCGAAGGAGCCCTGCCCCCACAGCCACAAGGCCGCCGCCGAGCCGACGAACCCGATGACGCCGAACACGCGCTGCCCGGTGAACAGCAGCACCATCATGGTGCCGAACATGAAAAGCGTGATGAGTTCCGAGCTCATGTAATCGGCTTCCCGCGCCAGATGGCGACGTCCTTGAAAAATGCGGAGATGCACTGGAGCAGCATCAGGAAGACGCCGGCCGTCATGATCGTCTTGATCGGCCACAGCACCGGGCTCCAGGCCGTATAGTTCTTCTGGTTGTAGACGATCGCATAATGCGTGCTCGACAGCCCGCCGCCGAACAGCACGACCAGATAGAAGATGACGAAGAGGATGGTGAAGGCGTCGGTGATCGCCCGCCGCCTGGCGTCGAGGCGGCCATAGAACAGGTCCATGCGCACATGCTGGTCGAGTTGCAGCGTGTAGGCGCCGCCGAGCAGGTAATAGGCGGAGATGAGGAATTGCGACATCTCCAGCGCCCAGTTGATCGGCACGCCGGTGACGACGCGCGAGAACGTCGAAGCCAGCAAAATGCCGCCCATGACGAAGAACAGGTACATGGCGATGCGCCCGACCCGGTAGTTCAGCGCGTCGACATAGCGCACGTAAAGCCTGATCGGTTCAGGCATCGGCTTCTCCCTTGTCCACCACCTTCCCGCCGCGGATATGAATCTTGCCCAGCAGCGAGGCGAGCAGTCCGGCCCATTTGCGCTGGCCGGCCGTATCGGCGATCTCGTCGTTGCGGATTTCGATCATCGCGCAGGCCAGCCCGCGCGAGCGCGCATGCCGCTCCAGCGTGAAATAGACGAGATCGGCCGGCGAATAGGGTTCGTTGGCGCCCACCTTGATGCCGGCCACGCCGTTCAGCGCCCGCAGCAGCGGCACCGAGATGCGCTCGTCCTCGTCATGGATGATGCCGATATGCCATGGCCGCTGCTTGCCGAAATAGACCGGCGTGTAGGAATGCACCGACACCAGCCGCGTCTCGCGCCCCGCGGCCAGCCGCTCCTCGACGGTTGCCGCGATCGTGTTGTGGAACGGCCGCCAGACCAGGTCGACCCGCGCCTGCCTTTGCTCGGCCGCCAGCCCGGCATTGCCGGGAATGGCGGTGGTCTCGCTGACCTCTGGGATCAGATTGTGCGCGTCGAGCGGCCGGTTGCAGTCGATCACCAGGCGCGACACGCAGGTTTCGATCAGCGTGGCGTCGAGCGCCTTGGCCAGCATGGTCGCCACCGGCAGCGCGCCGGGGTCCCAGGCGATATGGCGCTGGAACTCTTCCTCGGCCAGGCCGAGCGTGCCGAATTCGGGCGGCATATGGTTGGAGGCGTGGTCGCAGGTGAACACGTAAGGGCTTGTCCCGCCGGGGTTGGTGACCCTGACCGCCTGCTCCGCGATAGCCTGTTTGGGTTGCCCGTTCCCCATCGTGCTCCGTTCCCCAGGCGATGTATCATATATTACTTATTGTTTTTCATTTCGCCTTGACGGATGATTTCATACATATTGTCCAGCTTTGTCAAACCCGTTTTCGCAAGAACCGGCACAACGCCTTCACGATGGGGACAGCATGACCTCCAGCATTGCCGAACTGATCGCCGAACGCATCGACACGATGCCCGCCGGCGAACGCCGGGCCGCCCAGACGCTGGTCGCCAGCTATCCACTCATCGGCCTGAAGACGGTGGCCGATTTCTCGCAGCAGGCCGGCGTCTCCTCTCCCACGATCCTGCGTTTCGTGGCCCGGCTCGGCTTCCACAACTATGCGGAGTTCCAGGCGACGCTTCAGGACGAGCTGGCCGCCCAGCTCCAGTCGCCCGCCTCGCGCACCTATGCCCCGAGCAGCCGCGGCAAGGGCGCGGTATCGCCCATGCTGGAGGCGACGCTCGACAATCTGCGCGAGACCTTCCGCCACATCACCGACCGGCAACTGGAGGAAATCGCCGCCTGCATGGCGGCGCGGCGCGGCCACATGTTCCTGATCGGCGGCCGCTTCACCGATCCGCTGGCCCGCTACATGGCCGCCCATCTGGCCATCATCCGGCCGAACGTGTTCCATCTGGCCGGCCAGGAAAGCATGTGGCGCGACCGCCTCATCGACATGGGCAAGCATGACGTGGTGCTGATCTTCGACATCAGGCGCTATCAGGACAGCCTCCTGCGCTTCGCGGAGAAGGCGCATCAGCGCGGCGTGGCCATCGTGCTCATCACCGACCAGTGGCTGTCGCCCATCGCCCGCTTCGCCAGGCACGTCGTGGCCGGCCGTACCGCCATGCCCTCGGCGTGGGACTCCTCGGCCGCGCTTTTCGTCATCGCCGAATCGCTGATCGACGCCGCCACCCGCCGCCTCGAGGCCGAAGGCGCGCGGCGCATCCGCGAAATGGAAGGGCTGCGCTGACACCGGTCCCCGGACCGCCGGGCCGCTTCGGAAACGAAACCAGGCGCACACCACAAACGCGCCGGAAAGCGGCCGCTACAACCTTACGCAGATTTAATGTGCTTTGGCGGCGGAGAATTGTCATAAAGGCTCAGTACCGGGCATTTCATGCGTTTCGTGGTACCCTGCGTCAAAGGCTCCGAGGCTGGAGCGCGACGCGCAGCTTGGCAGACGACCGGAGTGCTGATGACAGCCTGGAAGCAGATCCTGTTCGCGATAGCGATTCTCGCCGTGGCCGCGGTTGCGGGCTACATGTTCGTGCCCGGATCGGCCGCCACCCTGGCCCGCCTCGGCATCGGTCCCGGGGAAGGCCCGGCCACCGCCACCGGCTCGATCAGCGGCGGCTCCGGCCAGCAAGAGGGAGGCGGCCGCAGCGTCTCGGTGATAACCGTTCCGGCCTCCATGGCGACCATCAACGACCGCCTCAGCGCCATCGGCACCGGCCGCGCCAAGGCGACCGTGGCGGTGACGCCCTACGGCTCGGGCCGGCTGACCGAACTGCTGGTCGAGTCCGGCGCCAGGGTGGAGAACGGGCAGGTCATCGCGAAGCTTGATTCGGCCACCGAGGAGATCGCCGTCGAGCGCGCCAGGGCCACCCGCGAGGATGCGGCCGCCCGGGTCGAGCGCATCCGCCAGCTTCGCTCCTCCAATGCCGCCACCCAGGTCCAGCTCACCGATGCCGAGCTTGCCCTGCGCAACGCCGAGCTGTCCCTGCACGATGCCGAGGTCGCGCTGGAGCGCCGCTCGGTCACCTCCCCCATTTCCGGCATCGTCGGCATCCTGCCCATCGAGGCCGGCAACTACGTCACCAGCCAGACCTCGATCGCCACCATCGACGACCGCTCCTCGATCCTCGTCGATTTCCACGTGCCGGAGCGCTTCGCGGCCATGATCGAGATCGGCGCGCCGATCCGGGCGACGCCGCTGGCCAACCCCAACCGGGAATATGCCGGCACCGTCAGCGCCATCGACAACCGCATCGACGAGAAGAGCCGCACCCTGTGGGTGCAGGCCGCCATCGCCAACCCTTCCGATTCGCTGCGCGCCGGCATGTCCTTCCAGATCGTCATGCAGTTCCCCGGCGAATCCTATCCGGCAGTCAGCCCGCTTGCCGTGCAATGGGGCACGGACGGCGCCTTCATCTGGACCGTGGAGGGCGGCAAGGCCAAGCGCATCCCGGTGCGCATCGTCCAGCGCAACACCGAGAACGTGCTGATCGACGCCCCGATCAACGCCGGCACGGTCGTGGTCACCGAAGGCGTCCAGAGCGTGCGCGAAGGCGGCGGCGTCCGCATTGCCGGCGACGCGGCAAGGGCGCTGGGCGCGGACGGCTGAGCAATTCCAGCAAAACCGCGAGGCGGTTTGCGCCCGGAATTGCATCAAAACCAAGAGTTGGAGCGTCTCGCGATTCGGCGAAAAGCGGAGACGCTCCGGAATGACGAGAGCACGGCATGAACGATGAGATCAAGAATGGCGAAGCCGGCCTGACGGCGTTGTTCATCCGCCGTCCCGTGCTGGCCTTCGTGCTCAACACGCTGATCGCCGTGGCCGGCATCGCCGCCTTCTACGGGGTCGAGGTACGCGAATTGCCCGACGTCGACCGCGCGGTGATTTCGGTCAACACCGACTTCACGGGTGCGGCCGCCGAAACCGTCGACCGCGAGATGACCGATGTCATCGAAAGCGCGGTGGCGCGCGTCTCGGGCGTGAAGTCGATCTCGTCGCGCTCCTCCTTCGGCTCCAGCCGCATCACCATCGAGTTCAACGACGGCGTCGACCTCAATGTCGCCGCCTCCGACGTGCGCGACGCCGTGGCCCGCGTCACCAACCAGTTGCCGGACGAGGCGGACGCGCCGCGCATCGTCAAGGCCGACGCCAATGCCGAAGCCGTCATGCGGCTGGCCGTCACCTCGGACAACATGTCGGTCGAGGACATGACCGTCATCGTCGAGGACCAGATCGAGGACGCGCTGGCCGCCGTGCCGGGCGTGGCCGACGTGCAGATCTATGGCGACCGCGAGAAGATCTTCCGCATCGACGTCAATCAGGCACGCCTCGCCAGCCTCGGCTTCACCGTGGCGGATCTGCGCCAGGCCCTGGGCTCCGTCGCCTTCGACACGCCGGCCGGCTCCATCACCACCTCCGACCAGAATCTGATCGTGCGCACCACCGCCGAGGTCAACACGCCGGAAGCCTTCGAGCAGCTCTATATCAACGGCAGCACCCGCATCGGCGACGTGGCGACGGTCACGCTCGGCCCCGACATCGGGCAGAGCATGCTGCGCTCGGACGGCAAGGGGGGCATCGGCATCGGCATCGTGCGCGCCGCCGAATCCAACACGCTCGACATTTCCGAGGGCGTGAGGGCCGCGGTCGGCACCATCCAGCAGAACCTGCCCGAGGGCATGGCCATCAAGGTCACCTCGGACGACGCGGTGTTCGTCAACGGCGCCGTGCACGAGGTCGAGATCGCGCTGGTGCTGGCGGTGTCGATCGTGCTGATCGTCATCTACGCCTTCCTGCTCGACTGGCGCGCCACGCTCATCCCCGGCCTGTCCATGCCCGTGGCCATGATCGGAACCATCGCGGCGATCTACCTGGCCGGCTTCTCCATCAACATCCTCACCCTGCTTGCGCTGGTGCTCGCCACCGGCCTTGTCGTCGACGACGCCATCGTGGTGCTGGAAAACATCGTGCGCCGCCGCAACCAGGGGCTCGGCCCCCGCGCGGCCGCCGTGCTCGGCACCCAGGAGGTATTCTTCGCCGTCGTGGCCACCACCGCCACGCTGGTCGCCGTCTTCGTGCCGATCTCCTTCATGCCGGGCCAGACCGGCGGCCTGTTCCGCGAATTCGGCTTCGTGCTGGCGATTTCGGTGCTGCTTTCCTGCGTGGTGGCGCTGACGCTGTGCCCCATGCTCGCCTCGCGCATGCTCACCTCCGCCGCGCTCCACCATGAAGGGGGCACCGGCATCGGCGGCCGCATCGGCTCCAGGCTCGGCGCGCTCTACAAGCGCTGCCTCGCCGCCTGCCTCAACGCCCCGTGGCTGGTGGTTCTGGTGGCCGTCCTGTTCGCCGGCCTGGCCGTCATCCTGTTCGGCACGATCCGGCAGGAACTGACCCCGACCGAGGACCGCTCGGCCGTCCTGCTGCGTGTCAGCGCCCCGCAGGGGGTGAGCCTCGACTACACGGCCGCGCAGATGCGCACCATCGAGGACCTGATCGAGCCGATGCGCCGCACCGGCGAGATCGAAAGCACCTTCCAGTTCGCCGGCAACAACGGCAACTACAACAGCGGCTTCATGGTCGTCACCCTGGCGCCGTGGGAAAACCGGACCCGCAGCCAGCAGGAGATCTGGTCGGAGATCAACGGCCTTACCCGCCAGATGCCGGCCGTGCGCGTGTTTCCCGTGCAGCCGAACAGCCTCGGCATCCGCGGCGCCGGCAATGGCCTGCAATTCGCGCTGGTGGGCAACGACCGCACGGCGCTGAGCCAGGCCGCCGACCGCATCATCGCCACCATGGAACAGGACCCGCGCTTCGAGCAGCCGCGCCTGTCCATCGACCCTTCGCAGCCGCAGCTTTCCGTCGCCATCGATCGCGAGCGCGCCTCCGACCTCGGCATCGACATCACCGGCCTTGCCACCACGCTGCAAGCCATGCTCGACGGCAACGACATCGGCGACGTCTATGTCGGCGACCGCGCCTTCGGCGTGAAACTGGTGTCGACCACCAACCCGATCAACGATCCGACCGATCTGGAGAACATCTTCCTCAAGACCGGCGACGGCCGCTTCGTGCCGATGTCGACCATCGCCACCCTGACCGAGAGGTCGGTGCCGCCCACCCTGACGCGCGAGCAACGGCAGGCCTCGGTGGCCATCACCACCGACCTGCGCGCCGACTTCGCCCTCGGCGACGCGCTTGGCGAGGCGCGCCGCATCGCCGAGCCGCTGATGCCGTCCGGCGCGCGCCTGCTGCCGCTGGCCGAAGCCGCCACGCTGGGCGAGACCAATACCGGCATGATCACCGTGTTCGGCTTCGCGCTGGTCATCATCCTTCTGGTGCTGGCCGCCCAGTTCGAAAGCTTCGTCTCGGCCATCATCATCATGGCGACGGTGCCGCTGGGTCTCGCCTGCGCCATCTTCGCGCTGATCCTCACCGGCACCAGCCTCAACGCCTACAGCCAGATCGGGCTGGTGCTGCTGGTGGGCGTGATGGCCAAGAACGGCATCCTCATCGTGGAATTCGCCAACCAGCTCCGCGACCGCGGTCTGGGCGTACGGCAAGCCATCGAGGAGGCGGCCAATGTGCGCCTGCGCCCGGTGATGATGACCATGATCTGCACCGTGCTCGGCGGCCTGCCGCTGGTGCTGGCCAGCGGCGCCGGTGCCGAGGCGCGCATCGCGCTCGGCTGGGTCATCGTCGGCGGCCTCGGCCTCGCCACCGTCTCCACCCTGTTCCTCACGCCGGTCGCCTATCTGCTGCTCGGCCGCTTCGTGACGCCCAAGGTGCAGGAGCAGAACCGCCTGCGCCGAGAGCTGGAGGAAGCCGCCTACACCAATGTCGAGCCGGCCGAATAGGTCGTTCTCGCACCGCGCGGCACCATTGCGCGGATGACAGGGCCGGCACGGCCCTGTATTGCTCCTGCCCGGGCGACAACCGATTCCGGGATCAGGAGAAGGCACCCGCATGGAACCGATCACACTCGACCAGCTTCTGGCCAGCGTCGGCAAGGAAGTCGGCGTCTCGCCATGGCGGGCGGTCACCCAGACGATGATCGACCAGTTCGCCGACGCGACCGACGATCACCAGTTCATCCATTGCGATCCCGAACGCGCGGCGCGCGAAACCCCCTTCGGCGGCACCATCGCCCACGGCTTCCTGCTTCTGTCCCTCCTCTCGGCCATGACCTTCGAGACCCTGCCGCCGCTGGACAAGGGCAAGATGGGGGTCAATCACGGCTTCGACGAGATCCGCTTCATGGCGCCGGTCAAGACCGGCTCGCTGATCCGCGCCCGCTTCGTGCTGGCCGACGTCAAGGCCCGCCCCTCCGGCTGGGTGCAGGTCACCCATGACGTGACGGTGGAGATCGAGGGCTCGAAGAAGCCGGCGCTCACCGCGCGCTGGCTGACGCTGACCTTCGTCGAGCCCGAAGCCTGACGCCGCGGCACGGGCTTGCCCCCGCTCGCATGAGGGATATATTCAAACCCGTGGAGGATACCCGCAAAGGCAAGAGCGTGTCGTCGGCCGTGCAGCAGCGCCGCGAGCGACACAAGGAGACGCTGCGATCCGACCTGATCGCCGCCGCGCGCCAGCTCGTGCAGGAAGAGGGCTATGAGGGCCTGACCATCCGCAAGCTGGCCAAGCGGGTCGGCTATGCGCCGATGTCGGTCTATTCCTATTTCGCCGACAAGCAGGATATCCTGCTGGCGCTGGCGCAGGACCGGTTCGAAATCCTGGCACGCCGGATCGAGGAGAACACCGCCGACGATCCGCTGGAGGCGCTGCGTGCGGTGATGGCCGAATATGCGGCCTTCGGCCTCGGCAATCCCAACGAATACCGGACCGTCTTCATGACCGAGAAGACCCGCCCGCCGGCCGGCATGACCTTCGAGGAACTGGACGCCAACAATCCTGCCATGCAGGCGCTGCTCGGCCGCGTCGAAGCCTGCATCGCCGCGGGCCACCTCAAGGGCGACCCCTTCGCCATCGCCACCATGTTGTGGAGCGTGGGCCATGGCACCATCTCGCTGCTCATCACCTTCCCCTTCCACGCCTTCGGCGACCGCGAAGCCTATGTGAAGCGCATGTGCGACCTTGCGCTCAAGGGCCTGAGCGGACAGGACGTGCCGCCACTCAGCGACAATCCCGACAGATCCTGCCGGCCGAACGGGACGTAGGAAAGGCCGTCTTCACGCGCGGCTCTCTCACCCTGCCCGCGAGCCGGGAGGCGTCACGGCAGGGTTCCCGGCTCCGATATTACCTCCCCATAGGGGGCAGTTTTCAGGTTTGACTGGCGGGCTTGAAACGCTCGTCATCCCGGCCAAGGGAGCGTCAGCGACCGCGAGCCGGGATCCATGCCGGAACATTCGAACATTACGGAATGGATGCCGGACAGCCTGCCTTCGCTTCGCTGTGGCAGACTTCCGGGACGACGATGACGTGGTTGCCGGAGCAATTCAGGTCCGGGAAAACGCTCCCATCTCCCGCCTTCGCGAAGGAAGGACACCATTCACGACGTCCCCCCCCCCCCTCCTTCCCCCTTTGCGGGAGAGAGAGATGGCGGCGGGGCGACACAGTTCGGTCGGTGTGAGGAAATCCGGCCCCCTTGATTCGTACATGTACGAATTCCACTTGAAGTCGCCTCCGGTATAATGTACATGTACGCTATAAAATACACGTACGATGATCGGAGAAAGATCATGAAGACCGTCATAGTTGCCTTGTCCGCCCTGCTCGCCCTGTCGGGCGTCAGCATGGCTGCTTCCCAGCCGGCATCGACCGCTCCCGCGACGGTCTGCGTCGCGGTCGACCAGTCGTCCGGCAAGAAAGTGAAGATCGATTGCGCGTCGACGGGTTCGATCGACAAGACCGACTCGCAACACAAGACTGCTCGCCCGCGTCTCGGCATCGACGTCAGCCCGTGGGTTCCGGGCCTCTGATTCGCCGTTGACGACCGGATGAATCCAGACGGCGGGCGGCTTTCAGCCGTCCGTTTTGATTGACCAGCCCGTTCCGGAAGATATGCGGTCAGCGACCCGGCTTGCGGCCCGGCACCGTCTTGGACTGTCCGGGCTTCTTCGGTCCACCGGGAATGGCCGATGACGTCACCGAAACCGGATCGCTGGCCGGGAACGTATCCTCCAGGCCCTCCTCCAGTTCTTCCATGGCGTCATGGGCCTTTCGCTCCTTTTCGAGCGACTTGACCGCCGCTGTCTTGCCGCGTGCTGCGCTTGCCGGTTTTGCGTTGCTTGCCATTCCAGTTTCTCCCCAGGGGCGTCAGGAGAAACCCGCTTCCCCCGCCTCGGGTTCCCTCAGGCGGCCGCGTCGCGAGCGCCTTCCGCCAGCAGGCCGAAGACGTAGTCGGAGAAGGAGCGCCAGCATTCCACCCGGAATTCCTGCTCCCCCACCCGGTGGAGCAGGATTTCCGCCTTGCCGAGCACCGTGCGCGAGCAGGCGCCCACGGCGAACGCCGCCAGTGCCAGGTCCTGCGGGCATCCCACTTCTATCGCGGTTTCCGCCAGCGGCCCGCTCACCGCGAAGGCGACGTTGCGGTGCGAAACGTCGACCGCCGAATGCAGGCCCTTGGCCTTGCCGCAATCGGCCAGCGCATCGCCGCCCTTCTCGTCGATGACGAACCATTCGTCCGGACCGAGCCACAGCACCGTGCGGCCCGCCTTGCCGGCGGACGTCTTGGGCTTTTGCGGCAGGGTGACGCCCAGCGCCCGCGACAGCGAACCGACGGCTTCCTCCGGGGCGCGCAGCGACACGCGGTTCGCCGGCGGCAGCACCGTCACCTTCACCCCGCTGGCCAGAACTTCCTGCCCGGCCAGGGCCGGACGCCGCTCTGCCGCCGCGCCCGCCTGCACGGTCTTTGCTGCCGCCTTAGCCATTGAGGCGCTCCCCCTTCTCGTCGAAGAACACCATGCCGGTGACCTCCACCTCGATGGTGCGGTCCGGCATGGGCACGTAAAGCGTTTCGCCCAGGCGCTTGCGCCCGCCCTCGACCAGCGCCAGCGCGATGGAATGGCCGCAATTTTCCGACCAGTAGCTGGAGGTGACATGGCCGATCATCTTCATCGGCACCGGCTGCTTCGGGTCGGCGACGACCTGCGCGCCCTCCTCCAGCACCACATTGGGATCGCGGGTCCTGAGCCCGACGAGTTGCCTGCGCCCCTCGGCCAGCAGATCGGGCCGCTTCAGCCCGCGTATGCCGACGAAATCGGCCTTCTTCTTGCCCACCGCCCAGTCGAGGCCGGCATCGTTGGGTGTCACCGTGCCGTCGGTATCCTGGCCGACGATGATGTAGCCCTTCTCGGCGCGCAGCACATGCATGGTCTCGGTGCCGTAGGCACAGGCGTCGTGCTTCTGCCCTTCCGCCCACAGCGCCTCCCACACCGCTTCGCCATAGTCGGCGGGCACGTTGACCTCGAAGCCGCGCTCGCCGGAGAACGACATGCGGAACAGCCGCGTCGGCACGCCGCAGATCCTGCCCTCGCGCACCGACATATGCGGCATGGCCTCGTCGGAAAGGTCGATGCCCTCGACCAGCGGCGCGATGATGTCGCGGCTTTTCGGGCCCTGCACGGCCATCACCGCCCATTGCTCGGAGATCGAGGTCAGCCACACCTTGAGATGCGGGAACTCGGTCTGGAGGTAGTCTTCCATGTGGTTCATGACGCGGGCGGCACCGCCGGTCGTCGTCGTCACATGGAAGCGATCCTCGGCCAGACGCCCGACCACGCCGTCGTCATAGATGAAGCCGTCCTCGCGCAGCATCACGCCGTAGCGGCAGCGGCCGACTTCCAGCTTCTGCCACGGGTTGGTGTACATCAGTTCCATGAAAGCGGCAGCATCCGGCCCCACCACCTCGATCTTGCCGAGGGTGGAAGCATCGAACAGGCCGGCACTCCTGCGCACTGTCACGCATTCGCGGTTGACGGCGGCATGCATGTCCTCGCCGGCGCGCGGAAAGTACCAGGCGCGCTTCCACTGGCCGACATCCTCGAACACCGCGCCGTGGCGCTCGGCCCAGCCATGCATGGCGGTGCGCCGCGTCGGCTCGAACAGCCTGCCCCGCGCATGGCCGACGATGGTGCCGAAGGTCACCGGCGTGTACGGCGCGCGGAACGTCGTCAGACCCACTTGAGGAATGGCTTTGCTGAGTTCTTCCGCGGCAATGGCAAGGCCATGCATGTTGGAGGTCTTGCCCTGATCGGTCGCCATGCCGTTGGTGGTGAAGCGCTTGACATGCTCGATGGAATGCATGCCCTCGTGTACCGCCTGGCGGATGTCCTTGGCCGTCACGTCGTTCTGGAAGTCCACGAAGGCCTTGACCGTGGTGCCGGCTTCCGCGCCCGGCCCCGCACCCAGCATGCCGCGCGACCAGTTCTCGCTGGACTCCACCTTCGGCTTGGCAACCTTGGCCGCCTTGCCGCCGGCCTCCTTCGCCGCCTTCGCGCCGGCCGCATAGGCCTCGTCGATGGTGGCGGCCAGGCCGTCCGTGCCGTTGCAGGCGCCGGCCGAGATGCAGTCCTGCGCATAGGTGCCGGGCAGGAAGCGCTTCACCTCGTCGTTGAAGGCAACCTTGCCGCGCGACTGCGAGAACAGGTGCACCGAAGGCGTCCAGCCGGCCGACATCAAAAGCGCATCGACCGGAATGGTGCGCTCGCCGTCACCTCCGGTCCTCGGCTTCACGGTCATGGAGTTGATGCGCAGCCGCCCGCCGACCCTGACCACGCCGCGCCCGCCATGGATCTCGATGCCGAGCGCGCGGGCCTCGTCGACCATCGGGCCGGACGGATTGTCGCGCAAATCGACGATCGCGGCGACATTGACGCCGGCCTTCTTCAGGTCGATCGCCGCCGCATAGGCGCTGTCATTGGCGGTGTAGACGCCGACATTTTTGCCCACCGCCACGCCGTAGTGGTTGAGGTAGGTGCGCGCCGCCGAAGCCAGCATGATGCCCGGCCGGTCGTTGTCGGGGAACACCATGTGCCGCTCGATGGAGCCGGTGGCGAGCACGACGCGCTTTGCGCGTACCTGCCACAGCCGTTCGCGCGGCAGGCCGCTTTCCGGATTGGACAGATGGTCGCTCACCCGCTCGGCGAGGCCGATGAAATTCTGGAGGTAGTAGCCGAAAGCCGTGGTGCGGGTCAGCACCCGCACATTGTCCATCGCTGCAAGCCTGGCAGCCGCCGCCTGCGCCCAGTCCCAGCCGCCCTGCCCGTCGACAACCGCGCCCGATTCGAAGCGCAGGGAGCCGCCGAGTTCGGCCTGCTCGTCGCAGATGACGACGCGCACGCCGGTCTCGGCCGCCGCAAGCGCCGCG